>OGZB01001055.1_pt1 | contig 16450 bp, 10 predicted proteins | sample 1576691 | NCBI WGS metagenome assembly OGZB01 (sample SAMEA3541479, study PRJEB24748) | human gut metagenome | biome: human gut; feature: human-associated habitat; material: faeces | place: China | collected 2012
GTTAGCCAAACATCTGTTACTGAACGAGGATATAATGGTATATGCCATTACCGGACCGCTTCATCAAGGAAGGCTGGAAGGTCATCGGCACCGGCCGCCGCCAGTCCCGCCTCGACGAACTCGCCGCCGAACTGGGCGGAGATTTCCTCCCCCTCTGTTTCGACGTCGCCAAGCGTGACGTCGTGGTGGAAATGTTCGCCAACCTTCCCGAAGGGTTCAAGGACATCGACGTGCTGCTGAACAACGCGGGCAGCTCCATCGGCCAGAACCCCGCTCAGGCGGGCAACATGGACGACTGGGACGAAATGATCGCCACCAACATCAACGGATTGCTGTACTGCACCCGCTGCGTCCTGCCCGGCATGATCGAACGCGGCTCCGGCCACATCGTCAACATCGGCTCCGTCGCCGGCAACCGCGCCTTCAAGTGCGGCAACGTGTACGGTGCCACCAAGGCTTTCGTGAACCACTTCAGCCGGATGCTCCGCTGCGACCTTCTGGGCACTCCCGTCCGCGTGACCAACATCAAGCCAGGCCATCTGCACACCGAATTTCTGGCCGTGCGTTTCAAGGGTGACCTGAAGACTTCGGAAGCCGCTTACGAAAACTTGGATCCCCTGACCCCTGAAAATATCGCCGAATCCGTGTGGTGGTCTGTGAACCTGCCCGCCCATATGGACGTGTGCGACATGGAACTCATGCCCATGTGCCAGTCCGACGGCGGCTGGAGCTTCTGCCATAAGAGCTGACCGAGCGTGTGCGGGCTCCTGTCGCGGGGGCCCGTTTTCATAGACCTGCCGCCGCTGTTCCGAAAGCGGTCGCGAAGACCATCAGGATATGCGTTATGATGACCGCCGAGGAGTACATCCAGTCCCTCCGTGATCTGCGCCCCCGCAGAGTTTATGCCTTTGGCGAGAAGATCGAGGATTGCGTCGACCACCCCTTGATCCGCCCTTCCATCAACTGCTGCGCCATGACCTACAAGCTGGCCGAGATGCCCGAATACCGCGAGCTGATGGTGACGTCCTCCAGCTTTACCGGCAAGCCCGTGAACCGCTTCTGCCATCTGCACCAGTCCACGGCCGATCTGGTGAACAAGGTGAAGATGCAGCGGCTTTGCGGGAGCATGACCGGCGCCTGCTTCCAGCGCTGCGTGGGCATGGACGCCCTCAACGCCGTGTTCAGCACTACCTACGAGATCGATGCCCGCCACGGCACCGAATACCACCGGCGTTTCGTGGAATTCGTCAAAGAATGGCAGGAAAAGGACTGGACTGTGGACGGCGCCATGACCGACCCCAAGGGCAACCGGGGCCTCGCGCCCCACGCCCAGAAGGATCCCGACATGTTCCTGCGCGTGGTGGAACGCCGCGAGGACGGCATCGTGGTGCGCGGCGCCAAGATGCACCAGACCGGCGCCCTCAACTCCCATCAGATCCTCGTCATGCCCACGCAGACCATGCGCGCGGAAGACCGGGACTATGCCGTGGCCTTCTCCGTCCCCGCCGATGACCCCAGCATCCTTTACATCTATGGCCGTCAGGCCAGCGACACCCGCAAGCTGGAAGCCAGCAAGGTGGACGTGGGCAACGCGAATTACGGCGGCCAGGAAGTCATCATCATTTTTGAAGATACCTTCGTTCCTTATAAGAACGTGTACATGTTGGGCGAGATCGATTTCACCGGCATGTTGGTGGAACGTTTCGCCGGCTATCACCGCCAGTCCTACGGCGGCTGCAAGGTCGGAAACGGCGACGTGCTCATCGGCGCGTCCCAGACGGCCGCCGAATGTAACGGCTGCGCCAAGGCGTCCCACATCAAGGACAAGATCATCGAGATGATCCATCTGAACGAGACGCTGTTCTCCTGCGGCATCGCCTGTTCCTGCGAAGGCTCCCCCACGCGGGCCGGCAACTACCAGATCGACATGCTCCTCGCCAACGTGTGCAAGCAGAACGTCACCCGCCTGCCTTACGAGATCGCCCGCCTCGCGCAGGACATCGCCGGGGGGCTCATGGTGACCATGCCTTCCGATGCCGATTTCACGTCCGACGAAGTGGGCGAATGGTGCCGCAAGCTCATGGTGGGCGATGCCCGGTATTCCGTGGAAGACCGCCAGCGCATCCTCCGCCTCATCGAGGCCATGACCATCGGTTCCGTGGCGGTGGGCTACCTCACCGAATCCATGCACGGCGCAGGTTCGCCGCAGGCCCAGCGCATCATGATCGGCCGTCAGGCCAACATGGAAGCGAAGAAGGCCCTTGCACGCCGCCTGTGCGGCATCGATCCCGACGGCCTGTTCTGATTTGAAAACGCCTGCCGCGGCTTTTCGGGCCTTGGCAGGCCACTGCTTGAAGAGAGGGAAGGGGGTTATGTACGAGAACATCCTTTTTGAGAAAAAGGACGGCGTGGCTTACCTCACGCTGAACCGTCCCGATCAGCTGAACGCGCTGAACAGCGCCGTACTGAAGGAACTTGACGACGCCCTTGCCGCGATCGACGGCGATGCCGAGATCCGCGTCCTCGTCGTCAGGGGGGCCGGAGAGAAGGCCCTTGCCGCCGGAGCGGACATCACGGAGATGCAGTCCATGGAAGCGGAAGCCGGTATGGCCTTCGGTGCCTTTGGGCAAAAGGTATTCGCCAAGATAGAGGCCCTGCGCCAGCCCTCCATCGCCATGATCCCGGGCTTTGCCCTTGGCGGCGGCTGTGAACTGGCCCTTGCCTGCGATATCCGCATCGCATCCGAAAAGGCCCGCTTCGGCCAGCCCGAAGTCGGCCTCGGCATCACGGCCGGATTCGGCGGCACCCAGCGCCTGCCCCGTCTGGTGGGCAGGGGCGCGGCCTCCCTGCTGCTCTTCTCGGGCAACATGATCGATGCCGCAGAGGCCCTGCGCATCGGCCTCGTCGACAAGATCGTCCCTCACGATGCCCTTGCCGCTGAAGTTTCCGCGCTGGCGGAAGGCATCGCCCGTCAGGCTCGCTGTGCCGTCCAGCAGACCAAACGCTGCATACGTCATGGCCTCGAATCCGGCCTCGAATCCGGCCTCTCGTACGAAGCGCAGGCGTTCGGCCTCTGTTTCTCCACGAAGGAGCAGAAGGACAGGATGCGCGCCTTCGTCAATCGCCGCCGCTGATCGGGTTCCGCTGTGCAACCCTCGGAGGATGGACTGAATGGAAGCAACGCTCTGGCAACGCCTTGATGAGATCATTACGAGGACCGTGAGGCCTATGGCCGAGCGCTGTGATGAGGAAAGCCTTTTCTGCGGGGAGTCTGTCCGAGCCTTGGCCGACGCCGGATTCATGGGGCTTCCCTATCCTCCCAAGCTGGGCGGGCGCGGCTCCAGCTATGAATCGTATGTCCGCTGTGTGGAACGCCTGTCCAAGGTCTGCCCTTCCGTGGGCGTCACCTATGCGACGCATGTGGGCCTTGCCTGCCATCCGCTCCATGCCTTCGGCTCGCCCATGCAGAAGGAAAGCTTCCTTCGTCCCATGCTCCGCGGCGACAAGCTGGGGGCCTTCGCGCTCACGGAGCCCGAGGCCGGGTCGGACGTGGGGGCCATCGCCACCACGGCGGAGCTGGACGGCGGCTTCTACGTCATCAACGGACACAAGATATTCATCACCAATGCCGGCAGGGCCGATATCTATATCCTCTTCGCCCGTACCGGCGGGCAGGGCACGGAAGGCCTGAGCGCCTTCGTGGTGTGCAGTGACGACGCCGGCCTGCTCATCTCCGCCCCTCAGCGCAAGATGGGCATCCGCGGCGCCCAGACCTGCGAACTCTTTTTGCGCAACCTCTGCATCCCCGCCGACCGCCTCATCGGCAGGCCTGGCGACGGGTTCCGCATCGCCATGGAAACGCTGGACGGCGGGCGGCTGGGCATCGCCGCGCAGGCGGTGGGCATAGCGGATGCCGCGTTCGACGAGGCGCGTGCGCGGCTCAAGGAACGCCGCCAGTTCGGTCGCGCCTTGGAGCACTTCCAAGGGCTGCGCTGGAAGGCCGCGGACATGTGGGCGAAGGTGGAAGCCGCCCGCCAGCTCACCCTGTATGCGGCCCGCCTGCGCGACGGGGGGAAAAGGTTCCGCGCGGAAGCTTCGGCGGCCAAGCTCGTGGCATCGGAAGCGGCCGTGTGGTGCGCTTCGGAAGCCGTGCAGATATGCGGCGGCAGCGGCTATTTACAAGGATCTGTTGCGGAACGCTTGTACCGCGATGCCAAGATCACCCAGATCTATGAGGGAACGAGCGAAGTCCAGCGCATGGTCATCGCGTCCGGCGTCCTCGGGTGATGGAAACGGGACAGGTCAACGAACGGTTTCATGCCGAAAAGGAGATGGTTATGGAGACCCTTTTTGTGATAGGTGCAGGGACCATGGGCGGCGGCATCGCTCAGGTGGCCGCGCTGAACGGTTTCACCGTGTATCTCTACGATATAAAGCAGGAATTCGTCGACAAAGGTCTGAAGGGCATCGCCGGCGCGTGGGACAAGCTCGTGGCCCGGGGCAAGATGTCCGCCGAAGACCGCGATGCGGCCCTCCCCCGCATCATCGGCACGTTGGACATGCAGGATGCCGCCAAGGCCGACGTGGCCATCGAGGCCGCCGTGGAGGATCTGGGCGTCAAGCGTTCCATTTTCTCGAAGCTGGACGGCATCGTTTCCCCCGGCTGCATCCTCGCCACCAATACGTCCAGCCTGAGCGTCACCGCCGTGGCCTCCGCCGTGGGACGCCCCGACAAGGTGGTGGGCCTGCATTTCTTCAATCCTGTGCCCCGCATGGCCCTCATCGAGATCATCCGCGGCGCCGCCACTTCCGACGAAACCTACGAAGCCGCCAAGGCGCTTTCCGAACGGCTGGGCAAAACGGCGGTCACCGTGAATGAATACCCCGGCTTCGTGGTCAACCGCATCCTCATCCCCATGATCAACGAAGCGGTCTTCATGCTGCAGGAAGGCGTGGCCTCCGCTGAGGACATCGATACCGCCATGAAGCTCGGAGCCAATCATCCCATGGGCCCGCTGGCTCTGGCCGACCTCATCGGCCTCGACGTGTGCCTCGCCATCATGGAGCTGCTCCGCGACGAGATGGGCGAGGGCAAGTACCGCCCCGCGCCCCTGCTCCGCAAGATGGTCCGTGCGGGCAGGCTGGGGCGCAAGAGCGGTGAAGGGTTCTTCCGCTACTAAGCCGTCGGGAACATATCGCTCGCAAAGAGCGCAGCATCGGGCGAAAGCCCTTGGAGAGCCGGCACTGTGCCGGACAGGAGTCATTATGCGTGAAGTGGTCATCGTAAGCGCAGCCCGTACCGCGTTGGGCAGTTTCGGCGGTTCTCTCGTCTCTGTTCCTGCCGTTGAACTGGGGGCGGTGGTCATCCGCGCAGCCCTTTCCCGGGGTGGCGTGGATGCCGGCATGGTGGAAGAAGTCGTCATGGGCAACGTCCTTCAAGCGGGGCTGGGCCAGAACCCCGCGCGTCAGGCCGCCGTCAAGGCCGGTATCCCCGTGGAGATCCCGGCGTGGACGGTGAACAAGGTCTGCGGTTCCGGCCTCAAGGCCGTGGCGGAAGCCGCGCTGGCCATCCGCGCCGGAGAGGCCCGCTGTGTGGTGGCAGGCGGCATGGAGAACATGTCTCTGGCTTCCTATGTCCTGCCCTCCGCACGCTGGGGGGGCCGCATGGGCGATGCCAAGCTCGTGGACGAGATGATCAGGGACGGCCTCTGGGACGCTTTCAACGACTATCACATGGGCATCACCGCCGAGAACGTGGCGGCCCGCTACCATCTTTCCCGTGAAGAACTGGACGCCCATGCCGTGCTTTCCCAGCAGAGGGCCGCAGCCGCGCTGGAAGCGGGCGTGTTCGATGAAGAGATCGTGCCCGTACACGTGGAGCAGAAGAAAAAATCCTTCGACTTCGCTCGTGATGAGTTCCCCCGTCCCGGCACCACCATGGACGTGCTCGGCAAGTTGCGCCCCGCCTTCAAGAAGGACGGCGTGGTGACGGCGGGCAACGCTTCCGGCGTGAACGACGGTGCGGCGGCTCTGGTGCTCATGGATGCCGGACTGGCCGCTGAACGGGGCCTTTCGCCTCTCGCCCGCATTGTGGGCTGGGCCAGTGCCGGTGTGGAGCCTGACGTGATGGGCCTTGGCCCCATCCCCGCCACCCGCAAGGCTTTGGAAAAGGCTGGTTGGACAGTGGCCGATCTCGATCAGATCGAAGCCAACGAAGCCTTTGCCGCCCAGTTCCTCGCCGTGGGCCGCGAACTGGGGTTCAGCCTTGATAACGTGAATATCAACGGTGGTGCCATTGCCCTTGGGCATCCTATCGGTGCCTCCGGTGCGCGTATCCTCGTTACGCTTTTGCATACGCTGAAGCGGAAGGGGCAGAGCAGGGGATTGGCAACGCTGTGCATCGGCGGCGGGCAGGGGATCGCCATGTTGGTGGAAAGGGGCTGACGGGCCATGCCTTCCCTCCATGTGAAGTATTGCGGGGGATGCCGCTCCGGATACGATCGCGTGGCATGGTTCAGGGGGGTGCTGTCCGCCATGCGCGCTCTCGATGGGAGCATTGTGCTCACGGACAACGAGGCCGGAGCCGATATCCGGGTGGCTGTGTGCGGCTGCCCCGCACAGTGCGTTTCCGTTCTGCCGGGGACGCACATGCTCCATGCCCCGTACATGGATGGGGAGCGTATGGAACCCTGCGATATGGCCGCATATTTGCTGGACATGGCCTCCCAGCGGAACGGGAGGGACGAATAGCATTGCTTATCAACTTGTTACAAAGGAGATGAGCGTTAAGGAGCGCAGAGGTGCTATGGCGTCAGCGATATCCCCCAGCCTCAGCGCTGTCATCTTATGCTAGCACGGTTTCCGATGTGCCTGCGGTGATTCGCCGGGATCTTGTCCTGCCTGCGCGGCATGGTGTACCTTACACACGCAAACGTAACTTCCTCATCAGCCACGCCGAGAACATAACCTTATGTGGAAGAATGGGGCCGGCGTTATGATGGAAAGCGCCACTGTTTCCGCCGTGGTGTTCCCCTCCATCGGTGCTTCCATGATCCTGCGGCGCGTCATCGGTAAGGAACATCCGGCTTCCGCATCTGCCGTGTTGAATAAGCATTTCCGCCATCCTGCGTGAAGGAACCGTACATCATGACGGCGTCCGCCTCGGCTTTTCCCTGGCGGTGCGGATCTGCTTTTCCTGCTCAGCATAGGGCTTCCTTCCGTGAAGCCTATGGGATCGAGGTTCCCAATCGGCTTGGGCTTCAAACGTAGGTGATGCGGTCCCGGCCTTCGGCTTTGGAGCGGTACATGCCGTCGTCCACGCGCATGAGTATGGCGTCCATGTCGTCTTCGGGGTTGATGCGGGTCGCGCCGATGCTGATGGTGACGTGGTTATCGAGATCGCGCACGCTTTCCAGAAGGCATCTCAAGGTTTCCTCGGCGTCGCCCGGCGCATCGATGAAGCCGATGAATTCGTCCCCGCCCCAGCGGGCCACGCAACCGGCCTTACCGACGATTTCCTCAGCCTTATGCCCCACACGGGCAAGGACTTCATTGCCCCAAAGGTGGCCGCGGGTATCGTTGATGTGTTTGAAGTGGTCCACGTCGAACATGAATACAAGAGGCCGTTCCCAGAGTTTCCGGCTCAGGATGGCATTGAAGCGTTCCCGGTTCATGAGTCCGGTGAGTTTGTCCGTGGTGGCAAACAGGGTCATGAATTTGTCGTAGCGCGATACGGTCCCTGAAACCAGCAGCAGGATCAGGATGATGATGCACGCCACGACGAGGATGTCCTTCCAAAGCTGCGAAAGAAGTGATTCCTTAATGATGGCGGTATCTTTTTCCACGATGAGATACCAGTCGAGATCGTCGATGTAACGGGTGACGAGGCAGGTTTCCTGCCCGTTGTACTTGTACCACGAGCTTTCCACACGGCTCTTGGTGAAGATCTTTTTGCGGTATTCGGATACGGGCAACAGATCGTCGATGGTGGCGTTGGCAATCATGGCGTCGGACGTGTGGACCTGTACCACACCCTCGCGGTTGACGAGGAACGCCGTCAGATCGAAATCGAGCTCGAACGAGGCGAGGATCTGTTGCAATTCACGCATTTTGACCCCGACGCCCACCACGCCCATGAGTTCGCCGTGATCGTCTTCGATACGGCAATCCACGAACACGGTCAGCTCATTGCGGGCCATTTCGTCGGTGTCGACCTCAAGCCGGTGGGGGATCCCGGAAGCGACGAAGTTGTAGTACCAGACGTCGTGGGAGTCATCCCTGCTGACAACCTTATTTATCCCATTATAATGATAATAAATATTCGTCTTTGCCGAAACAAGGAACACCGAACTGTAGTCGTATTTCTTCTTCAGGCCGTTGAGGTAGTCTTGCAGTTCCGCAATTTGTTCCGGTGAATCATTCTCTCCCCGGAGCCAGCTCTTGAGGAAGCTGTCGTTGGCCATTGTCAGGGAGACGAAAATCGGCTTGGTCAGTTCGTTACTGATGGAAGAAAAGATGTTCAGGGAGGTAAGGCGGGAGATATTCCTGATGTCATCCCTGATGACGACGCTGTATGTGCAGTAGTTAATGATTGTTATACAAATGAACCCAATAAGCACGATACCCGTGATGAAGGCGTGGGTCCTGAAGAGTTTCTTTTTCATAGGAGGCCTGATTACGGGTAGCGGGCGAGGAATGGCGGAAACCGACGTTCTGTCGGTGGGATATTATGACACTGTTCGTCCAACCGATAGATTCTAATGGGATCCTATGGCTCTGGCAACAGAAAAATGGCGGTACTCTGATAGGGTTGCGCTATGGGCTTAGGCCTCCTCCGGAGGTATGTTTCCGCAGGAGGCATTCCATCATGCGCTGCCTTTTTCCAGTTTTTCGGCAAGGGCTTTGATGCTCGGGGCGACGGGGAAAGGATGTTCTGTCCCAAAGGCCAACGCCTCAAACTGCGGGATGGGCAGGGGGCGCGAATAGAAATAGCCCTGCGCATAGGCGCATCCGGCCTGAAGCAGGAAAGCGGCCTGTTCCTCGGTTTCCACGCCTTCGGCAATGACCTTGATGCTCATTTCTCGGGCGAGGGAAATGCTGAACCGGATGACCGTCTTGCCGCGTTCGGTCGTGACGACCTCGTTGAGGAATCCCCGGTCGATCTTGATGAAGTCCACGGGCATACTCTTGAGCATGTTCAGGGACGAGTAGCCTGATCCGAAATCGTCCATGGAGAACTGGAACCCGAAGGCCTGCAAGGCCTTCATGGATTCGAAGAGTCCGCTTTCGTTCTCGAGGAAGGCGCTTTCGGTGAGTTCCAGTTCGAGGAGATGCGGCGGCAGCTCGTAGCGGCGCATCAGGTCGAGCAGCTTTTCACGCAGGCGCGGATCGTGGATATGCATACGCGACATGTTCACGGAGATGGGCGTGGGCGTGAGGCCGTGGTCAATCCAGCGGCGCAAGGTGATGCAGGCCTGCTCCCAGATGTATTCATCCAGCCGGATGATGAAGCCGTTCTTCTCGAACAAGGGGATGAAACGGTCCGGCGGCATCAGCCCCTCGGTGGGGTGTATCCAGCGCACCAGCCCTTCCGAGCCGATGATGCGCGATGTCGGGATGTGCACCTTGGGCTGAAGGTACAGAACGAATTGCCCCTGCAGAAGGGCGTCGTGCATCTGGTTTTCGATCTTCTTTTCCTCAAGGATCCTCTCGCGCAGCTTGCCGTCATAGAAGGCGTAGCTGTTCAGGTAATTCCCCTTGATCGTCTTGAGGGCGAGGTTGGCCCAGTCGCAGAGCACGTTGATGGGCGTGTCTATGTTGTCGACCTCGCAGATGCCGAACGAAGGCACGACCTTGTACGGCAAGGGGTAGTCGGCGAGCCTGTCCGTCAATTCCTTGATGAGGGCGAGGATACGCTCACGGGAGTAGTCCACGCACAGGCAGAACACATCCCCGCCGAGGCGCCCGTAGACGCTGTGGGTCCCGGCCATCTTTTCCCGCAGCAGATCCGCGATGGCGATGAGGAGCTTGTCGCCTTCCTTAAGGCCGTACAGGTCGTTGATGACCTTGAAGCGGTCTATGTCCATGCGGACGATGCTGTAGCGGCGCTCGGGGTAGGCGTGCACGGCCTGTGCCGCCTGCGAGTAGAAGGTGTGCATGTTGTACAGATCGGTCAGGAGATCGAACTCGGCCCGGTACTTGAGCGCGAGCACGGAACGGGTCGCGCTGTCGACGTCGTTGAGCGTGCCGATATAGCGCTTGGGATTGCCCTTGTCGTCGTGCAGGCAGGTGAGGGCCGCCTTGCACCAGATGTACACGCCGTCGCGCTTGCGGAAGCGAGCGGTCATCTCGGTATAGCGCTGGATGCGCGAATCCTTGAGGAAGGCGGTGAGCAGGGGCAGATCGTCAGGATGGATCACGAGGTCTTCCCGCCAGACGTGCATCAGATCACGGTGGTCGTAGTTCCCGGCGAAACGGGTGACGATCTCCGGCGAGATGTAACGGGTATCGGTTTCGAGGTTCCACTCGAAGACGAGGGTGTCCGTCTGCTCCACGATGGTCCGGTAGCGTTCGTCGTCGAGGCGCTGGCGCTCAAGGAGGATGTTCTGCTGAGCGACTTCCTCCGCCTGCTTCTTGTCCCCGATATCCATGATGAAGGCGAGATAGATCTCGTCACCGCCGTCGGGCTGGGCCACGGGGAACATGGTGATCGACGCCCAGTGGTACTCCTGGTCGTGCCAGAGCTTGCGGAATTCGCCGATAAGGTATTCCCGGCCCGCCGCGAAGTTCTGCCGCAGCGCATCGAGATTAAAGAATTCGAGGAAGCGGGTGCGGTCTTCAGGAAAGAGCATGTTGCGCGATACGAGATCGATGCACTCGCTGAGGCGGCCCTGCTCGGGCGGGGTCACATACTTGCCCTTCACGTGGTACACGATACGGTAGCTGTCCTGCGTGATGTTCAGTTCGTACAGCTCGTCGTAGATGTTGCGCAAGGCGTGATCGTACTGCTCGCTGATGCGGCGGCGCTGTTCCTCTTCACGCTGTTCGGAGATGTCGCGGACGAGGAGTATCCCCTTGTCGGTACGGCAGGAGTCGTGCCCGCACAGCGGAACGATGAAGGCGGAAACCCAGTACCATTTGCCGTCGCTGCCAAGGCGGCGGTATTCGGCGGGGACTTCCATGCGGCCTTCGCTGAACTCCTTGCGGATGTTGCTCCCGATGAAAGCGGTGAGGAAGCGTTCCCGGTCCTCAGGGTGGATGAGGGTTGCGGCTATGGTGTGGATATTGCCGTTCTTGTCGTGATCCACGGGGATCATGGGCGTGTCGGCGGCGTAGACAAGGTGGGGCGTATCGGCGCTGAGGTCGATTTCGTAGATTTCGGTATACGTGTTGCGCAGGGCGATGTTGTAGCGCTCTTCCTCAAGGGCGCGTTCCTCTTCGACGCGCTTCTGCTCCGTGATGTCCCGGATGATGAAAAAGGCGGTCATATCGTCGCCTTCTTCAAGGAAAAACACGCGGTTTTCGAGCCACAACTGTTCGTTTTCGCCAAAGAGCACCCGATACTGATCGACGAGGGTGCGGGAATGCGCGCGGCAGGCCTCGAGCAGGGCTTTGGGCGTGGTGGTGCGGTTGATGCGTTCGCGGTCGGCGGGATGGACCATCGCTATTGTTTCGGCGTGGAATGTGCGGTAGTCGCCGGAACGGGGTTCGCTGGGCAGGCTCGGCGCGGAGGCGTTGCGGTGGAACTGCCACGTGCGCAGGTTGATTTCGATGATGCAGTCCCCGGACTGGCGGAACACGGTGCTTTGACGGCGTTCGAGCCGGGCGGCGGTTTCTTCCATCCTTTTGCGTTCGTTGATGTCCTGCCAGAGGAGGAGCAGGCGCCCCGACGATCCGGGCATGGGCAGCACCAGTATCGAGATCCAGTGATAGGTCCCGTCGACGGCAAGGACGCGGTATTCTGTGGACAGCCGGGGATCGTCGGCCACTTTCCTGCTGACGTTCTCCGGGGAGAAAAGCTCAAGGAAGGACTCCCGGTCATCGGGGTGGATGTACCGGTTGGCGATGGTACGGGTGTCCCGCGAATACGAATGGGTCAGCTCGGGTTTCGCCAACGTGGAATCTTCGTCCCGGTGCACGATGCGCATGGAATCCGTATCGAGCATGACCTCGTAGATTTCGGAATAGCTGTGCTGGAGGGCCTTGTAGAAATCGGCTTCCTCGTTGAGCCGTTCGGTGATGTCGCTCAGCAGGAGCAGGGCATGGTGGTACGCTCCGGGGATGGCCCGGATGGTGGCGTTGACCCACCGGTAGGGTTTTCCGGCGTCCTGCCGTTTGCGGTATTCGAGCTGTGGGGCCTCGCCCAGGTCGAGCCGGGCCATGATGTTCGGCACGTCGTAAAAGGTGCGGACGCTTTTGAGGTTTTCTGGGTGCACGCGGTTTTTGCCACGATCGAGGACGAATTCCTCGATGGGCATCAGGGTCGGCGAAATGGTGACTTGTTCGCTGTTGTAATAGAGGGGAGCGATAAGCCCGGCTTCAAGATCGAGGCGGAAAATTTCCGTATAGTTGCTTTGCAGGGCGAGGAGGTAGTTGTTTTCCTCTTCTTTCTTCTTGGTGACGTCGCGCAGCAGGATAAGGGCGTGCCCCTCGTTGCCGGGGACAGGCTGCGCCGAGGCCGCGATCCAGCGGTAAGGGCCGTTTTCCGACGAACGCTTGCGGTATTCACATTCCGGGCGGCCGCCGCGTTCCAGTTCCCCGAAAAGGCGGCGCTCGTAGAAATCGAGCACGCTTTCGAGGGATTCTGGGGCCACGCGGTCGACGGCGCGCCGCTTGACGAACGCGGAAAAATTGGCTTCCTCCTTGACGATGGGCACCTGCTCGCTGTTGTAGAACAGCGGCGTGACCGTGCGGCTCCTGACGTCGAGGGAGAAGATCTCGGAATAATTGTTTTGCAGGGCGAGGAGGTAGTTGTTTTCCTCTTCCTTCTTCTCGGTGACGTCGCGCACGAGGAGGACGGTCTCTCCCCGGTTGCCGGTCGGCAAGGGCACGATGAGCGCCAGCATCCAGTGATAGGTCCCGTCAAGGCCGAGCTTGCGGTATTCGACGGAAAGCTCTTCCCCGGCGTCGAGTTTCCTGAGGATGGTTTCGGCGGTGAAGAAATTCCGGAAGACCACCCGATCCCGCGGATGGACGCGGGTTTTCATGACCGTGATGATGTCCTTGTCGAATTCGCCGCTGACATCGATGGGCGCGAGCAGCTTGGTGTTGCAGAACAGGCAGGTCAGCTGGTTGGCGGCGAGGTTCATCCGGTAGATCTTGGCGTAGCTGTTCTGAAGGGCTACTTGAAGGTTTTCTTCGTCCCGCCTGTGGGTGAATTCCGCGCATTTCTGCTCGTTGATATCCCGGATGCATTGGAGGACGTGGCACGAGCCGTCGTCCTGCGTATAGGCGAAGGCGATGCGGGTACGCCAGCGGGGCCCGGCCTCCTCGGCAAACTGGTATTCGAGATGGATATTCCTGTCGTTTACGCCTGCCGCGAAGGCTGCCCGCAGCCCTTCGAGGGAGAAGTGTTCGCGGAAGGCGTCACGGTACTGTGGGAGGATATGGCCGAAGAACAGCTCGAAATGGGCGGCGTAATCGCCCGAAGTGTCGGTGGCGAGGTCATTGCGGTTGGCCAGAAGCTCAAAATGGCCGGTGCCGAGATCCACGTCCACGACATAATGATAGCTCTCGCAGAGGGCGCGGGCGAAGGAATCGCGCTTGGCCTTGGCCTTGCGCTCCTCGGGCGTCAGAAGGCGCTCTGAAATGAGCACGACGTGTGCGGGCTCCTTGTTTTCCCAAAGGATACCGGAAACCGAAATTTCACAGATGCCCTTGAAGGGCGGGTGCTCATGCAGGGTGGTGAACGCCTCCCCGCCGCCGTGTTTTGTCACGGGACAGAAGGAGCAGATATCGGATTTGCCCCAAAACACCTCGAAGCAGGTCACCCCGAGCTTGACATTGGGATACGCGCGGGCGACCGTATCGTTGAAGTAGACGATGCGGTGGTTGGCGTCGATGACGTAGACCGCCGTATTGGGCAGGCTGTTGAGGATGTTGCGGGTGGATTCGTAACTTTCGCGCAAAAGGCTGGCGGAGCGGCGCTGCCGGATGTACTCCCCGATGATTTTGGACATGAGGATGAGGGCGTCCACTTCCTGCTGCGTCCATATGCGGCGGTTGCCGCGCTCCTCAAAGCCGATATGGCCGACCACGTGCCCGTCGCGCACGATGTCGCACTGGAGGAGCGAGGAGATGGTGTCGTCGAGGATGAACATTTTTTCTTCCGGGGGGACTTCCGAAAAATCGCTGCAATAATAGATGCCGCTGGAGTCCCGTGTTTTGGGCAGCTCGATTTTGTCGATGGGGACGTTTTGGAGCTGCTCCTTGGTGCTCCATTTCGGATCGGAGCACCATTCATGCGCGATGCTGACGGCCTTCCCGTCGAGCGAGTATTCAAATATGAGAATCTTGTCCACGCGCAAGGCGTTTCCGATGAAATGCAACGCCTTGTCGATCCCTTCGTGCATGTCGTACATGCTGAAGAGGATATCGATGATGTCCACCATGATGCTGTTGCGGACGGTGTTGACGGCGAGGGGCGCGGATGTCTGGACGCCGTCGGCGTCTCCGCCGGAGGACTGGCCGAAGAATTCGTAACGGTTTTTGCCGTTCCCTTTGGCGTGGTACAGGGCGACGTCGGCCTGCCGGAACAGATCCTCATAGGCGATGGGGCGCTCGGTAACGGCGATGCCCACGCTGACGGAGACGGCGTTGTCGATATTGCTGTTTTTGAACAGGTTGCGGATGGAGGAGCAGAGGGACTGCGCGCGTGTGCGGATACCCGCGATTTCAGAAACGTCGCGCATGTAGACGTGGAATTCGTCGCCGCCCACGCGCCCGATGATGTCGTCCTGCCGGAAGGTGCGCCGAAGCTGGCGGGCGATTTCCATGATGATGGAGTCCCCGGCGAGGTGCCCCATGCTGTCGTTGACGTCCTTGAAATTGTCGATGTCGATCATGAACAGCACGCCGGAACTGCCGGGCCTTGCGTCGCGCAGGGCGATGCGGATTTCCTCTTCGGTCGTGACCTTGTTGTAAAGCCCGGTCATGGAGTCGGTGCGGCTCTTATCAAGGAGCCTGAGCTGTTCGCGCTTCTGCCGGTCGATGTCGCGCAGCGCGCCCACGGATTTGACGGGCTTGCCGAGGGTGTCCAGGATGTTGGTGCTGTAGAGGGCGAACCAGCGCTTGCGGCCTGAGTGGGTGGGCAGGAACCGTTCGGGTGCGGCCTCGGTGGAGGCTTTTTCGGCGTCGAGGGCGAGAAAAGGTTCACGGAACCCCTCGCTTACGGGATCGATGGCCTCGCCTCTGCCCAGCCGTTCGCGGAAACGGGGAATAACGGGTTCGTGCCCGAAGACCTTATGGTACTTTTGGGTGTAGGCGATGGTATCCGTCTCAAAGTCGTATTCAAAGGGCAGATCTTCGGAAATGTCGGCGATGAGGGCGTATTTACGGCGCTCGTATTCGGCGCTGCGCAGCATCTCCTCCACGCAGGCGAGATCGGTAAAGGCGGAAAGGTAAACGGGGTACTGGCCTTTGTGGAGGACGCCTTCCATGCGCGTGCCGGAGAGGCGGATGCGGACGGAGGTGGCGTCTTTGCGGACGAGCACCCCTTCCCAGTCGAAAAGGGGAGGGTGCCCGGCGAGGAGCCCGATGAGGCGCACGGCGGAAGATTGTTCGATCCAAGGAAGGAGGGAGTTGCCCTGTTGGCGGCACGACTCGGCGGTTTCCCCGACAAGCGTATAGAGGGCCTTGTTCGCCGCGATCAAGGTAAGTTGCGGATCTGCGGCAACGGTGGCAGTTCCGGTGATTATGTGCGGGTTGTCGAGGAATTCCTGGAGCCTGTTCATTCCACTGTTCTCTTGGATAGGGTGTGGAGACACTCCGGGGGATGCCCCCCCCCGCATGTCGGAAAAAGTCCGGCACGCATCGTATCAAAGAATATAAAAGCCGGCAAAACATCCGATAGCATAGAGTATAGGCTTACGGGTGCCATTCATCAAGCGGAAATGCCGCTTGATGCCGGAAGTTATTCCACAACCGTTCCCGTTGCGGAGGGATACGGTTCTTGGGCGGAAGCAGCAGGGCGGTATCCTCAAGATGCCGCCCGCTTGTTGTGGTCAAGAGACGCTTGGCTTGCTGATGTGCCCGCTCTGCGCGGTAGAGCCGGGTGCTCTGGGGGTATGATCGGCCCGATTGAAAAGGTTTCTCCGCCGGGCGAAACAGGGTGGCGGGTTTCCGCGTATGGGGTGGAGTCGGGAGCTGCACAATGCATCCAGCCGAAAGAGGTGTCCCCTTCGGGGGGGTCGTTGCTGAAAGAAGGCGGCGAGGTTTCGGATCGCGTGTTTCC
>OGZB01001090.1_pt1 | contig 16240 bp, 11 predicted proteins | sample 1576691 | NCBI WGS metagenome assembly OGZB01 (sample SAMEA3541479, study PRJEB24748) | human gut metagenome | biome: human gut; feature: human-associated habitat; material: faeces | place: China | collected 2012
TGGACTGCTGGTTCGAATCCGGTTCCATGAGCTTCGCCCAGTACCATTACCCGTTCGAAAACAAGGAAACGTTCGAACAGCATTTCCCGTGCGATTACATCGTGGAATACATCGGCCAGACCCGTGGCTGGTTCTACGTGCAGCACATCATGGCGACCGCACTGTTCGACAAGCCGGCGTTCAAGAACGTGATCTGCCATGGCATCGTGCTTGGCTCCGACGGCCAGAAGATGTCGAAGCATCTGCGCAACTACCCGGATGTGAATGGAGTGTTCAACGATTTCGGCTCCGACGCCATGCGCTGGTTCCTCATGAGCTCGCCGATCCTGCGCGGCGGCAACCTGATCGTCACCGCTGATGGCATCCGCGACACCGTGCGCCAGGTGATGCTGCCGGTGTGGAGCTCCTACTACTTCTTCACGCTGTATGCCAACGCCGCCGGGTATGACGCCCGTATGCTGCGTGCTGACGAAGTGGCGAAGCTGCCGGAGATGGACCGCTACCTGCTGGCTCGTCTGCGCCGCCTAGTGGAGAAGACCCAGCATGCGCTGGACAACTTCTACATTTCCGACGCGTGCGATGCGGCGAGCGACTTCATCGACGTGCTGACCAACTGGTACATCCGCAACAACCGCGAACGTTTCGGTGCCGGTGATGAGAACGCGTTCAACACGCTGTACACCGTGCTGGAAACCTTCATGCGCGTGCTGGCTCCGCTGGCTCCGATGGAGGCTGAAGCCGTGTGGCGCGGCCTGACTGGCGGCGAATCCGTGCATCTGGCCGACTGGCCGTTCCTTGCCGACGAGAAGACCGGCGAGACCACCGAGCTGGGTGCCGTGCTGCAGGACGATGCCAAGCTAGTGGACGCGATGGAGAAGGTGCGTGAGGTTGTTTCCGGCACGCTTTCCATGCGTAAGGCCAAGCAGATTCGCGTGCGCCAGCCGCTCGCCAAGCTGACCGTGGTGGTCGAGAACCCGGATGCGGTCGCCGCCTACAGCGACGTGTTGAAGGGCGAGCTCAACGTGAAGGATATCGAGTTCTGCACGCTGGAGGACGCCGGCTCCCAGGGTCTGAAGATCGTGAACGAGCTGCGCGTGAACGCGCGTGTGGCCGGCAAGCGCCTGCGTAAGGACGTGCAGTTCGCCATCAAGGCGTCCAAGAGCGGTGCCTGGCATGTGGACGCCGCCGGCGTGCCTGTGTGTGAGACTCCGAACGGCGAGATTGCGCTTGAGGAAGGCGAATACGAGCTGATCAACCGTGTGGAGGAGGAGAACGCGCAGGAGGCTGCGAACTCCGTGTCCGCCGCGCTGCCGACCGGTGGCTTCGTGATCCTCGACACCGAACTGAACGACGACCTGCTGGCCGAAGGCTACGCCCGCGACGTGATCCGCGCCGTGCAGGACGCCCGTAAGGCCGCCGATCTGGAAATCTCCGACCGCATCGCGCTGACGCTGACCGTGCCGGCCGATGACGTGGCGAAGGTCGAGCAGTTCAAGGATCTCATCGCCTCCGAGACGCTCGCCACCTCCTTCAACGTGAAGGAAGGCGGCTCCGAGCTCAGCGTGGAGGTTGCCAAGGCCTGAACTGAACGAAGCTCGGTCGGCTTGCGATTATTCCAAGCTGCGGCTAGAGTAATCCCTTGGCTTTCGAGCCGCCGTGGCGTTGCCCACCGCGGCTCGAGTCCACTCAAGACTTGATTTGTGTCCGTGCCGCGCAGCCGCGTTCCTTACGCGGTTGGCGCGCACGGAAACAGATCGTTAAGCGAATGGTTCTCAGTACCATCCATGTGAGTCAAGCACACATTCTTGAGAAGCAGTCGCGCCGCCGGACGGCGGATTCAATGGGTTCGCCCAAGTGGGTGGATTCCAAGAATCCGCTGTCCGGTTTTTCTATGTGCGAATAAATGTGGCTAACGCGGAATTTAGCTACACTTATTCGGTTAAATGTAGCTAACGCAAAAAATATTCATATCTTTCCATTTGGAATTGAAAATGGAAAGATATGAATAGGTATACCAATGAGTATGCGTATATGCGGATTATTTCACTTGAAAGTCTTCTGTCTCTATATGCCGAACCTCGTTGCAATGCTCGTGAGAACTGTAACGCTATGGTAATGTAGGGGTGCTTGAACATATCTGTGAAGGAGCAGATTATGACTTTGCTGGCGCACAAGGACGCGGATGGCGGTGTGCAGACGTTGCGTGACCACCTTCACAATGCGGGTGACTTAGCGGAAAGCTATGAATCGGAGTTTTCTCAGATTCCGCGAATGGCGGCGCTCCTGCATGATGTTGGAAAGGTCGCGCAACAGTTTCAAACGTATCTGATATCAGGCAAGGGACGTCGTGGTGAGATTCCTCATGCGAGGCAGGGTGCGTTCGTCGTCAATGACCTGCCGATTTCGAATTCGGCAGCGGAAATCGTGAAAGAGATTCTTGAACTTGTTATTGCAAAACATCATGGAGAGCTTCCTGATTGCATCAATGAAATCGGTGATGAGGCTTTTCTCACAGGTTTTACGGAAGCAGATAAACAGAATCCTAAATATGCGTATGGGGAAATCAAACAGGGGCTACATGATTTGGATCTCGACTTGCAAGACACCTTCCAGCAGGCCGAAAAAGATGTTTTCGATTTTGCAGGACGAACTAAATTGCTGAAATTGTCGAAAGATAGTCGTTATTTCTACTCGGGATTACTAGTTAAATACGTTTATTCTCGTTTGATTGATGCCGATAGAACAGATACGGCTTATTTTGAGACGAAAGAGCAATATCATCCGATCAAGGCGGATTGGTCGGAACTGATTCGCCGTCTTGACGAAAGCATGAAATCATTCGATTCGACATCCGAAATCAATAAAATCCGTCAACAGATTACGGAACAGTGCCGTCAGGCTGGGAGCAGAGAGACAGGGATTTACCGATTGTCGGTTCCGACCGGAGGCGGTAAAACGTTGGCTTCGTTGAATTTCGCCTTGCATCATGCTTTGGAAACAGGGAAAAGACGAATCATTTATGTGATTCCGTACTTGTCTATTACGTCACAGACCGTGGCAACATTCCGGAATATGCTTGGTCTGGATGCTGACAGCAATATTGTGCTGGAGCATTACTCCACCGCGGGCCTTCAGAATTCCGGTAACACGGGCTCTATCGGCACAAGTGAGGAAGAGGATGCGAAGGAACGTCAACGTAAACTGGCGTCTGAACGTTGGGATAATCCGATCATCGTGACTACGATGGTCGAATTCTTGGAAACGGTTATGTCGGCGCGTGGTACGAAACTTCGTAAATTCCACAACATGGCCAATAGCGTCATCATTTTTGATGAGATTCAGTCGCTTCCATTGAATATCATCAATCCGTTTAATGAAGTTGTGAGTTTTCTTTCGACGATATTGGACTCGACTATTCTGCTGTGCTCAGCTACGCAGCCTTTATTGGAACGAACGGCGCGAAAGAATCTGCGTCTGTCAGACGAGCCTGATCTTATCGACAATACTGATGGTTACGAAGAGAAGCTCAAGCGTACCCGGATTATTGCTTCACAGGAAAGCAAGAGTTGCGAGGAACTTGCGAACATCATATATGAGCAGGCACTTCGGAACGGCAATTGTCTGTCTATCGTCAACACGAAGAGTGAAGCGCGCAAAATGTATCAGTGTTTGCAAGAGCTCAATGCTGACGGGCAGTTTGAGTTGATTCATTTGAGTACTGCCATGTGTGGCAAACATAGGGCAGACCAGTTAGCGAGAATAAAGGTGTTAACTGATCCTCATGATTCCAAGCCGGTGATTTGCGTAAGCACGCAGCTTATCGAAGCGGGAGTGGACCTTTCGTTCGCATGCGTAGTCAGGGCGATGGCTGGTCTGGATAGCATTATGCAAGCGGCTGGCAGGTGCAACAGGAATGGTGAATCGAAAGAAATCAAGGATGTGTATGTCTATCCGTTGCAAGGTGAGGAAAGGTTCAAGGACTATCTTCCAGAGATTCACAGAGGCAAAAAGCTCACTTTGCAGATTATGGGTGAGCATCCTGATGCTGATCTGCTTTCTACTGGCATGCTCAATGAGTTTTATGGCATGCTGCTTCAAAGTGAGGATCGAGATGGCGGCAATAGTTTGCTGGATGGTCCGCTTTGGAAAAAGGAAAACGCTGGAAAAACGATTTATGAGTTGCTGGCATACAACGAAAGCCAACGTAAGCAATTCGAGAACAATACGATGGGGGAGAGATACAATCCGTTTTTTGCCCAGGCGTTCAAAACGGTCGGCAATGAATATCGTGTGATTCCGAAAATCACGCACAATGTTGTGGTTCCCTATGGCAATGCGATGGAATTACTGGATATGTTGGGCCACGGTGAGTTGAGGGAGAAGATTGCGATTCTGCGGCGGCTACAGGAATACACGGTTTCCCTTTTCGATTACGAATACAAGATTTTGAACGAAAAACATGCGATTTCCATCGCTAGCGAGGATTTCGATATTTGCGTTCTGAATGGAGATTATTACAAAGGCGAATATGGCGTGGTGACAGAGACGGACATGTCTCTGTTGATGATATGAAAGGGCAGTGGTTCTCCTGCAGGTCGATGGGAATCTGCAGGAGAGTTTCGTTTGGTAAATACGCATGTTGTACATATTTTCAATCCACGCCATGAATGTGGCGACAGTAGGAAAACCTACTTATACAAGAATAACTGGTTGATTGTTGATTGAGAAACACTCAAAGAGTTCTATGTACAATAAGCGTAAAATGTGCTATATTGACAGTGGCTGGTTGAGGGAACGATTAACGAAGGAGTTATATGCAACGACATCGCAACTCAATTGAATATGAGGTATCAGGCAGATATGCGTTGTTCTCGGAAGCAGCAACACGTGTTGGGGGTGAGAAATTTTCGTATCAGGTGCCAACGTACCAAGCTTTGAAAGGCATTACGGAAAGCATCTATTGGAAGCCAACTTTTATGTGGGTTATTGACGCTGTTCGTGTGATGAACAGAGTTCAGACTGAAGGAAAGGGAATTCGACCCATCAAAATGAGCGGTGGCAATGATCTTTCGTACTACACGTATCTCAAAGACGTGCGTTATCAGGTTTTGGCTCATTTCGAATGGAATGATCAGCGTGAAGATCTTGTCGCTGACCGCGACGAAAACAAACATCATAATATCGCCTTGAGATCCGTTCAGAAAGGCGGTCGCCGAGACGTATTCTTGGGGACGCGCGAGTGCCAGGGGTATGTGGAACCATGTGAGTTCGGATCTGGCGAAGGGTTTTATGACGGTTATGGCGAGTGGAATATGGGATACATGTTCCATGGATTCACGTATCCGGATGAAAACGAGGACCACGATTTTATCGCCCGATTCTGGTCGCCTGTTATGTCCGACGGCATCATCGAATTTGAGCGTCCGGAATCCACGAAATTGGATGGACGAATTATCAGGAAAAACCAGAGCGTCAAGGAATTCGCTTTGGGGAGCAATCTGCAGCCGGTGGGAGAGGAGTGAGTGATGAGCCTGTCGAACAATCTGTTGCTTATCAACGAATCTGTGCACAACGCCGCCGGAAAAATTCCGAGAAGTGGCGACGGTTCTACGCTTGACATTAGGAAAGCCTTGATTCCTCCGGGGCATACGACACTTCCGACACTATTGACGCTAGGGGTAAACGAGAATGGTGAGATACTACGGCTTCTGAGGGAAAAACAAACGATTGTTATCCCGTGCACAGAAAGTTCCATGGGACGCACCATCAAGCCGGTACCGCATCCTCTGTTTGATCAGCTCCAATATCTCGACTTGCATTTCGACAAGGAGAAAACCTCCATGTATTTGGAGCAGCTTGCCGCTTGGAAAGGCGACAACGTCAAACTCAATGCCATCTATCGATGCGTCTCGGAACACAGCATCAGCGAAGAAGCCGCTCGATTCAATGTGGAAATAACCGAAAAAGACCGGAAAGCAGGTGTTTGCTTCGAAGTTGAAATTGGGCTGCAAAACTCAGATGTCTCGAACGATCCCGATATACAGGCGCAATGGATTTCTTATTTGTACCATGATCGACAGAAAAAAGGGAAGGATATGTTCGGAGAGGACCTATATGCTCCGATATTGAACTTCCCTAAGAAAATTGTCAGCGTAAATGGCAACGCCAAACTGTTATCGGCAAACGATTCAACGAATTTCACCTATCGAGGGCGCTTCGCATCCAAAGAGGAGGCTTTGCAAGTCGATGGTGAAACATCGCAGAAGATACATTCGACGCTGCAATGGTTGGTCAATAATCATGGAACGATTACCGATACCCAGGCCATAGTCATCTGCTCGGTGAAAAACCCTAACGAAAAGCCGAAGCTTGACCCTCAGGAAGGTTCTTATGATTTTGGCTCTTTGTTCTCATCGGATGTGGACGAGCCGGAAGCTCCCCGCAACGATATTGCAGATGCGCTGACCGCAACAAACTTTCAATACGCACAAGTTTTTTCGAAGGTACTACGCGGATATGGCAATGCTAACAAACTCAAAAAGCATGCCGACCCAATGATGATTGTCATTCTGGATGCGGCGACATCAGGGCGTTTGAGCGTTACATATTATCGTGAACTTTCAAAAGACGAATATGTCGAAAGTATCCTGCGGTGGCATGTTGATGCGGCATGGCCGTTGAAAATGTACGACAAAGAAAAAAAGAAGTTTGTCGCATATGAAGGTGCGCCACCATTTGCCGACATCATCAGCTGCGCATATGACGTGTCAGACAGAAGCAGCAAAGCCTATAAACGTTTTGCGAAAAACACGAAAAAGCAGCTTATAGAATGCATGTTCGGAGGAGAATCGCTTCCCCGCTTCATATTGGACGCCACATACCACAGAGTCACTAAACCTATGGGATATGACGCTCCAGGAGCATGGCTAAGAGATTTTGAAATCGCATGCAGCCTATGGAAAAAACATTACATTGACGACGCGAGGAAGCAAAACAAACAGGAGGACACGATATCCATGTACCTTGAACCAACACGAAATGACCGCGACTACTTATACGGGAGATTGCTGGCACTCGCGGACCGCTTTGAAAACGGTGTCCTGTATAAGCAAGGAATCAGTGACACCCGTCCGACCAATGCCGTTAAGCTCATGAGCAATTTCGTCGCAAAGCCGTTTACAACATGGGGAACGCTGTGGAAGCAACTGATGCCCTACCTGAAATCGGCGAATGGCGCGCCCTGGTTCCAGAACAGCGTGGATGAGGTCATGGCGCTTTTCAAAGAAGGAGACTTCGAAGATAACCGTGCACTTTCACCGCTCTTTCTGCTCGGTTATTCATGCCAGCGAAGGGAGTCTATGCGTAAAGCGCAAGAAGCATCCCAGAAGAGCAAAGAAAACTAGTGTTTAGTTTTTGAAGTTATCGACGTTGATTATCAAAGAAAAAGTTAAGGAGTCATATCATGGCAGCTTTGGAAAACAAGATTGATTTCGCAGTCGTTTTTGCGTCTAATAATGCCAATCCTAATGGTGATCCGTTGAATGGCAATCGTCCACGAACCACATCGGAAGGGCTGGGCGAGGTTTCTGACGTTGCACTGAAAAGGAAGATTCGCAATCGCCTGCAAGATGCTGGTGAAACGATTTTCGTGCAGTCCGATGACCGTTCCGATGACGGCGCAAAATCATTGTCGGACCGTTTCAACACATATTTGAAAACCTTGCCGAAAGAAGAGCAGAAACAGAAGAACCTGGTGTTCCAGAAAGTGTGCGAACAGTGGCTTGACGTACGTGCGTTCGGACAAGTATTCGCATTCAAAAAAGCTAAGGATGTTGACGAAGTTTCCTTGGGCGTGCGCGGTCCGGTTTCCATTCAGGCTGCGTTCTCGGTTGAACCCATCGCCATTGACGACGTGCAGATCACTAAGTCAGTGAACAGTGAAACCACGGACACCGGTAAGAAATCCTCCGATACCATGGGAATGAAATACCGTGTTTCCGGCCGTGCGGTGTATGCGACGTATGGCAGCATCAGCCCACAGCTTGCCGAAAAAACCGGGTTTACTGCAGAAGACGCCGAAAAAATCAAGGAAGCTCTCGTCACGTTGTTTGAGAATGATGAAAGTTCGGCTCGTCCTGCGGGGTCCATGGAAGTGTTGGACGTTGTGTGGTTCACGCACAACAGCAAGTCAGGGCAATACTCTTCCGCCAAAGTTCATCGTTCCGTTTCCGTTAATGTGGACGGAACGGTGGCAGTGAATGGATCTTCTATTCCCGACTTGCGGTACGAAGTGATTGAAGGACGCTGAAGCGTTTGGAATTGAGAGAGTAAGGGGTGTTGCATGAAAGGGCCAGAAGGATATCCGGAAGAAGATTGGCTGGCCCTTTCGGGCATCCAGCATTTCTCATTCTGCAAACGACAGTGGGCTCTTATCCATATCGAACAGCTGTGGTCAGAGAATTATTTGACCACAGCTGGGCATCTGGAACATGAACGCGCCCACGATTATGCGACTTCTGAATCTCGCGGCGATACGCTGATCATGCGGGATTTGAGAGTCTATTCGCGAGCGCTCGGCATAACTGGAGCCTGTGATGTTGTGGAATTCCATAAGTCTAATGATGGTGTTCCGCTTCACGGAAGAGATGGATTGTGGTTGCCATATCCGATTGAATACAAACACGGCAAATCCAAAACGATTGATGCTGATCGTTTACAGCTATGCGCGGAAGCGATGTGCTTGGAAGAAATGCTCGCGTGTGATATTCCTGAAGGTGCTTTGTTCTATCGGCAGACAAAACGTCGTGAGCGGGTAAAATTGGACGAAGATCTTCGCAACATGGTCGAAGCTGACTTCTTGCAAATGCATGATCTTTTCTCCCGCGGATGGACTCCTAAAGTGAAACAGACCAGATCGTGTTCGTCATGTTCTCTACGGGATTTGTGCCTGCCTGAATTACGGAAGGTGAAATCGGCAAAAGCATATATCGAAGAACGGCTCAAGGAAAGCGGGGAGTGATGAAGCAGCTGTTAAACACGCTGTTTGTGATGACGGAAGATGCCTATCTTGCTTTGGAGAACGACAATGTTGTGATTCATCAGAATGACAAAACCTTGGCGAAAGTGCCGTTACGGTCAATTGAGGGAATCATGTGTTTCTCGTATAAGGGTGCTTCGCCTGCTCTTATGGGGCGCTGCGGCAAACTGGGCGTTTCTATGGCATTCTATTCGCCGAGAGGCCATTATTACTGTTCCGTGTTAGGGGAGGAGAATCGTAATGTGCTACTTCGCCGTGAACAATTTCGAGTCGCGGATGACGAACAAAAATCTTTGTGTTACGCGAAATCTTTCATTGTTGGAAAACTTTACAATGCGAAATGGGTGCTCGAACGTACGAAACGTGATCATGCTTTGCGGGTAAATATTGACCGACTTGCCGAGCAGAGCGGCAAATTGTCGGCGGCATTGTTAGAAGCTCGGAAAAGTTTGACGGTTGATGAGTTGAGGGGTGTCGAAGGGCTTGCTGCCAAAGATTATTTCTACGCTTTTGACGATTTGGTCCTGAAGAATAAAGATGATTTCTTTTTCACCAATAGGTCGAGGAGGCCTCCGCTGGACAGACTAAATGCATTGTTGTCTTTTTGCTACTCCATATTGACGAATGATTGCATTGCGGCTTTGCAAGGCGTGGGGCTGGATCCGTATGTTGGTTTTATGCATACGGATCGGCCGGGGAGAGCCTCTCTGGCATTGGATCTGGTTGAAGAGTTTCGCCCGGTGTTGGCTGACCGCTTTGTGCTGACATTGGTTAATACAGGCGCTGTTAAGCCGGGGGATTTTGAAATACGGGAGAATGGTGGTGTGCTGCTGTCTGATTCCGGGCGGAAGAAAGTGCTTACGGCGTGGCAGAAAAAGAAGAGCGATCAGATTCTTCATCCGTTCCTGCAAGAAAAAATTTCATGGGGGTTGGTTCCGTATGTGCAAGCGCTGCTGCTAGCTCGATCGTTGCGGGGTGATCTTGATGATTACCCGCCATTTATGTGGAAGTAAAAGGTGCGTAGCTGTGTGTGGCGGTATGCGATGATTCGTGGTGATACGTTATTGGAGGTGAAAAACCATGATGGTTGTGGTTGCGTACGATGTGAGTACGGAAACCCCTGAGGGGAAGCGTCGTCTTCGTTTGGTGGCGAAGACATGCGTGAAATACGGACAGCGTGTGCAGAACAGTGTTTTCGAATGCTCGGTGAGTCCTTCCGATTATCTGGTGTTGGTGCACGATTTGCTGAAGATTGCCAATACCGATGAGGACAGCCTGCGCTTTTATAAACTTGGCGCTCGATATGCGGATAGGATTGAGCATTATGGACGTGAACGGAGTTTGCCGGTTAATGATGTGATGATGATATAGCACAGGCAAAATGGCATGGTGCCATAACGATATGGTGTGGGGTATGCTGGGTTGAGCGTTTGAGTGTGCCGTCCGGTATTCAGAGTGTGTTTTCTAGCCAGCAGTATTGTGTTTTCGGCAAGGTGGCCGGTCTTGGAATGGTGTTTGTGCGAAGTGTAAGCGCTCATGATAAGGGACGTCTTTCGCACCTGAAAAACTATCGAAATCCGAATTGTGATTTTCGTGGGGCGTTTTGAAAACTAAATAATGGACATTAAAATGAGACAGAAAGCCAGTTGCTCGTTTTAGACATGTTGTTCGTCGTATCGGCGGTGTTGTTTGATATGCTTAAAGCTAGGCAGCTGGCTTGCGTCTCAAAAAGCGGACAAAAATGTCCAGCTGCACTGTGTCGCGCTCCTCATGGAGAGCGTGGATTGAAATTCAACGTCCTCCTCAAGCCGTCCCGCCGCTTGCGTGTCGCGCTCCTCATGGAGAGCGTGGATTGAAATGTGGATGGCAAGACGTTGACGCCGGAAGCAACCGTGTCGCGCTCCTCATGGAGAGCGTGGATTGAAATATACGGTTGCCGAAACTCAGATTTTTGAGCGTCAGTGTCGCGCTCCTCATGGAGAGCGTGGATTGAAATGTCGATGAATGGGGGGAATTGAAACAGAAGGCGACGTGTCGCGCTCCTCATGGAGAGCGTGGATTGAAATTTCACGGAAGGTATGAATGCGCCGTGGATTACGTGTCGCGCTCCTCATGGAGAGCGTGGATTGAAATCTATGCGCGCGGTTATCATGCCGGAAACCTAGGAGGTGTCGCGCTCCTCATGGAGAGCGTGGATTGAAATACGTCCATCGCAGTAGGCTTCGTAGACCGCGTCGGTGTCGCGCTCCTCATGGAGAGCGTGGATTGAAATCCGTACGGCAAAAGCATCCCCGAGGGTGAGCCTGTGTCGCGCTCCTCATGGAGAGCGTGGATTGAAATAAGGCCGGCGGCACCATCTACCGTAAGGGCGGTCGTGTCGCGCTCCTCATGGAGAGCGTGGATTGAAATGAGTTCCTCTTTGCTGCCGCCGCGGAGCAGTTCGGGTGTCGCGCTCCTCATGGAGAGCGTGGATTGAAATCTATCTGTTGTGTTGTTGAGGTATGCGGCGTAGGTGTCGCGCTCCTCATGGAGAGCGTGGATTGAAATACCACCGCTCTCGGATTGAGCGCCGCGAACGCGTGTCGCGCTCCTCATGGAGAGCGTGGATTGAAATGCGGACATGAACAAGCAGCTCGCGCAAGCCACCGTGTCGCGCTCCTCATGGAGAGCGTGGATTGAAATAGGTCAACGACTTTCTTCGCATTGTTGAGGGCTTGTGTCGCGCTCCTCATGGAGAGCGTGGATTGAAATATCGAACCGCCAACCGTGGAATGGCCATCATGGGTCGCGCTCCTCATGGAGAGCGTGGATTGAAATATGGCCGAGCAGTTCCGCGACCACGAACAGGTCGTGTCGCGCTCCTCATGGAGAGCGTGGATTGAAATACGCTCCAGGTCGATCCGAACGGAGACCTGTACGGTCGCGCTCCTCATGGAGAGCGTGGATTGAAATGTTGCCAAAGTGTTCGACAATTGCTGACTGTTCGGTCGCGCTCCTCATGGAGAGCGTGGATTGAAATAGACTGCCGGAACGCTACAAGTATCTGCAAAAATGTCGCGCTCCTCATGGAGAGCGTGGATTGAAATAGTGTCCGACTGCATCACGCCTACCGGTTATGCGTCGCGCTCCTCATGGAGAGCGTGGATTGAAATATGGCGAAAAGACCGTCAAGAACGGCGGTCATGGGTCGCGCTCCTCATGGAGAGCGTGGATTGAAATCTGAGTTGCGCGAGGTTCGACGCTTTCGGCACTTGTCGCGCTCCTCATGGAGAGCGTGGATTGAAATGCTGAAACCGGCTACGAGTTGTTTGATGGCTTCGTCGCGCTCCTCATGGAGAGCGTGGATTGAAATTTGGTCATTTCTTCCTTCTTTCAAACGACTGTAAGTCGCGCTCCTCATGGAGAGCGTGGATTGAAATACAGCCACGCAGGTGCGAATCCTGCATCCACCAGTCGCGCTCCTCATGGAGAGCGTGGATTGAAATAGCCTGGAGACACCCTATCCGGCATTGCCGCCAAGTCGCGCTCCTCATGGAGAGCGTGGATTGAAATGACTTCGCTCAATACGCCCTGCTCAGCCGCATGGGTCGCGCTCCTCATGGAGAGCGTGGATTGAAATACACTCAGCGCGCTCATCAAAAAAGCCAAGGCCGGTCGCGCTCCTCATGGAGAGCGTGGATTGAAATATCTACCTTAGGCGCACCGCCGAGGAGCAGAAGAAGTCGCGCTCCTCATGGAGAGCGTGGATTGAAATCCTGATCGAGTCAGTCAATACGGCGATTGACGCCAAGTCGCGCTCCTCATGGAGAGCGTGGATTGAAATGTAGTCGTATGCGATACCATTATGCGCGATATAGTCGCGCTCCTCATGGAGAGCGTGGATTGAAATGACCGTACGGCGAATCTCCTTGGCGCGCTCCTTGTCGCGCTCCTCATGGAGAGCGTGGATTGAAATACACTCTCAGCCGAATCCATCGGAAACGAGAACGGTCGCTCTCCTCATGGAGAGCGTGGATTGAAATGCCGACGCCGGCGAGAAGGCCGGCAGCAACGAGTCGCTCTCCTCATGGAGAGCGTGGATTGAAATTGATCTGATCGGTCATGCTCCAGGCGTTGGCCATCGTCGCTCTCCTCATGGAGAGCGTGGATTGAAATAGCAGCTTGGTGGCGAACATGTAGACCACCTTGGTCGCTCTCCTCATGGAGAGCGTGGATTGAAATCTCGACCGTGGGTCGAAGCGCCTGAAGCTCTTGAGTCGCTCTCCTCATGGAGAGCGTGGATTGAAATAAAGCATATTGTGACAGGTGGCCGGAAGGCACAGCAGGTCGCTCTCCTCATGGAGAGCGTGGATTGAAATCGAATGATGATTTTATTGAGGCGTTTGAGGAGGCGGTCGCGCTCCTCATGGAGAGCGTGGATTGAAATGTGCGCAGCCAATTGGAAAGCGGACGGCGCAATGGTCGCTCTCCTCATGGAGAGCGTGGATTGAAATAATAATCAGATGGCGCAGTTGAACACGGTCGGCAGGTCGCTCTCCTCATGGAGAGCGTGGATTGAAATGGCGGTAACCTTAGTGTCGTTAAGGTTTTTGACCGTGTCGCTCTCCTCATGGAGAGCGTGGATTGAAATCTGCTAGGTATCCTGCCATGATGTGTAGAGTGATGTCGCGCTCCTCATGGAGAGCGTGGATTGAAATCCAAACAGGGTGGATACAATGGCACGGCGCAGGTCGCTCTCCTCATGGAGAGCGTGGATTGAAATACGATAGCCATGGCGCTGCCCAGGATCATCGTCGGTCGCTCTCCTCATGGAGAGCGTGGATTGAAATACGCAGGTCAGCCCGATCCTCGACCGCATCCCCGTCGTTCTCCTCATGGAGAGCGTGGATTGAAATAGCTGGGAGCAGTGCGTTCGCGCCGTACAAGGGGTCGCTCTCCTCATGGAGAGCGTGGATTGAAATCGGTGTCTGCATCGTTCCGGCCGCCGCGTGGATGTTGCTCTCCCTGTTTATGTCCAGTGTTCCCCGCACATGCGGGATTCCACATGTGCGGGACTGCTAGCAACGGAAAACCAGGGTTTTTGTCCGCTCGGGGCGACTTCAACGGTAATACGAGCAGGAACTGCGACTGGGTGTTTCGCATGGGGTCGCTTCTGAAAGCTATGTAAAAGAAATAGTGTATGTGAAAACGGTCGGGTGGGTGCGGATGCACGAGAAATTGGCTAACCTGTCGAATTTCTGTTTTACTTTGGTCGTTCATCTCGTGAGTGGTCGTCAAGCTAGACATATTGTGTCTCATGGGATGCAACATGTCATATGGAAATACATATGACTGGCGAATATCGCCAATGGTTCAGCCGGATAAAGGACCGGAACGCGAAAGCCCGAATCAGCGCGAGACTCCGATTGCGCTTCTAGATGGGGCGGCCGGTGGGTGACCTGCATACGGTTGGTGACGGGGCCAGCGCGCTGAGGTTCAATTTCGGTCCCGGCTACCGTGTTTGCTCCGCGCAGAAGAGCGACTCGCTCATGTTGCTGCTTTATCGGTGGCCGAGCTTGACGATTCGGCGTTGCGGCAGGCCGTAATCGGCGATATGACCAAAGCGAAGGGTATGGGGCAGATCACGAAGGAGGCGGGTGTGGGACGTGAAAGTCTTTACAAGAGCCTCGACAGGAATGTCAACCCGAGCTTCCATACCATTATGAAGGGATCGTGCACGCTCTCGGCGGCAGGCTGACAATCCAACCCGCATAAGCTTGACTTTACGACCATCATGCAGTGGCCGCCCGAGCATTGGAAAAGGGCGATCGCTGACCATATTGTTGCGACATATGTGGAGAGATGTTCGTGGTGAGCTTGACGTACATAACATCGTAAAACTTCGGTCGTCTGGTTTGTTCTGCGGCTCATCAGTGAGGGAAAATGCTTAATTATGCCGCCTATCTCGCCTATATATGGCAGATTTTGAGGTTCGTACGGAGGCTTCTCGCTTATATATGGCAGGTGTTCGTGCGAAAAGTGTCAAAAACATGCCCCCTAAGTGGCTTTTCTCGAAGGGCATGTGCCATATATGAGCGAGAAACTTCAGGTCAAGATGCCAAATCTGCCATATATAAGCCAGATATCGCGGTTCAGTTCAGATGAACTGGGTGTATGTCCATAAATTTCGACGATTAGGGTGTATCAAGAGTTCCGAGTTGGTTTCAATGACAATCCGAGGGGGTGAAAACGAGTTTATGGGCACGCGTGCGGAGTCTCAGATGCGCAGAACTCCTCACGCAGCGCATATCACAATCCCAGCCAGGCGCGTAGGTCACGAATTTCCTGATCGCAGATGCCGTGGACCATTCCCGGATATTCGAAATACGTGAGATTGCCGGTTTGCGCAAGTTTGTTGTGCGCGCACTGTTGGTCGGCTAAAGGAATTGTGCGGTCTTCGCTGCCGTAGCAGAGTGCGAATCGCGTGCGTCCGGTCGCGGGCAAAGGCTCAGCGGTTTCGCCTTTGAATGATGGGCTCATCAGAATCGCCCTGTCGAACGCATCGGGATGTTCCGCAACCATGCGATACGACAGGTATCCGCCCTGCGAAAACCCGATCAGTACCTTGCGGAAATGCGCGTATGCGGGCGAATCCAGCAATCGTACGACGGCGTCGCCTACGGCACTGCACTCACGTCGACGCTCTTCTACTGAACATCCATCTGGATACCAGTAGTAGCTTCCGATGTAAGGACGTTCGTACGTGCCTTGGAACGACAGATAATTCGGATGCTGGGCAGGAGCAATGGAGTTGTCCGTTGAAGATGCGTCTCGCTTCGGAACATCATAAATCGCATCAATAATGCGGATCATCTCATTTTCATCATTGCTGAATCCGTGAAATCCCAAGAACAGCAGATTATCGCCGGCCTTTTCGCGGGCTGTCACATCAATGCTGGTACTCACGTTCAAACGCATATCAACTTTCCATCGCATGTCGATAGTATGCGGATTTCCAACGGCACCATAACGGTGGATAGCGAATTGGAAAAGGGTGCGATGCTCACTGTCATGCTGCCGTTGGTTGAAGGAAACATTGAATATGTGGCGAAGTTTACAGCAATCCATCCGCATGCAACGCACCATACATGCGGTCTAAGCAATCCACAAGCAGCGGATACGGCATTGCTATGTTCACGCGCACGCATCCGGCACCGGTCTCGC
>OGZB01001094.1_pt1 | contig 16213 bp, 18 predicted proteins | sample 1576691 | NCBI WGS metagenome assembly OGZB01 (sample SAMEA3541479, study PRJEB24748) | human gut metagenome | biome: human gut; feature: human-associated habitat; material: faeces | place: China | collected 2012
GAAAAGCAGACGGGGAACGGCTGACTGTCGCATGGGAGATGGAAATTCAGATAACGGATTCCGTCATTCTAAGAAAAAGAACCCATACCCACTGAAAAGCTTTCCAATTTGCGGCGCTTTTCGCTAAACTCTAGCGAATTAGCTTTCGGGTAAGAGCCCCAAAGCGATTGTTTCGTACAAAGGGTATTAGGAATATGGAACCCACCACGACTGATCAGGCAGCTGAAACCGCTGCCGCAGCGCCTGAAAAAGCAAAGACTGAAGAGAAGGCTGCTCCCGCCGCAGAAACCAAGGCTCCCGCCCAGGCTTCTGACGCCAAGCGTCCTGCCAAGGCCCCTCAGGGCAAGAAGGGAAATCGCCACGGCGATCATCGCGGAAACGGCGACCGTCATAATAGCCGCGGTCACGATCACCCCGCTCCCATGGGTGCTCTGCAGCAGGCTCTGAAGAAGACTTCCGGCGACTGGAAGGCGTTCCGTGACGCACAGATTGCTGAAGGCCGCTCGCAGAAGAGCTTCTGGCTGACGGAAAATGAAGCTGAGCGTGTCCGCCGCTTCATTCATAAGATCCGCGAGAAGGCTGAGCGCGAGGCTGCCCGTCAGGCTGAAATCGCCGCCCGCAAGGGAAAGGCCGGCTCGAAGCCGAAGCAGGCTGATAAGCCCGTTCAGAAGTCAGTTCCGAACCCCGTGAAGAAGGAAGCCCGCGCTGAGGCTGCTGCCGCAGTCGCCGCTCCGGCTCCTGAAGCGCACATAGTACGACAGCAGCTTTTCCAAAGGCTGACCGTTTTTCTCGTACATTCCAAGGAAGAACGCCGGCAGCATCACCGCCATCATACCGAGGGTGGCAGCAGTGTTGCCGCCGGAATCCCGGAGAACAAAAAACAGCGGCACTCCAATGAGAGCCGCTGTGCCAAAGCAGACAAGCTGCCGTTTGGTCAGGTTGAACGCCACTTTGGATTTGACCTTGGTCAAATCGCGGGGAACGGAAATATACGCAGCCAATCAAACACCTCCTTTAGTGCGCTCCGAGGACGGATTTCGTCACCGAGCTGGTCTTGAACAGGCTGAAACAGAGCAGAACGGTGTAGCCCACAATGCTCCAAATGGAGTTGATGGCATCCCCGGAAATCGCTACGCTTTGGATCAGCACCGCATAAATCGCCACGCAGATGAGGATGAGAAAGCCCTGAAAGCCCAGTGCGAACAGGCATTTCAGGTAGTTCTGCCCCATGTGGCTTTGCTCGTGGTTGCCGAAGGTCGCCATGGGGATGGGCGCAAGGCTCACCATGCAGTAGATTTCAATCATACGCCCGTAGACGATGACAAAAATGATGATGCTCAATATCCGCATGGTGATGCCGATGAAGAAACTTTGCAGGAACAGCCCGAACAGAGGGCCTACATCCATCTGCATCATGCTGGATTGCAGCATGGACAAACCAATGTCGTTGACACGGGTGTTTCCGGCAATGATGCCGCTGGAATCGGACACTACCTTCTGGGTGATGTCGAACACCGCCATCACAATATCGAAGGTGTTGCTGATGAGCCACACCGAAACAGCGGTCTTGAAAATCCAGCGCATGATGAGGGCAGGCTCGAACTGCGCCATGTTGTTGTGCTGGGTGATCATCTCGATCAGCTCGTAGCAGGCAATAAAGGTCAGGATGATGCCTGCGATGGGGAGCACCACGTTCCGGGATAGGGCTTCGATCATGGCGAACACTCTCGGCTCAAAGCTGGAGGGTTTGGTGCCCACCTGCTGGGCGATATTGCTGACCTGCGTGTTCACATCGTCGAACAGGCCAGACAAGTTTGACATAATACCTGCCGTCAGGATGCCCTTGATCCAGTCGGCAATGGCTTTGAGAACGGTTTCCATTCAGCAGTCACCGTCCTTAGCTGAAGTGGTTGATGAGGGTCTTGAGCAGATTCAGGAGAAAAATAATGTGGGTCAAAAACTGCATAATAGCACCGCCTTTCATGGATGGGTGGATAAAAACGCGGCTTGGAGCACGGACATTTAATAAAACTGCAAGCTGCAGAGGGCTTTCCGCTGCTGCTCAAGCCGCCGTATGGAACAATGCCCTCATTTCATCTATCATTTTTGATTGATGAATGATAGATGAAATGATATGAGCAAACACAAAAAGTGTTCGACGGAAACAAAAAAGCCGACTGCTTTTCGGCAATCGGCAAATCATAATCAAAGCTATATAGCTGTTTTTATAAGTCGGCGAACAGGAACCTTATGATAAACATCAAGGATGCGTTTTTCTCCATTTCGCCAAAAGGGGTTCATATAATAACAATCGCATTCTTTACAATACCAAATGTATTCAGCTTCTCCGTTGATCTCTAATGTGAATGCCTTCATTTTTAGAAGCGGATGCCACGGGCAATGTTTCTGAAGCTTTTCTTTTTGACGATCAGCTTTGCAAAGTCCAAAAAGCTTACCACATTTTAGAGGGGGCGGATTAAACTTAAAACGACTATCAATGGGATTTTCTATATAATCATTGAAGTTTGATAATCCAAGTTGATTGAGAGGTCTATAATGAAGCCCTGCATTATGTTGATTTTTTGCCATTATAACAATCCTTTCTCAAGCAAGCATTTTGCCCTCCAGATAGGAGCAGCGGAGATAATCAGGATTGGTGTAGTATACGTTGGAATTGAAATCGGAGATCTCATCCGTGATAAACGACGAAAAAACATCCAGAATTGCCTGTGCAGCATCTTCATCTTTCATGGTGGACAGCACCAGCCCCTGATACAGCATTCCGATGGAGGTTGCAGAAGGGACCGTATAGCGGCACTCCGCAGCAGTATCAAAATCCCCATCCGGGATGTTGAGATCTTCAATCAGCTCATCTGAAACCTGCTCAAAGGACAGACAGTGGTTTACTTCTGCCAGCCGGAGCTGCCGTTCGATGCCGGCTTTTGTGAAGTGACGAATCACATCCTGCCGATGATTTTTGGTCTTACGGGCGATGGTCTCGATCAGGCTGCAAACGTAGAGAACATCATTTTTCTGCTTTTCGGTCATGGATGGATTCACTCCTCTCAAAGGTCAGGCAGTGCAAAGCGTTTACGGTATGAAAGCTGATCTGGTGTGTTGGATGCTTGAACTTCGCCAATGCCCAAAATGCTTCACGGCTGATCTGCCCGGACGTAAATCCATTGACATAGTCCCAGATGGTGTCATCTGCCATGGGACCCTCCACAATATCATAGGGATGGGTTTCGCCTGCACGACATTTTGCAATGAAATCCAGCCATTCGTCCGACATTTCAGGGAAACGCAGGATTTTCAGGTCAGGATTCTCTACATAGCGATAGACGTTCACAATACCATCGGCAGAACGGCGGTCTGCCCAGCGGTAGGCTTGTTGATAGCTGTTCGTGCAGTAGAATCCCCAAGAAAAGTCCTTTGTATACCGTGTGATGCGGATTTCGGGATAGACAACTTCTTCTTTACTGCCATGATACAATAAAATCTCGCTCATCTGATTCACCTTCTGTATGTGAGATCGTTACTATGGCTTTCCTTATTATAAATATGTACCGGGCGGCAATCGCCGCCCGCTGTTCTTAACCGAACAGACCGCTCAGCAGGGGAATCAGGGTAATGCCCACCAGAGCAACGCCGCCGCCAGCCATGAGCTGCTTCATGCCCTGACTCTTGCTGCCGGGGTTGTCGTTACCATAACCTTCCAGCAGGTTGATGGCACCCCAAACGCCGAGACCGGCACCCAGAGCGACAACCAGAGTCTGAAGAACTTCGATAGCAGAGTTGAAGAATTCCATAGTCTTTTCTCCTTTATTATAAAGCGTTTCCGGTCGTTTGTACACACCCGAAATCTTGTAGTTTTACGTTGCATAACCGCAGCAAGGCTGATTTTCTGGTGCACCTTTCTGACCGGGATAAAAATAAAACCGCCTACCGGGTCAGGCAGACGGGAGCGAATCAGCATCCACCACGATGAACTCATCTCCGGGTTGGATTTTTTCTTTGCGGTTCAGATATTTTTCAATATCGAAGGTGTTTTTGGGGTCGTAGTCCGAGGTCAGCTTGTAGTTAGGGTGCTGGGTCAGGTCGTACTTGTCGCTCAAAAACGGTCTGACGCCACGCAACTGCAAAATACACTTGCCGCCGTCCAGCACCGCCAGCTCGTCCCGGCTCAACAATTCGTGGCCCATCTTTTGGAACGTAGTGCCGTAACTGGGGCTATTGCCACGGGTGTCTGAGGTGTTGAAGGCGTCGATGGTCTCCTTGCCCAGCATCTCGGACAAGTCTTTCAGGGTGGTCGGCTCACTGCCGCCGAGGAAAATCTGGCTGTCCATGTTGCCCACAATGGTATCCGCGTTATCCTTGTAAATGGCTTTCAACTGACTTCTCGCCTGCAAAACAAGGCAAGCGGAGATCTCACGGCTGCGAATGGTCGCCACCAGCTTTTCCAGATTGGGAATCTGCCCGATGTTGGCACACTCGTCGATCAGACAGCGTACATGGATGGGCAGCTTTCCGCCGTACACATCGTCTGCCTTGTCGCACAGCAGATTGAAAAGCTGGGTGTAGACCATGCTGATGAGGAAGTTGAAGGTGGAATCCGTGTCCGACATGATGAGGAACAACGCCGTTTTCTTATCGCCCAGCGTATCTAACGCCAGCTCATCGTACATGGTAAGGTTACGCAGCTCTTGGATATCGAAGGGCGCAAGCCGGGCACCGCAGGAAATGAGGATGGATTTTGCCGTTTTGCCGGCAGCTAATTTGTAGAGCTTGTACTGGCGCACTGCGAAGGAATTGGGCTTTTTCTTGCCCAGTTCCTCAAACAGCAAGTCCACCGGATTCTGGTATTCCTCGTCGTCCTCCAGCACCTGCATGGTGTTGAGCATTTCCAACAGTGTTGCAAAATTCTGCTCCTCCACCGGGGCTTCATAATGCAGATAAGCGATCAGGGCAGTAAGCAAAAGACGCTCCGATTTCTCCCAAAATGGGTCCCCGCCGGACCCTTCACCCTTGGTGTTGGTCATCAGGGTCGTGACCAGTTTCAGAATATCCTTTTCGCTGTGGACATAGGCGAAGGGGTTGTAGTGCATCGACTTTTTGAAGTTGATGGTGTTCAGAATCCTGACCTTGTAGCCGTTTTTCAGAAGTGCGTTCCCACACTCGACCACGATACTACCTTTCGGGTCAGTAACCACATAGGAACTGTGACATTGTAAAAGGTTGGGCTTGAGCCAAAACCGAGTCTTGCCGCTGCCGGAGCCGCCCACCACCAGCACATTTTTGTTCCGGGCATTCTTGGGATCCGGCGGACGGTTGCTCATCATCAACCGTTCTGTTTTGGTCAGGATGATGTTGTCGGCAAACTTGGGAGCCATGAACGGCTCAATATCTTTCGGAGTGCCCCACCGGGCAGAGCCGTATTCCATGCCGTGGCGGTACTTCTTGGCATTTTTGCCACGCAGATAAACCGCCAGCCGTAACCCTGCGCCGCAGCACAAACCTACCAGCAAATCCAGCGGATACAGGCTGGGCAGAGGGTTTGCAAATGCCACCGGGATGGTGCCCATCATGGACATGATCTTATCGCCCAGTTCCTTGCCCTCGGCAAGCCGCCACGCTTCACCGAAGTTGGTTGCCACAAGCCCCAGCAAAATATAAGGCAGATACAGTGCCAGCCATTTTGTGAGCTTTTTCGTGGTCATAGGCCGCGCTCCTGTTCCTTGTGCCGGACTTTGCCGGGGAGTTTTGCCGCCGCCTGCACCAGTTCATGCAATCGTGCCAGCACCGAGGGGCGTTTGTCCTTGTTGAGCAAAGATGCCGAATACTCTTTGAACGCCGAGTTGAAGGCTTCTGCGTCCGGGGCTTTGAAAAAGACCAGATACCGGGGCGGCACCTCGGAGGTGTCCTTGCGGATGGCATAGTCGATGCCGTACTTTTTGGCATAGCGTTCCAAGCCGCGGATACCGGTCTTGCTGATCTCCACGCTGGACACGCCCCGGTTTTGCCGCAACAGGGTGCGAACACTCTGCTTGCCTTGGGATGCTTTGGACTGGTACAGCCGAAACGCCGCCTTGACCGCCCGCAGGACGGTCCGGGCAGACAGCTTTGTGGTCGAGATCATAATGTTGAATGACTTCTGTTCGATTTCTTCCTGCACTGCCATCACCTCCCGTGCAGCAGGGTGATTTTAATCCTCCTGCCCGGCACGGGCAGCATTCAGCAGAGCCGCCACGAAAAAGCCGAAAAAGGCACCTGCTTCAAAAAATGCGAAACCGATAAAAAAGTTCAGCATGGCGCACCTCAGTCGATACAGATGCAGGTCAGCTTCTGCCCATCTGCCATCAGGGTGGTGCTGTGGCTTTCCAGATAGGTCTGAAAGCGGTAAATATCCTCCACCGTCAGGGATACGATGGTGCTATGCCCATCGGTGCGGTAGAAGATGACCGGGCCGGTCAGGTACCGCTTGCCTGCCAGCTTGAGGACCTGCGCCGGATTGTAGCTGATAAACAGCGGCGCACCCTTCACGGAAATCAGGGCATCGTCCTCGTCAAAACAAGGCAGAACGGAAGGGGCATCCTCCTCCATGATAATGGTTAGCTCCATGTCGGGACCGATGGCGGCAAGGTACACATCCTTGCCTGCTGCCTCGGTCAAACAGGATGCCGCCTGCTTCAGCATGGTCAGGATGTTCACATCCACCGTGATCTGCGGGGCGTGAGTTGCGGAGTGAAAAGGAATCGTGTTGTTCATAGGCGTTACCTCCGAATTTTTGCAAACAAAAAAGACCCGAATCGGGTCTCTTAGTTCAGTCTGCGCTCAACGCGCTTCTTCCTGCTTCTTCTCTTTTGCCTGCTGTTTTTTCAGCTGCCACTGGTCGAGCAACTTGATGATGATGCTTTCCATCTGCCGGGGCGTGTAACTGCGCGGAAAGTATTTCCGCAGGGTTTCGTTTTTGATGGTCACAGTGTCCAGTTCGCTTTTCTTTTCCTCGTTCATAATGTCGTAGACAGCATCATAACTGAACTCGCTTTTCTGCGCCAGCTTCTTTATCCGTATGGCTTGCGAAAGAGAGGGCGCATTCTGGGAAGCATCCATTGCTTCTAAAAAATCTTGCTGCTGTTTTGCATCAAGATAAGACAATTCGACCGCAGGGTTAAAAGAGATTTTCTTTTCGTCCACCATGTCCAGTAGTTCAGGGACAAGATTGGTGAGCCGAATGAAACGCTGGACTTGTCTGCCGCTTTCATCAGTGGCTTTTCCGACTTCATCAGCGGCTTCCAACTTCCCGACAACTTGTCGGGAAGTTAAATCTGACCTAGCACCTTGATTTTTTATCGCATCCAGCTTCATCTTGTACGCAAATGCCCGCTCACTCGGTAGGATGTGTTCTCTCTGCAAATTGGAATCGACCATCAATATCGTGGCGGCATCATCCTTCATATTGCGCACAATGACTGGCACGGTGTCCAGATGGGCAAGCTCTGCGGCGTGTTTCCGGCGATGCCCGGAGATGATCTCATAGCCGCCCTCTGGTCTGGGGCGGGCGATGAGCGGAGCCAGCACACCGTACTGTGCAATGCTCTCTACTGTCCGGGTCATGGCTTCATCGTCCAACACCTTGAAGGGGTGGTTGGTGAAGGGGTTCAGCTCGTCGATGGGAATTTGCTGCACCTGTTCCCGTTGCTCCTCCTGTCGATTTTCCTCGGTGGAAAACAGGTCATCTAGCCCTTTCAGAGCTAAGTTTCCGCTGTCGATCGGCATCCGCCAGCACCTCCTTTGCAAGAGATTGATAGGCTTCTGCCACCTTGCCTTTGGGGTCATGCTGGAAAATGCTCTTGCCTGCCGCACTGGTTTCAGCCGCACGGACCGACCGTGGAATAGTCTGCTCAAAAACCTTCAGATGCTTTCCGTATGCCTGCCGAATCAGGTTGCTGATCTGCTTTCCGTAGTTGGTGCGGCTGTCGGTCATAGTCAGCAGGATGCCCTCAATTTTCAATTTCGGGTTGATCTGCCGCCGTACCTTTTGGACAGTCTGCAAAAGCTGTTCCAGACCCTTTGCGGAAAGGTACTGCGCCTGCACCGGAATCAGGGCAGCGTCTGCCGCCGCCAGTGCGTTGATGGTGAGCATCCCCAGCGAGGGCATACAGTCCAGCAGGATATAATCATACTCCCGCTTTGCCCCCTCCAACACCTGTTTGAGCATCTTTTCCCGGTTCATGCTGTTCACGAGGGCAACTTCCAGCCCTGCCAGTTCGATGTTGGCAGGAATCAGGTCAACGCCCTCTGCATGGTGTAGGATGCCGTCACCGGGCGGAATGGGCTGGTCGTTCATAGCTTTTGCCATCAGGGTAGAAAGGGTGGTGGGCAGTTCGTCCGGCTGCTGCCAGCCCATGCTAATGGTCAGGCTGCCCTGTGGGTCAGTGTCCACCAACAGGACTTTTTTGCCTTCCATCGCCAGCCCGATGCCCAGATTTTCACAGGTGGTGGTCTTGCCGGTGCCGCCTTTCTGGTTGACGATGGCAATCGTGGTTGCTTTCTTTGAAATTTTCATCACCTCCGCATCGCTAAGTCGTGGATGGTTTGGTTCTGGTAGAAAAGCTGCATCGTGGTGGGTGCGTTGTACAGAGAAGCAAGCAGATATTGTTTCATATTACGGATCGGGCTGCTGTTCTCTGCAAGGCACTTCAGCACAAAGCGGATATGGTCGGAATTCAGCTTCATAAAACGGCTGCGTACCACCTCGGCGGGCTTATCGTCCCCGGCAATGTGCAGCAGTTTGCGGTTGGTGGCACAGGTGTCCACCAGCAAATCTACGATCTGATAGATGGTATCTTCATCATCCGGGTAAAGCCGGAGAAGAAGGTCCATCTCCAAAGAGCATGAAAAATATTCTTCGAGCAGTTCGCGATTCTTCATCTTCTCCGATTCGTCGGAAAGGATAAGATTCGTATTATTCATCTCTGTTTTATTCTCTTTCTTCTTAATACCTCGTGATTTTACCGGGTCTTGACAAGCGATTTTAGAGCCACAAGAATCGTCATTATCACGATTCTTGACACTCTCCTTTGAAGATTCTGCCGAAAAGTTTTTCACATACACCAAACATGGCTTTCCTTGCCCTCGACGTTTTCGTTCAATCAAACCAAATTTTTCAAGTTCCCGGAGTAGTCTGGTCGCTTTGTTGTCTGCGCAACGCAAAGTCCTCTTGACATCCTCAATCGTGAAGATGATGAACACTCGACCTTTTTTGTCAAACCATTCATTTTTAACAGAAAGGCTCATACGGTCAAGCAGGATGCCGTACAGAGTTTTTGCATCGGTTGACAGATCTTGAAACTGCTGCTCCTGAAAAAGAGCCTTTGGAATGCGGAAGAACGAAAAGAGTTCTCCGGCCTGTCCGTAAAAGTAGTCAAGGGTCATACAATTCTGTCAAGGATGAAAAAACAACGATGATTCATTGACATGGTTGACAAATCCTCCTTATAGATAATTCGTGCAAACAAAAAGCGCAACTTCGATTGGTGAAAATCGAAATTGCGCGATGTAACTTAGCTGGGGGAGAAAGGTCATTTGTCGGGGTCGTTTGACCACAATTTGACCACAAAAGGAATGAAACGTCTTGACATCCAATGAAACAGAATGGTATAATGCATTTGAAATTTAACGATACTGAGTCTAGGCAGTATCGGATTGTACATTGTGTTTTCGAGAGAAGCACAATGGGGTTCAAGAGGCCGTGAGTTCGATTCTCGCCACTCGGACCAAGAGCCAGCAGATTTATCTGCTGGCTTTTTTGCTGCAACAAAAGGCCGGGGCAGGGGAGAACCCTCTGTCCCGGCCTTTCTGCGCGATGCGGGGGCGTCAGCCCTCCATCTTGTGCTCCACGAAGTCGCCCACCATCTTGTCCAGCTGGCTCACGGCGTGCTCGGCACCCTTGGCGATCTTGCGGGCGGTGCGGCGCATCTGGCGCTGGCTTGTGTTGGTGGCCATGACGCCGGCGGCACCCAGTGCGGCACCGGCGGCCATGCCGATCAGGAGCGGGGCGGTGGAGCTTGTGTGTTCGTTTTTCATAGGAGGCACTCCCTTCGAATCAAAATTTTTGGGCTGCGAGGATAGTATTTCCGCCAAAGGATTCACTATACGCTTTTTTTGTGCAGGAAAATGTGGTATACTGTATGATATGCTGATAAACTGGGCCGGTTATGGGCTGGCTTGGTTTATGGGAAAAGGCATATTCCGCGAAGGAGGTTTCTTTTTTGCTGAAGATAACGGAACCGAAAAAAGTTCTCTGCATCCATGACCTTTCCGGTGTGGGACGCTGCAGTCTGGCGGTCATCCTGCCGGTGCTCAGCGTCATGGGCATCCAGCCGGTGGCACTGCCCACGGTGGTGCTCTCCACCCACACCGGCGGCTTCGGGACACCGGCCCGTCTGGACGGCTGCGCCTACGGCGAGGCCGCACTGGAACATTACCGGGAGCTGGGGCTGAGCTTCGACTGCATTTACACCGGCTACCTCGGAGGCGAGGAGCAGGCCGCGCTGGCCGAAAAGGCCTTTGACCTCTGGCCCTCGGCCTATAAGGTGGTAGACCCTGTGATGGGCGACAACGGCAAGGCTTACTCTACCGTGACCCCGGCCTTCATCGATCGGATGCGGCAGCTCTGCCGCCGGGCCGACCTCATCCTGCCCAACGCCACCGAGGCCGGCCTGCTGCTGGAAAAAGAGCTGCCCGCCCAGCTGGACGAGGAAAGCGCCCGGGCGCTGGCCGACGAGCTGGCGGCGTCGCTGACCCCCAACGTGGTGGTCACCGGCCTGCAGCTGGACAAGTACATCGCCTGCGCCGGTGCAGGCCGCGACCGCTTCGTGGTCAAGAAGCTGCATATTGCCCGCAGCTTCCCCGGCACGGGCGACCTCTACGGTGCGGTGCTCATCGGCTCGCTCATCCAGGGCAACGCCCTGAGCGCAGCGGCAGACAACGCGGCAGAGTTCGTGGCGCTGGCCATCCAGAAAACGCCCTGCGACCAGGACACCCGCTTCGGCGTCTGGTTCGAGCCGCTGCTGCCCCGCCTGTGTCCGATGGGGGAGGAGTAAACAGCGATGAGTGAAAAACCGACCCTGAACATCGTTCTGGTGGAGCCGCGCATCCCCCAGAACACCGGCAATGTGGCCCGCACCTGTGCCTGCACGGCCTGCCGCCTCCATCTGGTGGGGCCGATGGGCTTTGCCATCGACGACAAGAAACTCAAGCACGCCGGGCTGGATTACTGGCACTATCTGGACATCAGCTATTACGACAGTCTGGATGACTTCTTCTCGAAGAACGATGGGCCTTTCTACTACTTTACGACCAAAGCGCCCCAGCGCTACACCGACGTCGCCTACCCGGACGGGGCATACCTCGTGTTCGGACGGGAAGATGCCGGTCTGCCGGAAGCGCTGCTGGCAGCTAATCAGGAGCATTGCATCCGGATGCCCATGCGGGACACCTGCCGCAGCCTGAACCTGTCCAACAGCGTCGCCGTGGGCGTATACGAGGTACTGCGCCAGTGGGACTTCCCGGAGCTGCTGGACCACGGCCACCTGCGAGACTACGAATGGAAATGAGGAACACTATGAGCAAAATCGCGATTTTGACCGACTCCTCCTGCGACATCCCGCAGGAGCTGGCCGAGAAATACGGCATCGACATTATGGGCTTCCACATCCTGCTGGACGACGAAGACATCGTGGAGCGTGAAAAGTACACCCCCGAGGAGTTCTACGACAAGATGCGCGCCGCCAAGGGCATCCCCTCCACGGCTGCCATCACCCCCATCCAGTTCTGTGAGAAATACTGCCAGTATGTGGACGAGGGCTACACCGATGTCATCCATGTCCCCATCAACCGCTCCGGCTCTTCCACCTACAACAACGCCGTCATGGCCCAGGGGATGCTGCGGGAGGAGCGCCCGGAACACCACCTGAACATCCATCTGCTCGACCCCCACACCTACTCGATGGTGTTCGGCTGGTATCTGTGCGAGATGGCCCGCAAGCTGCAGAACGGCGCGGAGCTCCGCCACGTCATCAGCGAGTTTGAGACCCAGATGAACAAGATGGAGGTCATCCTCGGACCCTACAGCCTCAAGCAGATGAAGAAGAGCGGCCGCATCTCTGCCGCCGCCGCGGTCATGGGCGAGCTGATGGGCATCCGCCCCATCATCACCCTGATCGACGGAAAGACCAAAGTGGAGGCCAAGGTGCGCGGCGATGACAAGGTCGTGCCCGCCATGGTGGAGCTGGCCAAAAAGCGCAGCGAGGGTGTGGAGGACTTTGATTATATGATCGGCCACACCAACATTCCCCAGAAGGATGATCTGATCAAGGCCTGCCGCAAGGCGTTCGGTAAGGACCCGCTCATCACCTTCCCGCTGGGCGGCGTTGTTTCCGCCAACACCGGCCCCGACACCATTGCTCTGGTCTACGTTGGTCACGCACGCTGAGTTTTTTCTGAGAACTGCCCGCCGCGGCAGTTCTTTTTTGTTTGCAGGCCGTTGCATTTTGCGGCAATTTGTGCTATACTCCCTTTTGCTGTGCTTTTGCGCGGCAACCTGAAAGAGCAACTTAGGATTTTAGGCTCCCCGGCGTGTCTCGAACCATGCCGGGCCAAACCCACGGGGGCTGGCGGTCCCCGTGCGGTCAAAATCAAACCGCTGGAGTTATACGATGAAAAATCAGAACCTTTCCGTCCGTAAACTGGCCCGCTGCGGCATGGTCGCAGCCCTTTACGTCGTGCTCTGCATGGCACTGCAGCCGTTCTCTTACGGCGCGGTGCAGGTGCGTGTGGCCGAGGCGCTCTGCCTGCTGCCCGTGTTTGGTGCCGAGTACATTTTCGGCGTGGTGCTGGGCTGCTTCCTGGCAAACCTGCTGGGCTCCACCATCGTGGACGTCATCTTCGGCACTCTGGCCACCCTGCTGGCCTGCCTCGTGACCTACAAGCTGCGGAACATCCGCTTCAAGGGTCTGGCCCTTGCGGCCTCGCTGCCCCCGGTGGTCTTCAATGCCGTCATCATCGGCATCGAGATCGCGGTGATGTTCCCGGACCCCTCTTCCAGCGCACCCCTCTGGCTGGCCTGCGTCACCAACGGCATCTCCGTGGGCATCGGTGAGCTCATCAGCTGCACCGTGCTGGGCGTTCTGCTGGTCCGCATCATCGAGGCCAGCCCTTCGGTCAGGAAGGTCTTCGAGTCCTGAACTTGATCCCTTCGGCGGGCGGGCCTGATCGAGCAGGCCCTCTGCCGGGGAATGAAAGGCTATTTTATCGGGTTGCTCGGCCTTTCGGATGATCGATATAGAACGGCGAAGCGCCGCGCAGGAAACTGTGCGGCGCTTTTTCATAAAAGAAACGAAAGAGCGCTGATTCTACTGCCCGTCGGTTGCGCGGGAGGGTGCGGCCCGGTACAATAAGGCCAGAAAGGGGCGGCAGACGCCCGCAAGGAGGCAGAAGATATGTACGAACTGGACAAGGCTGCATTTGGCCGCTTTCTGGCCCAGCTGCGCAGAGAAAAGGGGATGACCCAGAAGGAGCTTGCCGCGACGCTGTACGTGTCCGACAAGGCCGTCAGCAAGTGGGAACGGGGACTGAGTGTGCCGGACATCTCGCTGTTGGTGCCGCTGGCCGAGCAGCTGAACGTGACGGTGGCCGAGCTTCTGCAGGGACGCCGGGTAGAGGAGGAACAGCGCTTCACCCGCGAGGAGACCGAAGACCTCATCCGCAAGGCGCTGACCTTTTCGGCAGAGCCGCCGGAGCGCCGTCAGGCGCGGACGAAGAAGTATCTGCCGGTGTATGTCATCTGTTGCGTGCTGGGCGTCGCAGAAGCGCTGGCCGTCTGGGCGGCGGGACTGGCCGACATCGAGGGAGCGTTGGCTCTGCTCATCGTCGATGTGGTTTTCGGCGTCGTCTACGGGGCCTATGCCATGTTCTGGATGGCCGAGACCCTGCCCCGCTACTACGACGAGAACCGCATCTGCAATTTTGCACAGGGTGCGTTCCACATCAACATCCCGGGGGTGTACTACAACAACCGCAACTGGAAGCATATCCTGCGGGCGTTCCGGGTCTGGTCGATGGCGTCGCTGGTGCTGGTGCCGCCCTGCACGGCGGGGGCTGTCCTGCTTGAACGCGCCACCGGCTGGCAGGTGTTGGGCGCGGTGCTGGTGGTGTATATCGCCTCGCTGTTCGGGGCGATCGTGATACCGGCGAAGAGGTTCGAGTGAGGGAGAGGTTTTCCTTCCCCTCTCTGAGACCCGCATATTATCTGGCGAAGTGGGAAATTAAGAACGTATCATCGCTTGAAAAGCCACTTCGCCAAGGTGGCGGAATGAGGGCGGCTGGCGAACTGACCTCACTTCGCCAAAAGAGGCCACTTCGCCAAGTTGGCGAAGTGGGGAAATATAACATAGCTATATTATTTATTTGTCACTTCGCCACATAATTTACTACAGTATACAGGAGAAACTTACATGCTCAAGGATTCACAGCTCGACCTCTGCGGACGGGTGGATTTTGCCCGCACGACACCGCTGCTGGCGCGGGACGAGGCGTTCTCGTTTGCCTGCGCAGGCTGCGGCGGCTGCTGCCGGGGGCGGGAGGACATCGTGCTGTCGGGCTTCGACCTCTGGCGCATCGCGGCCCGGCTGCGTTTGCCGCCCCAGACCGTGGCCCGGGCCTTCTGCCGCGCGTCCATCGGGCAGGTGAGCCATCTGCCGGTGCTGCGGCTGGCCCCCGTGAAGGAGGAGCGGAACAACTGCCCCTTCCTCACCGAGAACCACTGCGCCATCCACGACGCCGAACCGCTGGTCTGCGCCCTCTACCCGCTGGCACAGGAGATCAGCAGGGAAGGGGAGGTGAGCTACTTTTTGCAGCCCACCGACTGCGGAGGGCGTGTCATCGAGGCAAAAGTGGAGGACTATCTGGCCCGCTACGACGTCCCTGCCCGGGAAAAGACCGACGTCCGCTGGGCGCAGACCTGCATGGACCTGGAAGACGTGGTGGAGCCGCTGGACGCCGCCCTCGAGCCGCCCCTGCGCCGCCGGATGCAGGCGAAGCTCTGGCAGGCACTCTATTTTAGGTTTGACTATGAGAAAGAGTACCTCCCTCAGATGGAAGAAAACCTCGTCTGGCTCGAGACAGAGCTGCAAAAACTGACGGACTATCAGCAGAGAAGAAACGTCTATCGAAAAAAGTGATAGATATATTCACTTTAATAGATAATTAGAGCCGAAACGGCGTTGCCATCGGACGGAAATCGTGATATACTTCACGAGTGTAAAGCAGAGGCTCTCTGCTGGACATTCAAATGCTTTTCGGCGCGGCGTCCTGCTGCCGCGTAGATGGAAAAATGAGGGAGTAATCATTATGCGTAAAATCACTCGTCGTTCGTTTCTGGCTGCTGCCGCTGTCTGCGGCGCTGCTGCTGCCCTGACCGCCTGCGGCGGCTCTTCTGCATCCTCCACGGCTGCTTCTTCTGTGGCATCTTCTGCCGCTTCCGGCTCCGCTGCCGCTTCCGGCGACACCTACACCATCGGCATCTGCCAGCTGGTGCAGCACGCTGCTCTGGACGCTGCAACGCAGGGCTTTGAGGACGCTCTGACCGCAGAGTTCGGCGACAACGTGAAGTTCGACTTCCAGAACGCACAGGGTGACTCCGCTACCTGCGCCACCATCGCCAACGGCTTCGTTTCCTCCGGCGTTGACCTCATCATGGCAAACGCCACCCCCGCTCTGCAGGCTGCACAGTCTGCCACCAATGAGATCCCCGTTCTGGGTACCTCCGTCACCGAGTACGGCGTGGCTCTGGGCCTGACCGACTTCTCCGGCACCGTCGGCGGCAACATCTCCGGCACCTCTGACCTGGCTCCGCTGGACCAGCAGGCTGATATGATCGTGGAGTGGATGCCTGACGCCAAGAAGGTCGGCCTGCTGTACTGCTCCGCTGAGGCCAACAGCCAGTATCAGGTGGACGAGGTCCAGAAGTATCTGGAGGCCAAGGGCGTCACCGCGACTCAGTACGCTTTCTCCGACTCCAACGACCTGTCTTCCGTCTGCCAGAAGGCCGCTGACGAGAACGACGCTCTGTATGTCCCCACCGACAACACCGTCGCTGCCAACACCGGCATCGTGGACGGCATCTGCCGCCCGGCCAAGAAGCCCGTCTTCG
>OGZB01001126.1_pt1 | contig 15955 bp, 15 predicted proteins | sample 1576691 | NCBI WGS metagenome assembly OGZB01 (sample SAMEA3541479, study PRJEB24748) | human gut metagenome | biome: human gut; feature: human-associated habitat; material: faeces | place: China | collected 2012
ACTCAACTTACAAGTGAAGGTATTGATCAATTAGAAATTTATTTTTCTAAATATATACCACAATTCTTTTATGCCATGTTGGCACCACTTACTTTATTTATCGTTGTTGGTTTTATGTCTTTAAAAGTAGCGCTTATCTTGCTTTTATGTGTACCACTTATTCCTGTTTCTATTGTTGTTGTACAAAAAATAGCTAAAAGGTTATTAGCAAAGTATTGGAATAGTTATACAGGATTAGCGGATTCTTTTTTAGAAAATTTACAAGGACTTACAACTTTAAAATATTATCAAAGTGATTTATATTATCAAGATAAAATGGATAGGGAAGCAGAAGACTTTAGAAAGAAAACCATGCGTGTTTTAATTATGCAACTGAATTCGATTAGTGTGATGGATCTAGTGGCTTATGGTGGTTTTGGTTTAGGAGTTGTTTTGGGTTTACAAGAATATTTAAATCAACATATTACTTTTATGATGTTTGTTTTTATTGTAATGATTTCTATTGAATTCTTTTTACCTTTAAGAATGTTAGGAAGTTATTTTCATATTGGACAAAATGGAAACGCGGCAGCAGATAAAATTTTTAAACTATTGGATAGCTTGGATCCTGAACCAGAAGGACACCGGTGTGCTCTGCATCTACGTCGCCATCGGCCAGAAGGCTTCTTCCATCGCCCGCGTGGCCGAAGACCTGAAGAAGCACGGCGCGATGAGCTATACCACCATCGTGGCGGCTACCGCTTCCGACAGCGCCCCGCTGCAGTACATTGCCCCCTATGCCGGCACGGCTCTGGCCGAGTATTTTATGGCACAGGGCAAGAGCGTCCTCATCGTTTACGATGACCTTTCCAAGCACGCGGTGGCCTACCGTGCCATCTCCCTGCTGCTCCGCCGCTCTCCGGGCCGTGACAAGTCAACGGGAATGGGTTTGTATATTGCCGATAGATTGTGTAAGAAATTAGGACACAGAATAGAAATTGAGTCAGAACAAAATGTGGATGGAACGTCTGACAGTTATACAAAAGTAAAAATTGTTTTTGGCAGAAATGATTATCTAACATTACAAAATTGTAATGTTAAGTAATGTTAGAATGACGACCGAGGAATCAAAACAGAGTAACATAGTATTTGCAAAGAGAAATTAAAGGAGTTAATACTATGGAAAACATTTTAAAAATTGAAAGTATTGAAAAGTATTATGGAAACAAGTCTAGTCTGACTAAAGCCATAAATAATATCTCCTTTCAGGTTGAAAAAGGTGAGTTTGTAGCAATTATGGGAGCTTCCGGTTCGGGGAAGACTACATTACTTAATTGCATTTCTACAATTGACAAAGTTACATCAGGTAACATTTATGTTGCAGGAAGAAACATAACTAATTTAAATGGTAAAGAACTTAACAAATTTAGAAGAGAAGAATTGGGATTTATTTTTCAGGATTTTAACTTGCTTGATACACTTACAGCTTATGAAAATATAGCGTTGGCGTTATCTATTCAGGGCGTTAAGCCAGACGAGATAGATGCAAGAATCAGAGAAGTGGCAAGAGAGTTAGATATTGAAAGTGTGCTTAAAAAATATCCTTACGAAATGTCAGGAGGACAGAAGCAACGTGTGGCAAGTGCAAGAGCCATTATTACTGAGCCTAAATTGATTTTGGCAGATGAGCCAACAGGGGCACTTGACTCAAAATCATCAAAAATGTTGTTAGAAAAAATCAGCTATTTAAATATTAAGAATATGGCAACAATTCTGATGGTTACACATGATGCCTTTACGGCAAGTTACGCATCAAGAGTAATATTTATCAAGGATGGCAGAATCTTTAATGAACTTCTCAGAGAAGGAAGAAACAGAAAAGAGTTTTTTGATGATATTATGGACGTGGTAACAATGTTAGGTGGAGAGTTAAACGATGCTTTTTAAATTATCATTAAAAAATATTGTAAAGAGTATTAAGGATTACGCCATCTATTTCTTTACTCTTGTGTTAGGTGTTGCAATTTTTTATGTGTTTAATGCCATTGAGTCACAGACTGTAATGATGAAGGTTTCTGATAATACAGCTGAAATTATAAGATTGATGACAAATGTATTGTCGGGTGTAAGCGTTTTTGTATCATTTGTTTTAGGATTTTTAATTATTTATGCTTCGAGATTTTTAATAAAAAGAAGAAACAGGGAGTTTGGAATATACTTAACGCTTGGAATGGGAAAAAGGAAAATATCTTTTATTCTTTTTATTGAAACTTTGGCTATAGGTATGATTTCTTTAGCTACAGGACTTATAGTAGGTGCAGGATTATCACAACTTATGAGTATTTTTGTGGCAAATATGTTTGAAGCAGACATGACAAAGTTTAAGTTTGTATTTTCTCTAAGTGCATGTATTAAAACATTAGTTTATTTTGGAATTATATACATTCTCGTAATGTTGTTTAATACTATTATAATTGGAAGATGTAAATTAATAGATCTTATTAATGGAAATCGAAAATCAGAAAAGGTCACAATGAAGAATCCTATTGTGTGCATCTTTGTTTTCATAATTTCTATGGCTTTTATAGGCTACGGTTATTACGGTGTAATGGGTGGATATAGTAATTTAGATGACCAAATGTTATTTAAAGTAATTTTTGCAGGAAGTGTGGGAACATTGTTTTTGTTCTGGTCATTATCAGGTTTGATTTTGAAAATAGTAATGTCTGTTAAAAAGGTATACTACAAAGATTTAAACAGTTTTGTATTAAGACAGATTAGCAGCAAAATTAACACAACTGTAGTTCAGATTACAATTATATGCTTAATGTTATTTGTTACTATTTGTATTTTTTCAAGTGCATTATCTATAAAAACTTCCATGGATAACAATATTAAGGAACTGGTACCTGTTGACATTCAGTTGTCAAAGAATGTTAACAGCGACTTTAGTGATAATAAGAAAATAGCTAAAGATAACAAGATTTCCATTGAGAATACTTTGACAAATAATGGTTTTGATTACAAAACTAATTTTAAAGACATTGTGAAATTCAATACTTACGAAGCAGATAAGTTTACAATTAAGGATACACTTGGGGACAGTTATAAGCAGGTGGCAGAACAGTATAAGTTTTTGGCTGTTGACAATAATGAAGTCATAATGAAATTAAGCGATTACAATAAGATTGCAAAGCAGTATGGTCATACAACTTACGAACTTAAAGATGATCAGTATATGATAATTGCCAATTTTGTAAATATGATGGAGATTAGAAATATTGCTCTAAGGAACGGGGAAAAGATAACGATAAATGGAAAGGATTATAGTCCTAAGTTTAATCAATGCAAAACCGGATTCGTTGAAATATCAGGAAGCGTGTCTGAAACAGGAGTCTTCATATTGCCTGATAAGGCAGTGGAAAATTTAGAGTTACATCAAATATGGCTAAATGCCAATTATAATGCATCCACAAAAGAACAGCGACAGAAGGTTGAGAATGAAATAAACAAATTAATTGAAAAAACATGGCTTAAAACATCAATAATGACAGTAAATACAAAAAATGATATTGAACAGTCATGCATAGGATTAAGTGCCATGGTTACTTTTATTGGACTTTATCTTGGAATAATATTCCTGATTTCAAGTGCGGCAATACTTGCTTTAAAAGAATTGTCTGAGTCAACAGACAACAGGGAAAGATATGTAATGCTTAGAAAACTTGGTGCCGATGAGAAAATGCTAAACAAAGCATTGTTTAAACAGATAGGGCTGTTCTTCGGATTTCCGCTTTTCATAGCAATCATACATTCAATCGTAGGAATAAAATTCTGCAATACAATACTTCTATCAATTGGCCGAACAGGACTGTTACCATCAATAATAATGACAGGTGCATTTCTTGTGGTAATATATGGAGGATACTTTGTGATAACGTATTGGTGTAGCAAGAATATAATAAAGTAGAAATAATATTACAAGATTAATATAAGATAATATAGTATTAGAATATTGTAGCTGAAAAGCTGGTTATCAGTATAATAAAGATATAGAACAATTGAATAAAGAAAGATTAAGAAAGCAGTTACATTTGCGGTGGGACGCAGAGGTGGCTGCTTTTTCTACAATCAAGCTAAGCGGCAATTCCTTCCAGCCGGAACTATATGAAATCTTCAATAATTCCAAAAACCTCATTGACAAATTGCATATACTGTATATAATGAAATATATACAGTATATACAATGCATTGATTAGAACTGGAGGTAACAATTTGAAAATTATTATATCGAATCAATCTGAACTTCCTATATATGCGCAGATAAGGGAGCAGATTAAGGAACAGATTCTTAACGGACAGATTAAAGAAGGAGAGATTCTTCCATCTATTAGAAGTTTAGCTAAGGATGTTGGGGTAAGTGTTATTACAACAACAAGAGCTTATAATGATTTGGAGAAGGAAGGTTTTATAGCAACTATGCAGGGAAAGGGCAGTGTTGTCTTATCCAGCAATAATAAGATTTTGAAGGAACAATTTATTATGAGAATAGAAGAAGGAATAGAAACTGCCGTGGAATCGGCAAAGCAGATTGGTATGACAAAAGACGAGATAATTGCCATTGTTGATTCAGTATGGCAGCAGGATTAAAAAGGTACAATAGGCACTAATATTAATATCCGTGAAAGGAGTAGAAAATGAATATTTTGGAAGTAAGAAATTTAAATAAAACATATAAAGATTTTCAATTGAAAGATGTAAATCTGACAATTCCAAAGGGATATATAATGGGATTTGTAGGACAAAACGGGGCAGGAAAAACAAGTACCATTAATCTGATTAATCATATATGTAAGTGTGATTCGGGTTCAATAAAGATAGATGGAATATCATATGCGGATGATCCTGTAAGATACAAAGAAAGCATAGCTTACGTTGGTGATGAATGTTATTTTACAAAAGGTCTTAAGGTAAAAAATGTAAAACAGACATTAAAGGAATTTTATCCTACATTTGATAGCGAAAAGTTTGACAGCTTAATTGAAAAATATAATCTTCCAATAAACAAAAACATTATTAACTTTTCAAGAGGAATGAAAGTGAAATTAATGTTTGCTACAGTATTTTCAAGAGATGCCAAATTATTGATTTTGGATGAAGCGACTAATGGACTTGATCCTGTTGTGAGGGAAGAATTAATGGGGGAACTTCAGAAATATATTGAAAATGGTGAAAGAAGCATTTTGTTTTCAACACATGTGTTAAGTGATTTGGAAGAAATTGCAGATTATATTACTTTTATAGATAACGGTAGAATTATTCTTCAGAAGCCTAAAGATGAAATGCTTGAGGAATATATGATTATAAAAGGTGATTATGGTAATTTAACAGAACAACAGAAAAAATATTTAATTGGAGTAGAAAATAAAAATTACGGATTTGAGGCATTAATTGAAAGCAATAATGTACAGAATTTTGACGGTCAGTTTGTTTTTGAAAAGCCAAATGTGTCACAGATTATGTTACATACAATTAAAGAAGGGAGAATGTAATAATGGCAAAGATATTATTTATGAAATATGATTTTAGAAAAATGAAATTATTATACTTGGCATCCATAGTTCTGTTTGCACCATTAGGATATGTTATGGCATATTCAACTGAGAACATTCTTTCTGCTTATTCATATATGCTCCTTATTTCTACAATAGTACCAACGTCACTATTTACATATGAACAAAGAGCAGATTGTGGTTTTGATTTAATGCTACCTGCAAAGGAAGGTGATAGAATTGCAGGTAGATATCTTATAAGTGCAGTGACGATTATATATGAATTTTTATTGGGAACAGTAATTGCATTTATTTTGACAAAAACAACACAGGCAGTTTGGTTTGACATATCAGTTATATTTAAATTTTTTGTAGGTGGAATTTTAATATGTATGTCTATAGAATTGTGCATATTATACATTATAGGAAGAGGGATAAACCCACAAGTTAGAAGCGTAATGATTATGCTTCCTAATATGATAATATGGGGGATTGCTTATGCAGCAATAAATATTTTTAGCGATAAACTATCAAGTGCAAAGGGAATATTTAGCAATTTTGAAATGCTTGGAAATATAGTGTTAATTGTTAGCCTAATCTTTTATATTGCTTCTATGTATGTATCGACATATATAGTAAAGAAAAAGGATTTTCGATAAAATTTACAGTCCAAATTTGTAATATAAATAATTAATTTCAAAGTTAGTTCATTTCATAGAAAAAACATATTTTTTTACAAGAATATTTAACAAAAATAATGAATTTGCAGTATAATATGTTTATAGTTATTTAGGGTATAACTATATTGATAAGGACTAAAATTTAAATCAGTAGTAACTGATTACTTAGGAGGTAATATTATATGAGCAAATACGAAGGAACACAGACAGAAAAGAATTTAGAGGCAGCTTTTGCAGGAGAATCACAGGCAAGAAATAAATATACTTATTTTGCTTCAAAGGCTAAGAAGGAAGGTTTTGAGCAGATTGCATCATTATTTTTAAAAACTGCTGACAATGAAAAAGAACATGCTAAGATGTGGTTTAAGGAATTAAACGGAATCGGTGATACAGCACAGAATCTTGAAGCTGCAGCAGAAGGCGAAAACTATGAATGGACAGATATGTATGAAGGTTTTGCAAAAACTGCAGAAGAGGAAGGTTTCCCTGAATTAGCAGAGAAGTTCCGCATGGTTGGTGAAATCGAAAAACATCATGAAGAAAGATATAGAGCACTTCTTAAGAATGTTAAAACATCTAAGGTTTTTGAAAAGAGCGAAGTTAAAGTTTGGGAATGTCGTAACTGCGGACATATTATTGTTGGTACAAAGGCACCTGAAGTATGTCCTGTATGTAATCATCCACAGAGCTATTTTGAAGTACATGCTGAAAATTACTAGAATAAGATAATAAAGTTTGTTATGATAAAGGAGCAGCTTAATAGTTGCTCTTTTTTCTTATGCATTGAAAATTATAAGAATTAAAAATAGTATGAATATAAATAGAAAATAAAAAATTAAATAGAAAAGGTTTAGAAAGTTGACAATAAAATGAAAAATAGATTTTTTAAGTACGTATCTCAGAATATTTTGGCAATGATAGGATTGTCATTATACATTTTGGCAGACACTTATTTTATTTCTAAAGCAGTAGGTGCCAACGGCATAACTGCGCTAAATATGGCATTGCCTGTGTATGGGGTTATATTTGCATTGGGACAGATGGTAGGTGTAGGTTCAGCAATTAGATATTCAATAGTAAAAGAACAGTACAGGAATTCTAATAAGGATGGTAGTAATGAATGCGACAAATATTTCTCAGGCGCTTTGTTTTGGGGGCTTATTATAGGTGTGATTTTTGCCGTTTTGGGCCTGGTTTTCCCAGACAAAATCGTAGAAATAATGGGTGGAGACGAAACAATTGTAGCAATTGGAGTCCCATATTTTAGAATATTTATGTCATTTTCGCCATTTTTTATTTTTAATTATACATGTAATGCTTTTGTCAGAAATGATGGTAATCCGTCGGTAAGTATGGCAGCTACATTAATAAGTAGTCTTTTTAATATTGTTTTTGACTATATTTTGATGTTTCCACTTGGAATGGGAATGCCGGGTGCTGCCCTTGCAACAGCACTTTCTCCTGTAGTTGGAGTTATGATTTGTATGATTCATTTCCTATCTAAGAAAAATACAGTAAAGTTTAAATGGTTTAAAACATCCCTGACACGACTTTTCCATTGCTGCCAGGTTGGAATGTCAGCTTTCGTTGGGGAAATGTCAGGAGCTGTTATAGTTATGGTTTTTAATTTTATAATATTAAGATTAACTGGAAATATTGGTGTAGCAGCATACGGGGTTGTGGCAAATACAGCACTGGTGGCAGTTGCAGTTTTTAACGGTGTAGCACTTGGTTCACAACCGTTAATCAGCGAAAGTTATGGCAAGCATAACATAAAGGATATTAAGTTAATTGAAAAATTAGGCGTGGCAACGGCGTTGGGACTTGCAGTAATTATTGTGATAATGATATGGGGCTTTACAGATACAATAGTTGGTGTGTTTAACAGTCAGGGCAGTGATAGGCTTTTAAGCCTTGCAAGAGTAGGACTTAGAATATATTTTATTGGTTTTCTTTTTGCGGGAATTAACATATTTTGCTCAAGTGCATTAAGCGCCATAGCTTCAGTTAAATGGGCATTCGTTCTTTCCATACTTAAAGGTTTTGTGGTAGTAAATGTATGCGCCGCAATTCTTGCACCAATCTTTGGAATGAATGGTGTTTGGGTAGCATTTCCTTTATCGGAATTTATTTTGTTAATTATTTCAGGGTTTGCGATGAAAAAATCAATTGGTGCCTTGGAAAGTGAAAGATAAGATTTGCCATAAATGGCAGAAAGGTGGTACAAATGAAAAAATATAATTGGGCAACACTTGGATGTGGAGTTATAGCCAACGAATTGGCTGCGGCAATGGAGAAAAAAGGCGAAAAGCTTTATTCAGTAGCTAACCGTACACATGAGAAGGCTGTGCAGTTTGCAGAAAAATACGGGATAGAAAAAGTTTATGATAATATTGATCAGGTTTTTGAAGACGAAAATGTAGACATTATATATATTTCAACGCCACACAACACTCATATAGAATTTTTAAGAAAAGCATTAAAGGCAGGAAAACACGTTCTCTGCGAAAAGTCAATTACTCTTAACAGCGAAGAGCTTGAAGAGGCTATTAATCTTGCAAAAGAGAATAATGTAGTTCTTGCAGAGGCAATGACAATATATCATATGCCTATATATAAGAAGTTAAACGAAATTATCAGTTCAGGAAAACTGGGGGATTTAGGTCTTATCCAGATGAATTTTGGCAGTTACAAGGAATATGATATGACTAACAGATTTTTTAACAGAAATCTTGCAGGTGGGGCAATGCTTGATATTGGCGTATATGCACTTTCTTTTGTAAGATGGTTTATGACATCAGTGCCTGATCAGGTGGTTTCACAGGTAAAAATGGCTCCTACGGGAGTGGATGAACAGGCAGGAATTTTACTTAAAAATAAAGAAGAGGAAATGGCAACGGTTATGCTTTCGCTTCACTGCAAGCAACCTAAACGCGGAACAATCGCTTTTGACAAGGGATATATTGAAATCTTTGAATATCCAAGAGGGCAGGAAGCAGTAATTACTTATACTGAGGACGGTCACAAGGAAACAATTACCGGTGGAAATACTAAAGATGCACTTTATTATGAAGTGGAAGATATGGAAAAAACAATTGATAGAATAGGGGATTTCACATATCTTGAATATACTAAGGATGTTATGCAGATTATGACTGACATAAGAAAACAGTGGGGCATGACATATCCTGAGGAAGAAAAATAAGTTAAAAAAATATATACATTTTTTCAAAATGTGCTATACTTTAGTTAGACAAGACTAACCAAAAAGTATAGCATTTTTTTGAAATGAGGTGATTATAATGTTAAACTTAACAGCAACATCTTTGTTTGACGGAACATTAGCCACATTCCTTGTTGTATTTACTTTGCTATTAATTTTAATAACAAAAAATAATATTAGGAAAAGACTTATGTAAAATTTTAACAAAAGTAACAAAAGACTCACTAAACTTGTTGACAACTAATGGACGTTAGAGTATACTAACTATCGAAAATGAAATTGATTATCAATAATCAGTATGATTACGAAAGAAGGTATAAAATGATGCCATTAACAGTAGCCGGTGTAGGCGTAGCTAGTACAATTAAAAAGATTGGTGGAAAAGAAGAAACAAGAAAGTTCTTAGAAAATCTGGGGTTTGTAGTCGGTGGGACTGTTACGGTCGTATCAGAAATCGGTGGAAACATGATTGTTAATGTGAAAGATTCAAGAGTTGCCATTGGAAAAGATATGGCTAATAAGATTATGATCTAAGATACGGTTTTGGTACTGATTATAGTTAAAATCCGGTTTTATATTAATTAAGCTTTTAATATGATTTAAAAAAGATATGTATGTCATATATCTTTTTAAATATAAATACAATAATGAAATAAGGAGCACATTATGAAAACATTAAAGGAAGTAAAATGTGGCCAAACAGTAAAGGTTACAAAACTTACAGGCTCTGGTCCCGTTAAAAGAAGAATTATGGATATGGGTATTACTAAAGGTGTAGACATTTATGTAAGAAAAGTTGCACCACTTGGAGATCCTGTGGAAGTAACAGTTAGAGGATATGAGTTATCTTTAAGAAAAGCTGATGCTGAGATGATTGAAGTCGAATAACTTTTTTTATAAGACTTTAAGCAACAGCTTATTATTTTTAACCTAGGGTTAGCTAATTCTAACAAAAGTCAGCAATGACAGATAATAGTTAACTACGTATGCCTATAATTAGGTGGAACATATTAACAATTTTAAAATTTAAGAAAGAGGGAAAAAAGAAAATGTCAATTAAGATTGCTTTAGCAGGAAATCCGAACAGTGGTAAGACAACACTTTTTAACGGATTGACAGGTTCTAACCAGTTCGTAGGTAACTGGCCTGGAGTAACAGTTGAGAAAAAAGAAGGTAAGCTCAAAGGACATAAAGATGTAACAATCACTGACTTACCTGGTATTTATTCACTTTCACCATATACATTGGAGGAAGTTGTAGCAAGAAATTATCTTATTAATGAGAAGCCTGATGTAATTTTAAACATCGTTGATGGTACAAATATTGAAAGAAACCTTTATTTGTCAACACAGCTTATGGAATTAGGTATTCCTGTAGTTATGGCTGTTAACATGATTGATATCATGGAAAAATCAGGTGACAAGATAAGCATTAAGGACTTAAAAGAAAGTTTAGGCTGTGAAGTTGTTGAAATCTCAGCTCTTAAGGGCAAGGGAATTAAGGAAGCAGCTAACAAGGCAGTTGAACTTGCTAAGAAACCTAACCATGAAATGGTACATAAGTTTGATAAAAAAGTAGAAGATGCTATTGAAAAAGTAGAAGAAAAGATTGCTTTCGATATTCCAAAAGAACAGCAGAGATTCTTCGCTATCAAACTTCTTGAAAGAGATGACAAGATTAAAGAACAGATGAAAACTGTTCCGGACGTTGAAAATGAAATTAAGCAGTTAGAAGATGCTTTTGATGATGATACAGAAAGTATCATTACAAATGAAAGATATACATACATTTCTTCAGTAATTGGAAAATGTGTATCAAAAGGAAATAAGGGTGAACTTACAACATCAGATAAGATTGATAAGATCGTAACTAACAGATGGTTAGCTCTTCCAATTTTTGCAGTTGTAATGTTTATTGTATATTACGTATCAGTAACAACAGTTGGTACATGGGCTACTGACTGGGCTAACGAGGGTGTTTTTGGTGACGGATGGCATTTGTTTGGCATAGGAACAAGTTCTTATGAAGATGCATCAGGCGATTATGAAAAGCAGACAGCAGCAGTTGATGCTTTCATTGAAGCAGCTAAGGACAAAGGAATCAGCACAGATAATATCGAAGAAGTTCTTGGGAACGAAGAAGCAAGTGAAGCTGATAAGACAGCAGCAGTTGACGCATTTGTTGCTGAAGCCGGAGTATCAGACATTACTGCAAAAGCAGAACTTGAAGATGAAGATGGAAAAGTAACAGACAAGTTTGACGTAACAGTTAATGATTTTAAGACAGCAACAGAAGCTGAAGAACCTGATCCTGCAGATTATGGAGTTTGGGTACCGGGTGTTCCTGTTTTAATCGGAAACTTACTTGACTCATTAAATTGTGCAGATTGGTTATCAGGACTTATTCTTGACGGTATTGTAGCCGGTGTTGGTGCTGTACTTGGTTTCGTACCACAGATGTTAGTATTGTTTATATTCCTTGCTTTCTTGGAAAGCTGTGGTTATATGGCAAGAATCGCATTTATTATGGACAGAATTTTTAGAAAATTCGGTCTTTCAGGAAAATCATTTATCCCTATGTTAATTGGTAGTGGTTGTGGTGTTCCTGGTATCATGGCATCAAGAACAATCGAAAATGACCGTGACCGTAAGATGACAATTATGACAACAACATTTGTTCCTTGTGGAGCTAAGTTGCCTATCATTGCATTAATCGCAGGTGCATTCTTTAACAACTCAGGTTGGGTATCAACAAGTGCTTACTTTGTAGGTATTGCAGCAATTATTTGTTCAGGTATTATTTTAAAGAAAACAAAGATGTTCGCAGGAGATCCTGCTCCATTCGTAATGGAACTTCCAGCATACCACTGGCCAACATTAGGAAACGTTCTTAGAAGCATGTGGGAAAGAGGATGGTCATTCATTAAGAAAGCCGGAACTATTATCCTTCTTTCAACAATCATTCTTTGGTTCCTTATGAGCTTCGGTTGGGTAGACGGAAAGTTCGGAATGTTAGAAGCAGAACAGCTTAACGATAGTATTTTAGCATCAATCGGTAGTGTAATTGCACCAATCTTTACTCCACTTGGATGGACTAAAGCAGGTGAAGGATGGAAGATGGCTGTGGCAGCTATTACAGGTCTTATTGCAAAAGAAAACGTAGTAGCAACATTCGGTATGTTATTCGGTTTTGCAGAAGTAGCAGAAGACGGTACAGAAATTTGGGGAAATCTTGCACAGGTTATGACTCCAATTGCAGCATACGGATTCTTAGTATTCAACCTTCTTTGTGCACCATGTTTCGCAGCTATGGGTGCTATTAAGAGAGAAATGAACAATGTTAAATGGTTCTTCTTTGCAATAGGATACCAGACAATTCTTGGATACTTAGTTGCATTATGTATCTATCAGATTGGAACATTAGTTACAGCAGGGACATTTGGATTTGGAACAGCAATTGCATTTGCATTAGTAATAGTATTTATTTATCTCTTATTCAGACCATACAAAGAGAGCAATACATTAAATGTTAACATGAAAAAAGCAAGTGCAAAATAATAAGTTTTAATATAAGGGACCTGCAATTATTTGCAGGTTCCCATGTTTTTTTGGGAGAAAATAATTGGAGCAGAAAAAAAGTGATGAACTAAAATTTCAAAGAACAAGAATGCAGAAGGAATCAGTTCTGAAGACTTTAAAAGACAAGGGATGTAGAATTACAAACCAGAGAAAAGTTCTCTTGGACGTAATCCTTGACGAAGAATGCACTTCATGTAAAGAGATTTATTATAAAGCAGTGGAAATTGATCCTAACATCGGGGCAGCTACAGTGTATAGAATGGTCAATCTTCTTGAAGACATTGGAGCTATTAGCAGAAGAAATATTTATAAAATTTCATGCAACCTTGACTGCGTAAAGGAAAACGCCTGCACTATAGAGTTAGATGATAATATGGTTTACCACTTGTCCCGGACGGAATGGAATTCTGTAATAATGAAAGGTTTAAAAGCCTGTGGTTACTTAGATAATCAAAAGGTGAACAGAATTGTTATTGAATCAGAGAAGAATACGTAATAAAGCATAAGCTTATTGATAAAAAATATCAATAGTGAAAAAATAGTGGAAAACTTAAAAAAATAGATTTAATATAATACAAACAAAAGACAATGGAGGTTGAAACTATGTTAGATTTTATTAAGAAGGTTGACGTTAAAAAGACAGGAATTTTTGCAGCAGGTGTTGCTTTTGGAACAGCAGGAATTAAGATTTTATCAAGCAAAGATGCAAAGAAAGTATACACAAATTGCACAGCAGCAGTTCTTAGAGCTAAAGAAAGCGTAATGAAGACAGCTACAAACATTCAGGAAAATGCTGAAGATATTTATGCAGAAGCACAGCAGATTAATGAAGACAGAGCTGCAGCAGAAACAGAAGAATTTGAAGATGTAGAAGAAGTATCTGAAGAAACAACTGACGTAGAAGAAGATACTGCAGAATAATATAGAATTATTTGATTTTAAGGACACCTGTATTTTATACGGGTGTTTCTTTGCAGTAAAGATTTCCGGAAAAGAGGTAACTTTATATGAAGTTTGTAATTAAACATGAAATTAAAGGTAGAATAAGGATTCATATATTGCAAAGCCGCATGACTTTCGAGCAGGCAGATACGTTGGAATATTACCTTAGTAATAATAAGCTGGTAACATCTGTAAAGGTTAGGGAAAGACTTCAAGATGCTACAATTAGTTATATTGGATCAAGGGAAGATATTATAAAATTACTTACGTCATTTAAGTATAATAATGTTGAAGTTCCTGATGTGTATTTGCAAAATTCAGGTAGAGAGTTAAATAGGGAGTATTGGGATAAGCTTGTTAACAAGGTATTTTTGTATGGTGCCAACAAGATATTCCTGCCGAATCCTATTAGGGAATGCATTACTCTTACAAAGTCTGTTAAATATCTTTGGAATGGTGTAAGAACACTTGCAAGCAGAAAGATTGAAGTGCCGGTTCTTGATGCAACGGCTATTGGTGTTTCAGTTGCAAGAAATAATATGAACACAGCAGGTTCAATTATGTTCCTTCTTGGAATCGGTGAAATTTTGGAAGAATGGACTCATAAGAAATCTGTTGATGACTTGGCAAGAAGTATGTCTTTAAATGTTGGAAAAGTTTGGCTTTGCCAGGGTGAACAGGACATTCTTGTGTCAACTTCTGATGTTAAGGCAGGAGATCTTGTAAGAGTACATATGGGAAAAATTATTCCTTTCGATGGCACTGTTGTTTCAGGTGAGGCAATGGTAAATCAGGCTTCTTTAACAGGTGAGTCAATACCGGTTCAGAAGAATGCAGAAGGTATTGTTTACGCAGGTACTGTTCTTGAAGAAGGTGAACTTGTTATAAGAGTGGACCAGACTAACGGTTCAAGTCGTTACGAGAAGATTGTTACTATGATAGAAGAATCTGAGAAATTAAAGACTTCTATGGAAAGCAAAGCTTCTCACTTAGCAGACAAATTAGTTCCTTATACTTTGCTTGGAACAGGGCTTACATATGCTTTAACAAGAAATGCAACAAAGGCATTATCAGTGCTTATGGTTGATTTTTCATGTGCATTAAAACTTGCAATGCCTATATCTGTTTTGTCAGCAATTAGGGAAGCAAGTTTACATAACATTACTGTAAAAGGTGGAAAATATTTGGAGGCAATGGCTGAGGCAGACACGATTGTTTTTGACAAGACAGGTACCCTTACAAAAGCTAATCCTACGGTTGTAGATGTAGTGTCGTTTAATGGTCAGGATTCTGATGAATTATTAAGGATTGCAGCTTGTCTTGAAGAGCATTTTCCACATTCTATGGCAAAAGCAGTAGTTGATGCTGCAGCAGAGAAGAATCTTGAACATGAAGAGGTTCATTCAGAAGTTGAATATATTGTTGCACACGGTATTTCATCTATGATAGATGGTCAGAAGGTTGTAATTGGAAGTCATCATTTTGTATTTGAAGATGAAAAATGTACAGTTGATCCTGAGAAGATGGGTACTTTTAACAGTTTACCACCTGAATATTCTCATCTGTACATGGCTATTAATAACAGACTTGCAGCAGTAATATGCATAGAAGATCCACTTCGTGAAGAAGCTTCGGCAGTTACCGGGGACAAACAGGACTTGATACAAAATGCTCACAAGCATTTTATAAAGGTTGAGAGCTTTTTGCACAGCCTTGTTAAAACGCTGCTCTGGATAGGTCACAGCTTTATTGACGGTCAGATCAAGGAGGATGCGCATATTTCCATTGTCTTTGACCAAAGTCCGCTGGTAGACGAAAATGCCGAGCGGCAGCGTGACAAGGATGATGTTGCGGCGGGACTTATGCAGAAGTGGGAATATCGTGTCAAATGGTACGGCGAATCGGAAGAGGAAGCGAAGAAACGTCTTGCAGACGGTGAGCCTACTGATGATGAGCTTATGGGATTTGCGTCTGTAGGACCGAATGCGCCCAAATCATGAA
>OGZB01001137.1_pt1 | contig 15873 bp, 10 predicted proteins | sample 1576691 | NCBI WGS metagenome assembly OGZB01 (sample SAMEA3541479, study PRJEB24748) | human gut metagenome | biome: human gut; feature: human-associated habitat; material: faeces | place: China | collected 2012
AACTGGACAAAAGAACAAGGGTTGATGTCTACCAGCTTTAATCAAGCTGCCGGAGTACATACACGCGATAAAAAATTTATTTTCGGATGTGGAGACGGAGCCATTGAACTGGCAGATACCGTCACGCTGCCTCATCAATTCAAATCCAAAATGGTATTTGATAATTTCCGACTGCTCTATCAGAAAGTAATGCCCGGTGAAAAAGGTTCCCCTTTAAAAAAAGAAATTGATGATACCCGGCATATCATACTGAATTACGACCAGAATATTTTTTCATTGGATGTGTCTTCCATCAATTATGATAATCCCTCCAACATCGTCTATTCCTGGAAACTGGAAGGGTTTTATGATGAATGGACTTCACTCACGAACGATAACCGCATACGTTACACTAATATCGGTCCCGGTAAGTATAAATTAAGAGTGAGAGCCATCCTGATGGATGATCACCATTTGTTAGAAGAACGTTCACTTTTCATAACCGTAACCCCACCTTGGTGGGCTACTTTTTGGGCAGGCATTCTTTATCTGATCATTTTTATACTGGTCGGAGTAATTGTCTTACGTTATTTGTGGCTTAGGAAAGACAGAAACAATTCAAAAGAAAAAATCCGGTTCTTTATCAACACGGCGCATGATATACGTACACCGCTGACTTTGATAAAAGCTCCTTTGGGAGAGATTCTTAAAAACGAAAACCTGTCCGAACAGGGAAGAATCAATATCAACCTAGCTATACAAAATACAGACAATCTGTCTGAGTTAGCCAGTAATCTGATTAATTTTGAAAAAGAGGAACTGTATACCTCCACTGTATATGTATCCCGATACGAATTGAACAACTATATCAAAAACTATTTGGAACAGTTCAATTTATATGCCCGCAAAAGACAGATAAATATCATATTTGAAACTAATTTCGAAAGCCAGGAAGTATGGCTGGACAGAAACAAGATGGATTCCATTATCCGTAACCTGATGACAAATGCCTTGAAATATACCTGTCAGGGGGGCAATGTCACTGTGCAAACTCAGAAAAATAAAAGTCATTGGTTCATCACTATTACAGATACAGGAATCGGGATCCCCGCCAATGAACAAAAGAAAATGTTCAAAAGCCTATTCAGAGGGAATAATGCCATCAATCTGCAAATCACAGGAAGCGGCATCGGCATGCTGCTTACCTACAAACTGATAAAAAGCCATGCCGGCAAAATATCAATGAGCAGTATAGAGAATGTAGGAACTACCTTCAAACTGGCATTCCCTATCAAAAGTCGGAAATACAACTACCGTATATTCAAAAAAGCTGATGTAATTGACCCGCTGCCTGTCATCGAAGGCAATCCGGAAGAACTGGTGAAAGAGATCAAAAACAAGCCGGTCAAAACACATGCCGCTTCCATTCTGATAGTGGAAGATAATATGGAATTGCGTACTTTCCTATTGCATACACTATCGGAAGATTATCATGTGTCTGATGTAGGAAACGGGCAAGAAGCACTGGATTTTATCAAAGAGCGACAACCTGATCTGATACTGTCGGATGTAATGATGCCTATCATGAATGGAAACAAAATGTGCAATATATTGAAAAGTAATATTGAAACCAGTCATATACCTATCATATTGCTGACCGCATTGAACGATAAAGAAAGTATTATCAAAGGCTTACAGACCAAAGCCGATAAATACATAGTCAAACCATTTGACATGGAAGTACTGAAAGCAAACATAACCAACGTTCTGGCGAACAGGGAAATCATGAAAAAGCGTTTCTCACAATTCAAATTCAATGCAGACGAGGTATCAGATGATCCGACGGTCAGTTTGGAACAGGAATTTCTTTTAAAAGCTACCGACATCATAAAAAGTAGTATAAACAAAGAAATGAACGTAGAAAACCTATGTGATGCAATGAATATGAGCCGGAGTAGTTTATACAATAAAATAAAGGCCTTAACCAATGATTCGCCCAGTGACTTTATACGTAAAGTACGTATGAACGAAGCTAGCATTTTATTGAAAAGCAAACGTTATACCGTATCCGAAGTTTCGGATATGATGGGATTCAGTGATCCCAAATATTTTACGGATACATTTAAGAAATACTACGGAGTTCCACCAAGCACTTATATGAAACAAAATTAAAAAAATGAATTTCTATTTACAATCATTTCTTATCTTCCTAAAAATAGGACTATTTACTATTGGCGGAGGATATGCTATGGTTCCCCTAATTCAAGATGAAATAGTGGACAAACGAAAATGGATTGACAAAGAGGATTTTATTGATTTATTAGCCCTCACTCAGTCTGTACCCGGAATATTTGCTGTAAATATTGCCATATTTATCGGATATAAATTGCGTAAATTCCGTGGAGCATTGGCAATGGCTTTAGGCACAATACTCCCCTCTTTCTTTATCATATTGGCAATTGCCTTGTTCTTTCAACAGTTCAAACAATACCCAATTGTAGAGAATATATTCAAGGGAATTCGCCCGGCGGTAGTAGCCCTTATTGCAGCTCCCACTTTCTCCATGGCAAAATCCGCCAAGATAAACCGTTACACTGTCTGGATACCAATAGTATCCGCATTGCTTATCTGGGTATTGGACGTGTCTCCAGTCTACATTATCATAATAGCGGGCGTGGGAGGTTTTATATATGGCAAGTACAAACATAAATATTCATCCAAATGATTTTTCTATATTTATTCTACACATTCTGTAAAATAGGGCTCTTCGGTTTCGGAGGAGGCTATGCCATGTTGTCCATGATACAAGGAGAAGTAGTAACAAGATATAATTGGATCAGTGCCAGCGAATTTACAGATATCATCGCTATCAGCCAAATGACACCGGGTCCCATTGGCATCAACTCTGCTACTTATGTGGGATATACTGCGGTATTGAATGCAGGCTACAATGAAAGCTGGGCTATATTCGGTTCTTGCATAGCTACTTTTGCTGTAGTTTTTCCATCGTTCATATTAATGGTAATCATCAGCCGGTTCTTCTTGAAATACCAAAAGCATCCGGTTGTAGAAGCCGTATTCAAAGGGTTGCGTCCGGCAGTAGTAGGTCTGCTGGCAGCAGCTGCACTCGTCTTGATGAATGCTGAAAACTTCGGCAGTTATCAAATAGATTTGTATCAATTCATCATCAGTATAATTATTTTTCTAGTAACCTTTATAGGTACACGGAAATACAAAATCAATCCTATATTAATGATTATACTTTGCGGAGTGGCAGGGTTCCTGCTTTACTGAGAATAGGACGATTATGGGAAATCATCAAAAAAATCCGTATGATCGGCTCCGGAAATAATCATCAACTCTTTGTCATCACTGATTAGATAAAGCCGCAATAGATGGATTACAGATGTTATAACCTTTTCCTGATTTCAACATAAACAATATAGCACCCGGAAAACAGGCGGCATACAAATCAACTGCCACTGCCCCGGAATTCTTTATTCATCGATAGGACGTGAATATAATACCCAGGCAGTGGCAGTAAAAATAAAATCTAAAATTAAAGAAACACTCCCGCTTCTTACAGTTTTACTTTCTTTTTAGTACCCTTCGACTCATTGTGCAAACGATCCAACGCTGTCACTACATACTGGTACTTCGTTTTTCCATCGTTATAAGGTAATGGATAAAAATGGTCACGGGTAATGGCTACAATATGGGAAGCATCATCCAAATTGACTTTTTCTTTTTTATCAAAGCGATAAACCACATATTGTACAGCTTTGTCCATCTCGTCCTTTGCCTTCGGAGCTGTCCAGAAGAGTACCGGACCTTCATACGTCCATACCATCTTCACCTTCTTTACTTTACCTGGAGCCTTATCGTCCATAAAAGGAGATTCAGGAATCAAAGCCGGATAACGATGATACTCCTTCTCCAGCATAGTGCGGTAATTGCCGGCATTATCCACCACTGCAGCAGCATACCATTGACAACTTCCCTGCACGGTAGGAAGCGACCGTTGCAACTTCATTTTGGCAGGCATCTGGTTTTGTAACGGATTACGGGCATCCGCCTTGTTCACCGTACGCATCACATCCTGACCGATAAATAACGGACGCGAAGCGGCATGTTTTGCCCACCAATGTATCAAGTTGTCATAATCGGCAGCAGGATGACCTATTTCCCAATAAATCTGAGGGATATTATAATCTACCCAACCATTATTAATCCACATCAGCACATCTGCATACAAATCATCATAATTCTGAAGACCGCGTGTATCACTTCCATTCGGATCATTTTTCTTGTTGCGGTAGATACCAAAAGGAGAAACACCGAACTTCACCCACGGCTTACACTCGCGCACAGTTTCGTGAATTTCCTTTATCAGCACATTCACGTTGTCACGGCGCCAATCGGCTTTATTACTGTATCCGCGACCATATTGCGCAAAACTGACATGATCAGGAAAATCTTCGCCCGGGTTGGGATAAGGATAGAAATAATCATCCATATGAATGGCATCCACATCATAACGGGTAACAATATCGCGCACAATCTTGCAAATGTATTTACGGTTTTCGGGCAAAGCCGGATCAAAATAAAGTTGACCAGCATAATTCACGAAACGTTCCGGATTCTTATTATACGGATGAATGGGTGATAAGGCAGTAGTTCCCTTTGTCTTGGCACGGTAAGGGTTAATCCAGGCATGGAACTCCATTCCACGCTTATGGCATTCATCAATCATGAACTGCATCGGGTCCCAGTAAGGTGAAGGCACTCTGCCCTGCACTCCTGTAAGAAAGCGGCTCCACGGCTCATAAGAAGATTTATACAAGGCATCGGCTTCTGCACGTACCTGAAAAATTATCGCATTAATGCCTGCGCCCTGCAGACTGTTTAGTTGATTTATTAACAGCCGCTGTATCTTCTCTGTCGGCATTCCCTGGAACTGTCCATTCACACACTGAATCCATGCACCGCGGAACTCACGTTTAGGATAACGTGTCTGAGCACTGACAACAGAAGTAAAAAGTAGTGCTATCAATAAAAGAAGAATAGTTTTTGCTCTCATTTTGTTATTCTTGTTTAATACGCTTGCAAAGATAAGAAAACTTATAATTATCTTTGCATATTAAACCAAATTCAATAAAGAATGTCAGAAAGTAACTATATATCCATAAAAGGAGCAAAGGTAAACAACCTCAAAAACATCGATGTAAACATTCCACGCAACAAGCTGGTCGTCATCACGGGACTATCCGGTTCCGGAAAATCATCCTTGGCTTTTGATACATTATACGCTGAAGGTCAGCGACGCTATGTAGAAAGCCTGTCATCATACGCCCGCCAATTTCTGGGCCGCATGAGCAAGCCTGAGTGTGATTTCATCAAAGGTATACCACCCGCTATCGCCATAGAGCAAAAAGTGAACAGCCGCAATCCTCGTTCCACCGTGGGTACTTCCACCGAAATATATGAGTATCTGCGACTGCTCTATGCACGCGTGGGGAAGACTTATTCCCCCATTAGCGGGCAACTGGTGAAAAAACATAGCATTGAAGATATTGTAAACTGTATGCTTTCCTTTCCTAAAGGAACGAAATACACGGTTCTCACTCCTATGATGCCCCGTGAAGGCCGTACACTGCTCCAGCAACTGGAAATGGACTTGAAACAAGGATTTACCCGTATAGAGGTGAACCGTGAAATAGTCCGTATAGAAGATTTTCTGCAACAAACAGCTGCCGAAGATAAAAAACAAAACATCTATCTGCTGGTAGATCGCATTACAGCCGATGATAGCAAAGACAGTATCAGCCGCCTCACCGATTCTGCCGAAACGGCCATGTACGAGGGAGACGGGAATTGTCTCCTCCGCTTCTACTCTGCTGACGGAAGTACGCAGCTGTTCTCTTTCAGCACTAAATTCGAGACCGACGGAATTAAATTCGAAGAACCGAATGACCAAATGTTTTCATTCAATTCCCCTCTCGGCGCTTGTCCCGAATGCGAAGGCTTCGGTAAAGTGATAGGTATAGATGAACATCTGGTGATTCCAAACCGTGCTCTGAGTGTATATGACGGAGCTGTCCTTTGCTGGCGTGGTGAAAAGATGGGGGAATGGCTACAGGAATTCATTCATGAAGCTCCCGCCCACGATTTCCCCATCTTCGCCCCTTATTATGAACTGACACAGGAACAAAAAGATTATTTATGGCATGGACCTAGAAATAAGGCCTGTATAGATTCTTTCTTCAAAATGCTGGAAGAAAACCAATATAAAATACAATATCGTGTGATGCTGGCACGATACAGGGGAAAAACTATTTGTCCTGTCTGCCACGGAACACGCTTGAAAAAAGAAGCCGGTTATGTAAAAGTAGGTGGAAAATCCATCTCTCAACTGGTTGACTTACCTATTCACGACTTAAAAGAATTCTTCCGCACTCTAGAACTAGATGCACATGACACAGCCATCGCCAAACGGATCTTAACGGAAATTACCAACCGCATCAACTTCCTCATGGATGTGGGTTTGGGATATCTTACACTGAACCGTCTCAGCAACTCGCTCTCCGGCGGTGAAAGCCAGCGCATCAATCTGGCCACCTCATTAGGCAGCAGCTTGGTAGGCTCACTCTATATCCTGGACGAGCCCAGTATCGGATTACACAGCCGTGACACCGACCGGCTGATAAAAGTACTTCGTCAGTTACAGGAGCTGGGAAACACCGTAGTAGTGGTAGAACATGATGAAGAAATAATCCGTGCTGCCGATTATATCATTGATATCGGTCCTCAAGCAGGACGTTTAGGAGGACAAATAGTATATCAAGGCAACATGAACGATCTTCAAAGAAACAGTAACAGTTATACGGTGCGCTATTTGTTGGGAGAAGAAAACATAGAGATTCCCCGATGTCATCGTCCGTGGAACAATTATATAGAAATAAAAGGTGCGCGTGAAAACAACCTTAAAGGCATTGACGTAAAATTTCCACTGAATGTAATGACGGTAGTTACGGGAGTCAGCGGTTCGGGGAAGAGTACGTTGGTACGTGATGTCTTTTACAAGGCATTGAAACGCGAATATAGTGAAGCTAGCGAACGGCCGGGTGAGTTCATCTCTTTGGAAGGAGATGTACAGCTGGTGAAAGATATTGAATTTGTAGACCAGAATCCTATCGGAAAATCATCACGCAGCAATCCGGTAACCTATGTAAAAGCATACGACGAAATACGAAAACTCTTTGCCGAACAGCCTCTTGCCAAGCAAATGGGATATACTGCCGGATATTTCTCATTCAATACCGAAGGCGGGCGCTGTGAGGAATGCAAAGGTGACGGTACGGTAACCGTTGAAATGCAATTTATGGCAGATTTGGTACTAGAATGTGAGTCTTGTCATGGAAAACGTTTCAAGAGCGACACGCTGGAAATAAAATTCCAAGACAAGAGCATCTATGACATTCTGGAAATGACAGTGAATCAAGCCATTGAATTCTTTGCCGAATACAATCAAAAAAAGATAGTGAAGAAACTAATTCCATTACAAGAAGTGGGATTGGGATATATAAAGTTAGGACAAGCCTCCTCCACTCTTTCCGGCGGCGAGAACCAACGCGTAAAACTAGCTTATTTTCTGAGCATAGAGAAAGCACAACCCACTATTTTTGTATTCGATGAACCAACCACAGGTCTGCATTTTCATGATATCAAGAAACTGCTGGAAGCATTTGAAGCCTTAATCAGCCGCGGACATACCATTATCATTATCGAGCATAATATGGATGTGATAAAATGTGCCGACCATGTGATTGACCTAGGACCCGAAGGAGGAAATATGGGAGGAAATCTGGTAGTTGCGGGCACTCCGGAAGAGGTTGCAGCATGTGCGGCATCTTATACGGGACAGTTTTTACGTGAAAAACTGGCGATGGATTCTCCTGATTGATTTTTTATTCACCGTTGATTGTCCAAACTGACACAAATTATTAAATATGATTATACGCAATATACCACTAGATGATAAATGGGAATTTAAAAGTGATTTATTCCGTTCTGTAAATTTAGCATTTTGTGGTATGATTGCAGAATCATTTTACTAAAAATCTGTTTTAATGTTTTCCACATTGTCAATCTAAACGAAAATATGAGTAAATTTAGAATTGAATTAACAACCTTATAAATCAACAGAATATGAAAAAACTTTTTTTACTACTCTTGCTGTTCCCTTTCCTATTGGGATGTTCACAAAAAGAGAAAGAATTCACCGTTCTTCAATGGAACATTTGGCAAGAAGGAACTGTAATTCCCGGTGGTTACGACGCTATTGTGAATGAAATAGCCCGTCTTCGTCCGGACTTCGTCACATTGAGCGAAGTACGTAATTACGAAAACACCAATTTCACTGCCCGCCTAGTGCAATCATTAAAGGAAAAAGGAGAAACCTATTACTCCTTCTATACCTATGATACAGGTCTGTTAAGCCGATACCCCATCACTGATTCATTAACCGTTTTTCCCGAAAAGAATGACCACGGCAGTATCTATCGCCTTACAGCCGATATGAACGGACAGAAAATAGCAGTCTACACCGCTCATCTTGATTATTTGGATGACGCCTATTATAATGTACGCGGATATGATGGCTCTACTTGGGAAGAAATCCCTATCCCCACTACCGTAGAAGAAGTATTAAAGAGAAATGTAGCCTCACAACGCGATGACGCCATCAGACTATTCATTGAACAGGCAAAAAAAGATCGTGCAGCCGGCTACACCATCATTTTAGGAGGAGATTTTAATGAACCTTCACATCAAGATTGGACTGAAGAGACCAAAGACCTGTATGACCATCATGGCTTTGTAATCCCCTGGACAGTTCCTGTCCTGTTAGACGAAGCCGGATTGAAAGACGCCTATCGAGAATTCTATCCAGATGTATTAAACTATCCCGGCTTCACTTATCCTTCGGATAATCCGGCAAAGCCCGCCGACAAAATAACCTGGGCTCCCAAAGCAGATGAACGCGACCGTATAGATTACATTTGGTATTATCCCGAAAAGGGGTTGAAAGTGAAAGACGCCGCCATTTTCGGTCCGAAAAATTCCATAGTCCGTGCACAGCGTATTCAGGAAACATCTAAAGACAAGTTTATAGAACCATCGGGCGTATGGCCTACAGACCATAAAGGAGTACTGGTTACTTTCCAATATCCCGCCAAATAATATCGTTTTTCCCAATATTTCTGTTATCTTTGTCCAATAACCTAATGTATTATCCTATGACCAAATGTACACATAAGCAGTTAATGACCGCCTGTATGTTAGCAGGCACATTGATGTTGGGAGCATGTACCAGTACTCCCCCTGTAACAAAAGAGGTATCCATTGTACCCATAACCAACCATCTGGAGGAAACAAACGGTGCTTTTGTATTGAAAAGTAATACCTCCATCGGTGTTATTGACGCCGAACTAATTCCCGCAGCCGAGTATTTGGCCGATATGCTTTCCAGTGCCACAGGCTACGACCTTAAAGTAAAAGAAGGCGAAGGAACCATCACCCTTGCCTTGGGGGATGTTCAAGGAAAAGAAGGTGCCTATACCCTGACAGCCGAGAGCGATAAGGTCAACATTACAGGTAACTCTTACGGAGGTGTCATTGCAGGTATCGAATCCCTCAGACAGCTGTTTCCCCCGCAAATAGAATCTAAAGAAATTGTTAAAGGTACAGACTGGGCCATACCGGCCGTTAACATTCAAGATGCCCCCCGCTTTGAATGGAGAGGCATCATGCTGGACGTATCCCGCCATTTCTACACAATAGATGAGGTGAAAGAATTACTGGATGTCATGGCCCTTTACAAGATGAATAAATTCCACTGGCATCTTACCGATGACCAAGGATGGCGTATCGAAATCAAGAAATATCCTTTACTGACGGAAAAAGGAGCCTGGCGCAAATTCAATTCCCATGACCGCGAATGCATACGTCAGTCAAAGACTGATAACAATCCGGATATGGCAATTCCCGAAGACAAGATACGCATCGTAGAAGGTGACACCCTATATGGAGGCTACTACACTCAGGAAGATATCAAGGATGTCATAGCATACGCCAAAATACGAGGCATAGATATTATTCCCGAAATTGATATGCCGGGACACATGCTGGCAGCTGTGAGTAACTATGAAGGTGTTTCCTGTTTTAACGAAACCGGTTGGGGAAGTGTCTTCTCCTCACCTGTTTGTCCGGGGAAAGACTCTGCATTGGAGTTCTGCAAGAATGTTTATGCAGAACTGATAGCCCTTTTCCCCTATAAGTATGTACATATAGGAGGTGACGAAGTAGAAAAAACCAATTGGAAAAAATGTCCGGACTGCCAGAAACGTATGCATGACAATAATCTGAAAACCGAAGAAGAACTGCAATCATGGTTCATTCATGACATGGAGAGATTCTTTAACGGGAAAGGCAAAGAAATGATAGGCTGGGATGAAATCATTGAAGGCGGATTGTCTAAAACAGCCACCGTAATGTGGTGGCGCAGCTGGGTAAAAGATGCAGCGACCAAGGCAACGGCACAAGGCAACCCTGTCATTTTCACTCCTAACGGACAATTTTATTTGGATTATGCAGAAGACAAGAATTCTATGGCAAGCATTTATAATCTGGATACGACAGACAACCTGACTCCCGAGCAGCAGTCGCTGATTTTAGGAGTGCAGGGAAATATTTGGTGCGAATGGATTCCTTCCAACGCACGTATGCAATATATGACCATTCCACGTTTGCTGGCTATTGCCGAATTAGGTTGGAGCAAACCGGAGCAAAAAGACTGGAATGCCTTCAAACAACGCCTGTCTGATCAGTTTGAACGTCTCAATATCATGGGTATCAATTACCGTATACCCGATTTGGAAGGCTTTAATGCCGTCAACGCCTTTATCGGTGAAGGAACCATCAATGTAACTTGCCTTGACCCCACTGCGGAAATTCACTATACCACTGATGGCAGTACTCCTACTTTACAATCTCCCGTATATGAAGGTCCCATCAAAGTGACTGAAACCACAGACTTTACTTTCTGCACCTTCCGCCCTAATGGAAAGAAAGGTGACATAGCCAAGACACGTTTCATCAAAAGTGAATATACCCCCTCTGTAACTGCCGCTCCTTCCAATCCGGGTTTGAAAGCTACATGGCACGAATTTAAAGGAAATAAATGCAGTGAAATAGAAAAAGCTCCGATCAATGGTACTTATCCAGTGGAAGACGTTATGATTCCTAAAAAAGTAAAAGGAAATATCGGACTGATTATCAAAGGATATTTCAATGCTCCTCAAGACGATATCTACACTTTTGCACTCCTGTCCGACGATGGTAGTACATTGACCATAGACAGTGAACAGATAGTAGACAATGACGGACCTCACGGACCTAAAGAAATAGTGGGACAAAAGGCATTGGCGAAAGGATATCATCCAATGGAATTACGTTATTTCGACCAAAACGGAGGACAACTGAAATTAAAAGTAACAGGTAGTGATGGTAAAGAAATTCCGTTCACGCATCTCTATGCGCATTAATCTCACATAAAAAGTTTTTCCACCACAGATTATACAGATTTACATAGATTGAATTTCAATGAATTCTCCCATTCAATAATCTGCGTAATCTGTGGTGGAATTACATCAATCAGAAGTAAACTCCGAACCCTATCTTGAAGCCTAATTTACTAAATTCTGAAATATCACTAAAACTCAAGTCATAATATACAGACGGCTCAATAGTCACATTTCTGCCCAAGAAAAAAGCATATCCGACTTCCGGTGTCAAACAAACCAGATTCTTTTTAAATCCTACACAAGAAAGGTGCTTATACGCCATTCCCAATCCTCCATAAATACCGCAACTGGAAAAATAATAACGTCCTTGTGCACCAATACTGGTTTCATCCATTCCATGTTCTACATAATTGCCCTTAAAATTCAGCAATACAGCCACATTATCGGCTACAAACGCACCACCGGTCAAAGCGAAACCAAAATTTGTACCCTCATTCTTGCTATGAGATAGGTCAAGCCCTGTCAATGAAGCATTCACATACCATACCTCCTTCTCAAATTGAGCATGTGCACTCAGTGCAGTCATTACCAACAGCATCAAGCTGACTAAAATTTTCTTCATAATGTTGTCGTTTAATAGTTATTTTTTATTTTCCAAATCACGTTCACGTCTTTCCTCCGCCTTTTCTTTCTTACGAAGGACAATCCATAACAACGCTATTATCATATAGGATAAACCTACTGTGAGATACTTTTCCGTATCACTTATTTCCGTATTACGCGGAATAAAATAAACGGCCATCGCTGTAGTATAAACCAACAAAGCGACAGGCAACCAAATCGATTTTCTATATTTTTTCATAAACTATGCTGTTTTGTTTCCTATACCAACTTACAAACCCTATAGCGGCTACCAACGTGCAAAGACCACCGATTATATAAGATACATAATCAGAAAGTGCCAATCCTTCGGGAGCAATGCAAATATAAGTAGAACATACAGCCGTCATAAACAAGGCAGGAAACAAGGTAATATAATAATTCTTTTTCGCACGTACCAGAAAAACAGTGACCGCCCACAAAGTAAACACAGACAAAGCCTGATTACACCAGGCAAAATAACGCCATATCATATCAAATCCTGCCGCATCACGCTGACTGTACAACAATATACCGATAGTTACCGCAAAAATAGGAATACAAATCAATAAACGTTTCGCTATACTTTTTTGTTCCAAATGCATAAAATCGGCAACAATCAAACGAGCTGAACGTAAAGCGGTATCTCCACTGGTAATAGGAGCGGCAATTACCCCCAGTACAGCCAATAAACCTCCTATCGTACCCAACCATTCCTTGGTTATGCTGTCCACAATAATCGAAGCATTACTCTCCTCCATACCATTTTGATGAAAAAAACAAGTAGCGGCAGCAGCCCAAATCAATGCCACGATCCCTTCGGTCACCATCGCTCCATAAAAAATAGGACGGCCATACTTCTCATTCTTCATACAACGTGCCATCAACGGAGATTGTGTGGCATGAAAGCCACTGATTGCCCCACAAGCAATAGAAACAAACATGATAGGAAAAATTGGTAATCCGGCAGGGTGGGTATTATGCAGCCCGTCCGTAATTTCGGGCAATGCCGGATGATTCCATAACAACATCACCAAAATCCCCACCGCCATAAACAATAAAGCAATGGCAAACAACGGATATATTTTTCCTATAATCTTATCTACCGGCAACAATGTAGCCAACATATAATAGACAAATACGACTATAATCCAAAAAGTAACATCCATATACTCCGGAGTAAGTTTGGCAAGCAATCCGGCAGGTCCTGCCACAAAAACCGCTCCGACTAATATCATCAGCACAACCGTAAAACCGCGCATCAACTGCTTTGTGGGAAGGCCTAAATAACGACCGATAATTTCCGGCAAACTCTCGCCATCATGCCGAATGGAAAGCATTCCGGACAAATAATCGTGTACCGCCCCGGCAAAAATGGTACCTAAAACAATCCACAAATAAGACGCCGTACCAAACTTCGCTCCCATTATAGCACCGAAAATAGGTCCTAAGCCGGCTATATTCAAAAATTGAATCATGAAAATCTTCCAAGTAGGAAGTGGAATAAAGTCAACACCATCCGCCATGGTCAGGGCAGGTGTCTTCCTTGTCTTGTCAGGACCGAACACACGTTCCACATAACTTCCATACAAAAAGTATCCGCCTACAAGAACCAATAATGCAATAATAAAGGTTATCATATTCTATTTTTTGTTTTGTTGGGGCAAAAGTAACGAATTAATTGATTACTTCGTATCTTTGCCCTAAAATTAAAGTAAATGCGAACATTCTTTATAACTTTATTACTAGTCATAGTGAGTTTATCACCCGTTTTCTCACAACCTAAATATGAAATCCGTGCCACCTGGCTCACTACGCTCGGAGGAATGGACTGGCCTCGTAACAAGGCAGTAAACGCATCAGGCATCCGGCGTCAGCAAAAAGAATTATGTGATATACTGGATCGCCTGAAAGCCGCCAATTTCAATACGGTATTGTTGCAAACCCGTCTGCGCGGAGATATGATTTATCCTTCCGCCATAGAAACTTTCGCCGAATCACTGACAGGTAGCACAGGAGGGAATCCCGGATATGACCCTTTGGCTTTCGCCATCGGAGAATGCCACAAACGCGGCATGGAACTACATGCATGGATTGTTACGATTCCTGCCGGAAACACCCGTCAAGTACAATTGCAAGGACGTAGCTCCGTAGTACGGAAAAACCGGACTATTTGCAAACTTTATAAAGGTAACTGGTACTTGGACCCGGGAAATCCGGGAACCAAAGAATATCTGTCATGCATCGTAAAAGAAATAACTTCCCGTTATGATATAGACGGCATTCATTTCGATTACATCCGCTACCCTGAGCAAGCCGACAACTTTCCCGACAAGGACACCTACCGGAAATACGGCAAAGGTAAGGAGTTGAAACAATGGCGGCGTGATAATATCACAGATATTGTGCATAGGCTCTATACCGACATCAAGACTATCAAACCCTGGGTGAAAGTCAGCAGTTCCCCTATTGGCAAATACCGAGATACCAACCGATATCCCTCCCGTGGATGGAACGCTTATCATGTAGTTTACCAAGATGCTCAGAAATGGCTAAAAGAAGGTATTCATGATGCGTTGTTCCCGATGATGTATTTTCAGGGAAATAATTTCTATCCTTTTGCATTGGATTGGAAAGAGAATTGCGGTAACCGCTGGATAGTACCAGGTTTGGGCATTTATTTCCTCTCTCCCGACGAACAAAATTGGCCGTTGGACGAAATAGTCCGCCAACTTCATTTCACCCGTCAGATAAAACTAAACGGACAAGCCTACTTCCGCAATCGTTTTCTATTGAACAACACCAAAGGCATTTGGGACGAACTCCAAGAGAATTTCTATACCACTCCGGCATTGATTCCCCCAATGACCTGGATGGACAGCATCCCCCCATCCACTCCGGCCATGCCTTCCCTGCAACTGTTGCCGGACGGCAAAATGCACATGAGCTGGCAGATTTCCACAGATAACAACGGAGGTCTTGTCACCTATCATCTTTATGCCTCGGATACCTATCCGGTAGATATCACAGATGCCGGAAACTTACTGGAAACCTATCTCACCCATACGGAATACGAATATACCCCTATTTCACCTTGGCGACAAAAACGTTATTTTGCCGTAACAGCTGCCGACCGTTTTGGAAACGAAAGTGCTCCCTTGGAACTGAATGCAATTTCAGAAACGGACATGCCTTTACTAAATGACGGAGATATTCTCACCCTGCCTGAAATAAAAGAGGCAAAGACAGTGAAAATATTTACTGCTACCGGTGAAGAAATAAAATATTTTGTTTATGCACCCCAAATGTCCATAGCCTCATTACCCGGCGGATTCTATACAGTATATATCTTGAATAATGCAGGAGCACAAACCTTTGTCGGAACAATCGTAAAATAAACACATAGCAAAAAGTAAATTTGGGCAAAGCGTAGCGAAGTACATTCAAAGTGTTATTCTACGTGAAGAAAGGCAGTGCCAAACCCAACGGCAACCTGCCTCTGATGTGTTGTATCACGGTGGACGCGGAAGTTGTAACAAAATACTCAAAGATATAGGCATACAATGCGGTTTCAAGGTTCGTTTGACCTACCACGTGGCAAGACATTGTGCATTGTCTTTAGGGACATTCATTAAATATTACAAAATCAGCCAACTAATTCATACACAAAGTA
>OGZB01001172.1_pt1 | contig 15554 bp, 18 predicted proteins | sample 1576691 | NCBI WGS metagenome assembly OGZB01 (sample SAMEA3541479, study PRJEB24748) | human gut metagenome | biome: human gut; feature: human-associated habitat; material: faeces | place: China | collected 2012
CCGCAGTTTTTGAAGATCGTACCTGTGCCGAGTTCCTTTTGCAGATCATCTTGAAACGTGATGATTTGACTGTCAAAGAGGTTCACGGACAGTACAGCATCAAGAATCTTCAGGGACGTTCGATTCGTCTGGATATTCTGGCGGTGGATCAGAAAAATCGAGCATATAATATTGAGGTACAGCGCAGTGACCGCGGGGCTAGCGAAAAGCGTGCACGGTATAACAGCAGTCTGTTGGATGCAAACCTGACCGATGCTGGCGATGATTACGATGCGCTGAACGAAACCTATGTGATCTTCATCACCGAAAATGATGTGCTAAAGGCTGGGCTCCCGATTTACCATGTTGAACGCACTGTTCAGGAAACCGGAACGGTTTTCAATGATCAGGCGCACATCGTCTATGTGAACTCGCAAATCAAAGATGAAACTGCATTGGGAAAGCTGATGCACGATTTCTTCTGCACCAACTCAAAGGATATGTACTATCCTGTTCTTGCAAATAGAGTGTGGTATTTCAAAGAAAATGAGAAAGGAGTGGCAACTATGTGCAGAGCTATGGAACAGATGCGAGATGAAACCGCAGCGGAACAGAACATCAAAACACTTTTGGTTTCTGTCAAGAACTTGATGAAAAACATGAACCTTAGCCCGGAGCAGGCAATGAACGCAATGGGCATTTCGGAAGCAGATCGCCAAGCGTTGCTGCAACTGCTGTGACGCTTTCGTGCGGAACATTCATATATTGAAAATGTAAAACGCCGATTGGAAGCCATCTTCCAGTCGGCGTTTGTTTCGTTATGGTATTTTAGCAAAAGGATAGCTGCAAAGCAGCGCAAGAAAAATGCAGTTTTCCTTGGAATGGAATCGGGCTGGCGCACAAACGCCAGCTTCGATTTATCGATCCGCCTTTTGCAGCACACAGGCGCAGAAGCCCGGTGCAGGCTGATAGCAGTAAATCGCCAGATATTTGCCGATTTCCGGGCTGTAATCGTGTAAGACTGCAAAGTGTCTGATTTCCGTTCAGGATAATATTTGCTCTACATTGACAAATCGGCATTCCGCGAGTATAATCACTAACAAGTAGAGCGTCACTCTACGAATGAGAGCAGTGTAATAAAACCGGAGTGATGAGATGCCAAGAAACATTGAACGTGACAAGCGTGAAGCTGACCGACGGAAAAATCAGTTGATCGAAGCGGGATTCCGACTGTTCTCTCAGAACGGAATCGAAACTGTCAGCCTGCAAAAAGTGGCAGACGCTGCAAATGTCAGCCCTGCAACGATGTACAAATATTTTCTGACGAAAGAAAAATTGCTCATCGCCATCAGTGCAAAGGTGTGGGATGAAGTATGGCAGGAGGCTCTGGGAGACCCCGGAACCAATCACTTTGAGCATTTTACTGCTTATCAGGGCATTGAGTTTTACGCCGATAGGATGATTGCTTTGTACAAGAACCGTCCGGAAGTACTGCGATTCAGCGGTGAATATAAAACCTATATGAACCGCCGCGGAAATATGGAGGATAAGCAGCTCCGGGAACATCTGGATGTACTCAAACCCATGCAGCTCCTGTTTCATGGAATGTATGAGCGGGCAAAAGTTGATGGCAGCATCCGCACGGATATCCCGGAAGAGGAAATGTTTATCACATCATCTATCACGATGCTGAGCATGGCAGAGCGATACGCACAAGGGCTTGTATGGCTCAATGACCCCAAAGATGACCATACCCAGGAACTGCTTCATCTGAAAGAGATGCTGCTGCTATGGTGCCAGGGAGAAAAAACAGGCGGCGAAGTATAATGCAGGAAAGTGAGGGAGTGCTGTATATGAGGGTGTCGTTTCGCATTGCACTGGCGGGACAGGTCATTGGTGTTTCGGCGCTGTATGAGCAGACCCGCACCTTTTGCAAAAATTATCTGACCGATGCACCCGCATCGTTTGAAGTCGCAGTCACTCCTGCTGATATTGCGTTTGAACGGGAAAAAAACGACCGGGAAGCTGCGGTGGAAGGACACGCGCCGGGGAACTTCTCCGATGAATATCTGGAAACGCTGGCACTGTACCGCAAAATCGTAGAGCGGCTTTTAGAATGGGACACCCTGCTGTTTCATGGCTCCTGCATCAGCGTGGACAGCAAAGCCTACCTGTTCACCGCCAAAAGCGGCACAGGCAAAAGCACCCACACCCAGCTTTGGAAAAAGCGGTTCGGTGAACGGGCAGTGTTCATCAACGATGACAAGCCCCTGCTGAAAATCAGCGCACAGGGCGTAACTGTTTACGGAACGCCGTGGGACGGCAAGCACCACCGCAGTACCAACACCTCCTGCCCGCTGAAAGCTGTCTGCATCCTGACCCGCAACACAGAAAACTCAATCCAGCGCATCGACAAAAAGGCGGCATTACCCATGCTCTGCCAGCAGAGCTACCGCCCATGTTCCCCGATTGGGGCACAAAAAATGCTGGCTCTGGTAGACCGGCTGGGCAGCAGCGTGCCGCTGTACCGGCTGGGCTGCAACATGGAACCGGAGGCCGCACAGGTGGCCTACCACGGAATGAACCACGAATAGAGGGAACGTATATGCAAATCATTCTGCCGCCGTCCGGCAATACGATCAAGATCCTTGGCAAGCCGAAGCCTGCAGAGCACGGTCTGCGCTGGATGCACTATGTTCTGGCGCAGCCGGTGGACGGCGGTGTGCTGGTGTTCCACACCCTGACGCGGGCGCTGCTGCTGCTCACGCCGGAAGAATATGCCGCGCCGGACAACCTGCCCGAACTGCGGGACGGCTGGTTCCGCGTACCGCAGGAAATGGACGACATGAAATATGCCGACCAGGTACGGTTTATCCGCCGCACGATGTGGAAGGAACCGGAGCATATTACATGCTATACCATTTTTACTACTACGGACTGCAACGCCCGGTGCTTTTACTGCTATGAGATGGGGCGTTCCCGGATTCCCATGAGCGACGAAACCGCCCACAAAGCAGCGGCATATATTGCAGCGCATTGCGGCGGCGAAAAGGTCCATCTGCATTGGTTTGGCGGTGAACCGCTTTTTAATAAGCAGGTCATTGACATCATCTGCACCGACCTTACGGAAAAGGGCATCGTGTACGAATCCATGATGATCTCCAATGGGTATCTGTTTGACGGCGCTACCGTAGAACAAGCGGTTTCCCATTGGAAGTTGAAAAGCGTGCAGATCACGCTGGACGGCACGGAAGAAATTTATAACCGCAGCAAGGCATTTATTTATAAGGATGGCCAAAGCCCCTATCAGGTGGTACTGGCAAATATCCAGCGTTTGCTGGATGCAGGGGTTTCCGTCCATATCCGGCTGAACATGGACGAGCACAACGCCGATAATCTGATGGAACTGGCAGACGAACTGCACGAGCGCTTCGGCGGTAAAGGTAAATTTTCGGTTTACAGCCATACCTTGTTTGAGTTTGCAGGCAGCAAAACACATATCCGTGCCCAAGAAGAACGGCGTCAGCTTTATCAAAAACAGCAGCGGCTCCGCAAAAAACTGGACGATTGCGGAATCGGGGCATCGTACTATTTGCGCCAACAACTGCGTCTCCGGCAATGTATGGCGGATAGCGGCGGTTCCCTTACGATCCTGCCGAACGGGGAACTTGGGCTGTGCGAACATTACAGCGAGGACAACTTTGTGGGAAGCCTTGATGGAAAAGCATCAGAGCGTTCTGTCATCCAAAGTTTTCGAGAATACTGGGAGCCGATCGAGGCGTGCAAAACCTGCTTCTATTACCCCGAATGTATCCGTCTGAAAAAGTGTGCTGAACAGAAAGAATGTTTTGAAGAACTGCGGGCGGAGTACAAAGAATACCTGTTAAAATCCATGCAAAAAACCTACAACGCATGGCTGAAAAAAGAGCAGATCGATGAGGAAGAACCTCACCCGGACTGCTGACTTTTCGCGTGACGCGGCGTAACAGCTGCTTCACATAGAAATTTTCTGCGAAAGGAGGTGTGCAAACATGGAAAAGTATACCAAGGCTCAGATGGAAGTCATCGAGTTCGAGAACGAGGATGTTGTTACGGTAAGCATCCCGATCGGATGTGTTTCCGACGCAGGTTGTACTAGTAATGAGCCTCCCAAACCGGGTGAAGATGGTTGGATTTGGGGCGAATGATGATGCGTCAGAAGAAGGCAGGTCGTTTCGGCGGTCTGCCTTTTCTTGAAAAACACCGTTCCAAGAAAGGACGATTTGAGATATGAAACTGAAAGATACATTTGTCACACAGGAAATGGATGGCGAGCAGGTGATGGTGGAAGCGAACGGCGGCTTTGCCGGCATGGTGCGCAGCAACGCCACCGCTGCGTTTATCATTGACCAGCTCAAAACCGAAACCACCAAGGAAGCCATTCTGGATGCCATGTGCAAAAAGTACGATGCCCCCCGCACTGTGATGGCCGAGGATGTGGATATGGTGCTGGGCAACCTGAAAAAAATTGGTGCGCTGGAGAATTGACAGATGGGACGTGCACAGCTGGAAGAACTGAAAAAGCATGGAGTCTATCTGAGCACGCCGCGCGGCATCAGCATGAATCCGATGCTGTACCAGAACGACAGCATTGCCGAAGTTCATGCCATCACACAGCCCCCCAAGCGGTATGATGTTGTTCTATATATCCGTGGAAAAGAACAGGGTGTCATCCACCGCGTTTTACATTTCAAGAATGGCGTGTATATCATCAATGGGGATAACTGCTGGCAAAAAGAATATGTTCAGCCATCCCAGATTTATGGCATCGTCACACGGTTTTATCGGCACGGTGTATGGCATGACGTGACGGAGTGGAGATACCGCCTCTATTCGCATCTCTGGGCAGACTTTTTCTTTCTCCGCAGACCGCTTTTATACGGGAGAGACAAATGGAAGTCGCTAAAACGAAAACTGCACCGATGAAACAGAAACATACCCTGCAATGGCTCAGTGCCGTCACCGGCAAAGCCAAGGCACTGGTGGGGCTGCTGGTGGTGGTGCAGACCGTGCTGAGTGTTTCCAGCATCGCCTTTGCGTTTGTACTGCGGCGCATTATCAACATGGCCGTGGACGGGGTACAAGGCGGTTTTTGGGCATCGCTGGCGCTGCTGGTGGGCATCCTGCTGGGGCAGATCGTGTTGAGCGCGGCAAGTCGCTTTTTGAGCGAGTACACCAGCGCCGCCGTGGAAAACCGCTTCAAGCACCGGCTCTTCTCTGCCCTGCTTACCGGCGATTATGCATCGGTCGCGGCGGTGCACTCCGGCGAGTGGATGAACCGCCTGACCTCTGATACCACCGTGGTAGCGGGAGGCGTGACCCAGATCGTGCCCGGGCTGATCGGAATGCTGGTGCGCTTGCTGGGCGCAGTTGCCGCTATTTTGTGGCTGGAACCGCGCTTTTTGTACATTTTGCTCCCCGGCGGCGCGGCCATGCTGCTGCTGACCTATGCGTTCCGCAAGATATTGAAACGACTGCACAAGAAGATTCAAGAAACAGACGGTGCGCTGCGCGTCTTTTTGCAGGAGCGGCTGGAAAGCCTTGTCATCGTCCGCACCTTTGCCAAGGAAGAACAGATGACGCAGCAGGCAGACGCCCTGATGGATGCCCACAAAGCCGCCCGGATGAAGCGCAGCAATTTTTCCAACCTGTGCAACATCGGCTTTTCCGGTGCCATGGACGGGGCGTATCTGCTGGGGATCGGGTTCTGCGGCTACGGCATCCTGGCTGGTACCATGAGCTATGGCAACCTGATGGCCATTATGCAGCTGGTGGGGCAGGTGCAAAGCCCGTTTGCCAACCTGACGGGGTATCTGCCGCGGTATTATTCCATGCTGGCCAGCGCCGAGCGCCTGATGGAGGCCGAAGCCTTTGCACCAGACAGCACCGAAACGGTGCCTGAAGAACAGACCCTGCATTTTTATCAGACCGAATTGCAGTCCCTTCAGCTGGAACACGCCTGCTTTACCTACCAGCCCCCGGTGCAGACCGAGGGCGAACCGCCCGCCATGCCGGTGGTTTTGCAGGATGTCAGTCTGACCGTCCGCAAGGGCGAGTATGTAGTGTTTACCGGGCCGTCCGGCTGCGGCAAAAGTACCCTCCTCAAACTGCTCATGTGCCTGTATCCGCTGGATTCCGGCCAGCGGTTCCTTTCCACGAAAACCGGGAGCCAACCGCTGACCCCAGCATGGAAAAGTCTGTTTGCCTATGTGCCGCAGGGGAACCAGCTTTTGTCCGGTTCCATCCGCAGCATTGTTGCATTTGGGGATGAAGATCGGGCGCAGGATGAGAATGCAATTTATAACGCACTGAAAATCGCCTGTGCGGATGATTTTGTACGCAGGCTGGAAAACGGGCTGGATACCGTGCTGGGTGAGCGCGGCGCAGGTCTGTCCGAAGGGCAGATGCAGCGCATCGCCATTGCCCGGGCGGTATATTCCAACCATCCAATTCTTTTGTTGGACGAGGCGACCAGCGCATTGGACGAAGGAACAGCCCTTCGACTGCTGAATAATTTGCGAAAGATGACGGACAAAACGGTGATTCTGGTCACGCACCGGATGAATCAGGCCGGGTTCTTTGATGCAGAACTGGCGTTCTCGAAGGATGGCATTTGCGTGAGGGAAAGGAAAACGTGCAAATGAAAAGCAAAGCATTATCGATCGTAGTCTTTCTTCTTGCTGTCGTGCTGTTCGGCCTGCTCTTTGTAAGCCACCGTCAGGAACAGCGGCGGACAGCGCATATGCAGCAGCTTCAAAAGGAAGCAATGCCATATGAGCAAGAGATCAATGAGATTCGTTCGGAGCTTGCACAAAAGCAACGTGCCATCAACATGAAAGAAGATGCTTCCGGCATCCTTTTTGGTTTTGTTCCTGCATCGGCGGACGATTTTACCGAGATCGATAAACTGGCTGCAGAACATTCCATCACCCCGGTGATCTTTCTGGACTGTTCGCAGGAAAAAGAACAGCTGACCCGGATTTTGAAAAAAGCCGTTGAAAAAGACTATGAAGTTGTGTTGGCGGGCCTGCAATTTGACGAATCCATTTTGCAGACGGCGGACGAGATGAAAGACCTGTTGGTGCAGATGGACGATACCAAAAGTCCTGCGTTCCTGCTTCGGAACAATGTGAACACAGAAGAGAACCGGAATCTTTTGAATGAACATGGCTATACAGAATTGATCTTGTATGATGCTTCCTTGCAGACTGGTATGCAGGAAAATGGGAAACCATACATTTGCTATGGCTTTTTCAAGCAACCCGTCTACTACGCAGACTATATTTCTCAAGTTGTTACAGCGCATACCATGATGCTTGCGTCGTTTGATTTTTCAACGATTCAAAGCGGAACGCTCCAGATTTCAGATGTTGAAAGATTTATGACGCTGACAGACGACCGGAAAGCGGCCAATGAGTTGCGTTATGTTGACCTGAACAGTGCTTTTCAAGTAGTGGCCGACCAGAATGCCACCCAGCAGGAGCGGCAGGAATCCTATGAAAAATATGAAGCGGAGCAGGAAAAACGCATTCAGGAACTTGAAGAAAAAATCAGTGCGATCTATAGCCGTTGGGATGAATATTGAAGGAGCATGATATGGAAAAAACTTCGGAACTTTTGATTTATCTCATGGCCTGTTCACTGCAAGGCACAAAGCCGGAAGAAGCACAGCTTGCAAATATTGACCTGGAGGCACTGCTTCGGTTGGCGAAAGCGCATTCCGTTTCTGCAATGGTGTGCATGGCGCTGGAACAGACCGATGCGTTCCAGCACGCCGCTGAAACCACCCGGCTGAAATGGCTGGATTGCAAAAACAAGGCTGTCCGCAAAAATATGCTGCTGGATGCCGAGCGGCACCGACTGGAAAAAGAATTTGCAGAGCATGGTATCTGGTATATGCCGCTGAAAGGCAGCATTCTGAAAGACTGGTATCCTAAATTCGGAATGCGGGAAATGGCAGATAACGATATTCTGTTTGATGCGACAAGGCGGCAGCAGGTAAGAGATATTTTTGTAAACAGGGGCTACAACATTGAGTCCTATAACAAGAGTAACCATGATGCTTATGAAAAGCAACCCATCTATAACTTTGAGATGCATGTTGCGCTGTTTCACGAAGACTGCTCAACTCTTCAAAAGAAGTATGAGAATGTCGTAGACAGGCTGGTGCAGGACGAGAAGCTACCTTTCCGGTATCACTTCACCCCAGAGGATTTCTATGTGTTTGTTGTGGCACATGCTTACAAACATTACAGTCATGGAGGAACTGGCATCCGGACTCTGGCAGATTTTTATGTTATGAATCGGAAACTGGGGAAGACCTTAGACTGGGAGTATGTAGAGTCTGAGTTGAGGAGTCTGGGCACCCTTGATTATGAAAGGGACAGTCGTAAGTTATCACGGAAGCTGTTTGGAAATACCAAAACCGTGTTGAGGTCCGAGTTGACTGAGGAGGAGAACCAGATGTTTGCCTATTATCTGGGAGCGACGACCTACGGGAATCTGTTCAACCAGACACTTCATAGGATGCAGGAATTTCAGCCAGATGGGAAATCGCTCACTACGAAAACCAAGGGTAAATATATCATATCCCGTATGTTTCCAAATATGGAGTGGTGTAAGTGTTATGCTCCTGTGGTATATAAGTTTCCAGTTCTGCTGCCTTTCTACTGGGTATGGCGTTTGATATACAAGGGCATTACGAACCGAAAGAAGGTCACACAGGAGATAAAAGCTTTGAAAGCGGTCAGCAGAAGATAATTCTGTATAGAGTATCGTTGTCGGCAGTAGCATAGGTATGATATAAAGAACACCCGTGCACCCTCTTTCTGTGTATCATTCTTTTTATGCGCGGGCAACCAAGACGGATGCCCGTTTTTTTCGCCGCTTCAATGCTCTTTGCCTGGATGAGCAGCCATCACTGCTCTAAAAGTTCCGCATAATTGCATACAGGTATGTAAAACGGGCAAAGCATCCCTCTTGACGCTTTGCCCGTTGCTCTTTATTCTACCATAGCAGATTGGTTATCGCTTTCAGGAGCCCCGCACCGGCTGGATAGCCAGCGCAGCACCCCGCACCTGATACGTCACCCCGCCAGTTTCGCCCCTTGCTTTCCTCTGGCACACCTCCGGGTGCTGCGCTGCAAGGGCATCCAGCTGCTTTTGCAAGGCGGGATGGCTTGTCATGCTACAATAGCCGCGTCTGCGGCCACCAGACAACAGGAACGGAGTATCTCATGGCCAAAACTGCCGACACCATTGCAATCTATTCCCGCAAGTCCCGCTACCGGCAAGGGCGAGAGCATCGGAAATCAGATCGACCTCTGCCGCGAATATATCCGCACCCACTATGGCGATGCCGCAGCGTAGCAAGCGGTCATCTTTGAGGACGAGGGCTTTTCCGGCGGCAACCTGAACCGCCCGGTGTTCTTGACATGGACGGTTTCCACCACTACCGCCGGACGAGCCGCCGAAGTTGCGGTTGAACGCCGTCATGTCATTCCGGCAATTATTTTTCAGTGGAAAACATGTTTTTCCTGTTCAAATCCACCTGTCCACCTCATACAGTAGCAACAAGGGGGTGTTGCTATGATTTTCCCGCTGCTGCAATTTTTTGCCTCAAAATTTCTGCTTCTGGCCCTTCACCTGGAGGCCGGAAGCTTCCCACGGCCATTGACCGCTAAAGAAGAAATCGAAACATTTGCCGCCCTGCGGGCAGGTGACTCTACCGCCCGGGAAAAACTCATCCGGCACAATCTGCGCCTGGTGGCTCACATCACCAAAAAATATTACGCCCAGCCTTGCGATCAGGATGATCTCATCTCCATCGGTACCATTGGCCTGATGAAAGCCGTGGACACCTTCGACTCCACCCGCCGGGCAAGGTTTTCTACTTACGCCAGCCGCTGCATTGAAAATGAACTCCGGATGCATTTCCGGCGGCTGCGGCGGGGCGGAACGATGGTTTCTTTGCAGGAAACGCTGGATGCCGGAAAAGAGGACACCGCCCTCACCTTTTCCGACGTTTTGCAGGACAGTTTCTGCATGGAAGAAAATTGTGAGCGTCAGGAAGAAGCTGCCCGCCTGCGCCAGCTCATTGAGGGGCTGCCTGCCCGGGAGCGGAAGCTGATTTTGCTGCGCTACGGCATGGCCGGCCAGCCGCCGCTCACCCAGCTGGAAACTGCACAGCTGCTGCAGATCAGCAGAAGTTACGTTTCCAGGCTTGAGACCCATGCACTGGAGCAGCTGCGCAAAGCGTGGCACTCTTAACGATCGGGTTCATTGCCTTTCAGCCCAGCGCCACATCCAGAACCATCATCAGGCTGAACCCGACCGCAAAGAGCACGGTGCCGATATCAGAGTGCTCGCCCTGCGACATTTCCGGGATGAGCTCTTCCACCACCACATACAGCATGGCACCTGCGGCAAAACTGAGCAGATATGGCAGAGCCGGCACGATGACGCTCGCCGCCAGAATGGTCAGCACTGCACCGATGGGCTCCACGACGCCGGACAGCACACCGCCCCAGAACGCCCGGCCTTTGCTCATGCCCTCTGCCCGCAGGGGCATCGAGATGATGGCTCCCTCCGGGAAGTTCTGGATGGCAATGCCCAGCGAAAGAGCCAGCGCACCGGCCGCCGTGATCTGTGCTGTCCCGGATAAGTACCCTGCATAAACCACCCCCACTGCCATGCCCTCCGGGATGTTGTGCAGCGTAACGGCCAGCACCATCATGGTGGTGCGCTGCAGCTGGCTGTGGGGGCCCTCAGCCTGTTGGCTGTTCCGGTGCAGGTGTGGGATGATATGATCCAGCAGCAGCAAAAACAGGATCCCCATCCAGAAACCCACCACCGCCGGGAAAAACGCCAGCTTGCCGAGGGCTTCTGACTGGTCCATCGCAGGGATCAGCAGGCTCCAGATGGATGCCGCCACCATCACGCCCGCTGCAAATCCGGTAAGCGCCCGCTGGATGTAGTCTCCCAGCGATTTTTTGAGGAAGAACACGCTGGCCGCCCCCAGCGAAGTGCCCAGAAACGGGATCAGAATGCCATAAAATACATCTGTCATTGAATCAACTCCTTGTCAGCCGGTTAGTTATATATAACCGCAAGGAGAGTATATCGCATCTCTCGTCTTCCGTCAATGCATTTTGTGATTGATTCTATATGGGTGCATCAAGAGAGGGCTGTTGGGGCTTATTTTACAGCCTGTTTCAACCGCTCCAGATCATCCGCATCCGGGTGAGAAACAGCCTTGTCGAAATTCTCGATCATGGCATCCAGATTGGGCAGATGAAGCGGCTGTTTTTTCATGTTCTCATATCGCTGGCGTACCGACATCGGCATCTTTCCCTGACACATAAAGCTGCCAATCACCGTGTTGCTGCTGTGCAGATCTTTTTGCACGGCTTTCAGGATCTTGTTAAAATATTCTTCGCTGCCGCCAAAACCTGCGGTGCCAAACAAAAACACCTGCTTTCCCCGCAGCTGCTTCAAAAAGTCCGAAGAACTTTCATCCGCTTTTCCCTTGTCCGTCCAGAAGCCCACATAAAGGGTGTCCGCTTCCATGGCGGCAGGGTTCGGGCTGCCAAAATAACAGCAATCTGCCTGCGGCAGGTAACTGTGCAATGTGTCTGCCAGTAATTCCGTGTTGCCTGTTTTACTGCTGAATACGATTGCGTAACTCATTTTTTCTCCTTTGGCTCATTCAATTCCTTGTATTGCGTAACGCATCAGACTTTCTGTGAGTTGCACTTTTTGAAGTTCAGAATAGACTCGGCTCCCCAGAAAATTCCGCAAAAAAGATTTGCCAGGAATGGAAAGGACGATTTTTCATCTGGTTTTTCAATGACATCAATACAAGTTCTGAGTACACAAGCAACTGTGCACAAAGTGCAAAGCACAGCAGGCAAATAATTATTCTTTTTCATAACCATACCTCCCATAATATTTTCTGATTATAATGCATCCCAGTTGATTTTTCGATCTCGATAGAAATACTCTTTGTCGTGTTCACTAATGGGGCGCAGCACACGGCACGGGTTGCCTACGGCCACTACGTTAGCAGGAATGTCCTTTGTTACAACGCTTCCCGCACCGATCACGGTATTCTCCCCAATGGTAACACCCGGCACCACGATCACGCCAGCACCCAGCCAACAGTTGCGTCCGATGCGGATGGGCAGATTGTACTGGTATACGCTTATGCTTTTTGGGCTTCTTTTTCTCGCAAAGCATCATAAACGCAGCGGGTTCCCTGATGTGCCATCAGCCCGCCCAGACACTTTTTGTTGCAGCGGACGCAGCGGTGTATCTGTTCTGCCTGCCCGTTTTTCAGCTTGTTCACCCAATCCGGGTCTGCCAGAAGCTGGCGGCTCATGGCGGCGCACTGGATACGTCCATCGAAAAGCTGCTGCTCCACAAAATCCGGGTCGCTCAAACCGCCCACTCCGCAAATGGGGAGATCGGTATACTGACGCACTTCGTTGCAGAACTTGAGGAAACAACCGGGATGACCGAAGTACGGGTGGTTTGCAGGAGGGATCGTATTTTCCAACGCCGAATGGTTCGCCAAGGTCACATGGAAGCTTGTTACGCCTGCCCGTTCCAGCAACGGCACGAAAACAGGCAGTTCTTCTTCCACAACGCCAGCATTCCCGTAATGCGGTTCTTTCTGCCGGACAGCCAGCTTATAATCAATGGGCATTCCCGGAACCGCCGCATGGACTGCCGAAACTGCTTCCACCGCAAAACGTGCGCGGTTTTCTGCACTGCCGCCGTATTCGTCGGTACGATGGTTGAAGATGGCTGAACTGAAGCTGCCGCACATCCGGTCGCCATGCACCTGTACCATATCAAAGCCAGCCTGTTTTGCCAATGCTGCTGCTTTGCCGAATCCACTGATGATTTCATGGATCTTCCGCTGCGACATATTGGTAATGTACGGTGCCACTTCTGCATTCAATTTTTCCCGCAGCTGGTCCGGGGTGATTCTTTTCAGCAGCAAGCCGGGGATGTATTTGAACATCGCCAGCAGATTGGAATCGCTCTGGTGCAGCTGAGCACAGACTCTGCAGTCTGCATCGTGTGCGATCTCCACGATTTTCTGATAAAAAGCGAATCCCTTTGAATCAAACAGAGATTTTTCAAATTTGCTCTTTCCAACAGGAACATCGCCAACGATGATCATGGCACAGCCGCCTTCGGCAATAGAGCGGATCCTTGCAAGGTACTCCTCTTCCGACAGGCCAAACGTGGTCGGAGCAAAAATAATGCGGTTTTTCAACTGCAACCCACCGTAATTGATCGGACTCAAAATCGTTTCATACATCTCTTATACACTTTCTTTTTTCGCTGCTTTTCGCAGCAAGGTCACCAAGTTGAATCTATTCTTATGACCGGTTCCCACCCTTTTGAGGTAGAACGCACAGCAGTATAGCGCACGCATTTGACAAGGTCAAGTGGTATCTCCCGTTATTTACGAAAGATTTACAGTGGTATCCTGTGTATTTTTAGGTATCTCTTTTTCAAGGGAGATCTGTTTTCTCTCCGCAGACGCATAAAACACAGCCAGAGGTAGAAATCTGCACGTTCATTATAATAAGCCGACCTCTCTTCGTAAACACTTTTGACAAATTCCAGTGATTTTGTGCATATTGTGTTTGATTGGCTCCAGATACTTTCCGGCGAATGTTCCTATTATAAGTGCTGCATCCTGAACATTCCTGCGAACTTCAACTTTGATCTTGCACAGTATTTGGAGAATCGTGATACACTTGCTTGCTGACAAAATAAAAAGCACTTCACGATTTCTCGTGAAGTGCCTCGGTATGGAGATTACCGGGATCGAACCGGTGACCTCTTGCATGCCATGCAAGCGCTCTCCCAGCTGAGCTAAACCCCCAGATGTTTGTTGTCGTCCGTGACGACGCTAATGATTATAGCAGGCGAGAATGGGATTGTCAACTGTTTTTGCAAAGTTTTTTGCAAGGTTTGTTCTGCTGTGCACTTTTTGCCGCAGGGTTTCCCTTTTGGGCCATTCTGTGTTATGATAGGGAGGTACCGGGCGGGGCACTCCCCTGCCCACAGAGAGGGGTGGTTCTTATGAGCGAAGCAGAGGTCAGTCAGTTTCTCTGCGTCCTCATCAAAATGGGGGAAGCGCTGCAGAACAGCGGGGCCGAAGTGTTTCGGGTGGAGGACACCCTCAACCGCATTGCGGCGGCATACGGGGCTGAGGAGGTCGATATCTTTGTCATCACATCCAGCATCGTGGTCACGCTGACCATGCCGAACCTGCCGCCCCAGACCCAGACCCGCCGCCTGCGCAAGAGCACCGGCAACGACTTGCTGGAGCTGGAACAGCTCAATGCCCTGAGCCGCCGCATCTGCGCCGAAAAGCCTCCGGTGGAGGAGTTCCAGCAGCAGCTCAGTACCATTCTGGCACAGCCCGGGGAGCCCCGGCTCCATCTGGCGGGAAGCGTGCTGGGAGCGGCCAGCTTTGCGGTCTTTTTTGGCGGGAGCCTGTGGGACGGCGTGCTGGCGGGCGGGGTTGCAGTGTTCATCTGCTGGATGGAGCGGTGGCTTGCCCCGTTCTGCCTGAACGGTGTAGCGTTCCAGTTCATTGCGTCGTTTCTCAGCGGCATGGCTGCTCTGCTGTGCTGCCGGGTCTGCCCGCTGCTCCATGCGGACATGGTGCTCATCGGAGTCATCATGCTGCTGGTGCCAGGCATTCCGTTTACCAACGCCATCCGGGATATCCTGCTGGGTGATATCATCTCAGGCTCGCTCCGGCTGGTGGAGGCCGTTCTGCTGGCGGCCATGCTGGCGCTTGGCATGATGGCAGCCATCTGGCTGATGGGAGGTGCCGCATGATGCAGACGATCACCCAGCTCCTCAGCGGGGCATTGGGCTCCATCGGGTTCGGGCTGCTGTTCCACCTCAACCGCCGTTACCTGCCTGCGGCAGGCGTGGGCGGGCTGCTGGCCTGGCTGGCCTATCTGCTGGCCGCACCCGCGGTACACGGCACGTTCCTGGCCAACCTTGTGGGCGGCGTCTGCGCGGCCCTCTACGCCGAGTTTATGGCCCGGTGGTACAATGCCCCCTCTACCCCGTTTTTCATCACGGCGGCAGTCCCCCTCATCCCCGGAAGCACCCTGTATTACTGCATGAACGCAGTGGTCTCCAGCAATCTGCTGGCCGCGGAGCACTATGGCGAGCAGACCTTTTTAGCCGCATTCGGCATTGCAGGCGGCATGGCCATTGCCTGGTGCCTGGCCGATCTCAGCCGCAAGCTGCATGCCCTGCTCACGGGCCACAACCCCGCAAAATAACACAGAAAGAAGAGAATTATTATGGATTTTTACGGAACCATCGGCCCGGCCTGTGCGGAGCTTTCCACGTTACAGCAGATGGTCCGCGCCGGAATGACCGGCCTCCGGATGAACCTTTCTCACGGCTCACTGGCCGAGCACGCTGACTGGCTGGAGCTCATCCAGAAACTACCTTCATTCCCGCGGCACCGGCTACTTCACCAGCCAC
>OGZB01001179.1_pt1 | contig 15509 bp, 24 predicted proteins | sample 1576691 | NCBI WGS metagenome assembly OGZB01 (sample SAMEA3541479, study PRJEB24748) | human gut metagenome | biome: human gut; feature: human-associated habitat; material: faeces | place: China | collected 2012
ACAACCCAAGCCGCAGAGTCTATAAAAAGACTTTGCGGCTTTTTTTATTTGTAATTTATCGCTGTGCCCTAATAAATAGCTTACGTTAGTATTGATTTAGAATGAAACTTTACTTGTCAGAAAAGTAATTATCTTCTTTTAGAATGTATGAACGGAATTCAGGGGATATGAATTGAATGTTTTATATATGTGTTTGCAAATTAGATGATTATGACGCTTTGCTGCTTGTCGGTCAAAGCCTTGTTTTAACACAGTGTTAAAGCAAGGCTTTTGATGATAAAGAAGAAGTCTTTTAAGTGCAAAAGATTTATTCTTTCTATTCAAGAATAGAATACTTTAAGAATAGCATTAACATTGTTAATTGGGAATTCTTCCGAAACGAGGAGCCGTATTGTTCTATTTTATAGGATATAGGAAAAAACTAACAGATTCCTTTGTGGGTGATTGGACAAAACCGTATTTTTAGAGGCATAATACCTAATATTGATGAATTATCAGAATGTATGTGATAAAAATCAGAATAGAGAATAGAAGGAAATAGCATAAATTTGCTCAATATCGTCATTTAGTAGATAAGAAGCCATATAACACAGACATTATGCCTGACAAAATAAAGAATATAAAAACATACCGGAAAAAAGAACGTATGATTCTCTCCCGCTCCATACGGAGAAGGAGAAGATATATTGAGGTAGCTTTCGGAAATAACGATGCTGCAAGGCTATTGTTGTCAAAGGAGAAGGGTGTGCTGTTTGAAAGTGACAAGGCATACCTGCCAGCAGAAGACTTTGTTTTGGCAGAGTTCTTCGACCGTTATGTGAATCTTGCATTTATTGACTATTCCAAAGTAACAGACACTACAAATAAACCGGAGAAAGAAAAGACCATCCGCCCGGAACTGCCTGCGGGCTTTTTGGAAAAGCTGAAACAGATGCGTTACAGCGATCATACAATACGGGTATATACTACCTATATCGGAGATTTTCAACAGTATTTTGCCGGAAGCAACCTGAAAAGGATTTCGCCGGACGAAATAAATGCTTACCTGCTTCAACTGATAGACAAGAAAAATATCTCTTCCTGCCAACAGAACCAACGTATCAACGCGATCAAGTTCTATTATGAAAAGGTGCTGGGCAACGAACGTCACTGCTACAAGGTAAACCGTGCAAAACGTGAGAAGACACTGCCGGATGTATTGAGCAAGGAAGAAGTGAAAGACTTTCTAACAGTAGCTAAAGAAGATTTGCGGTTTTATTGCATGTATTCGCTACTGTACTCGGCAGGGCTTCGTATCAGCGAATTGCTGAATTTAAAACCGGATGATATAAACATTTCCCGTTCACTGATACATGTGCGACAGGGAAAAGGGAAGAAAGACCGATATACGCTGCTATCCAAACCGTTTATCAATAAACTGGAAGAATATAGGATAGCATATCAGCCGGAAAAGTGGCTTTTTGAACGTGAAGCCGGAGTACAATTCTCTGAAAGTATCGTTTCCAAAAAACTGAAAGAGATAGCCCATGAAGCAGGAATAACAAAAAGAGTATATCCCCATTTGTTCCGCCATTCGTTCGCTACACATTTGATAGAACAAGGAACAGACTTGAAAATCATAAAAGAACTGTTGGGGCATGAAAATATTAAGACAACAGAGATGTACGTCCATATTGCAGACACTTACAAAAGCAAAATTAAAAGTCCGTTGGACGATATTTTAGAAGAAGAGATTTAATAAAATACTTAGAGAAAATAACAGCGGAACATTAAATGACCGCTGTTAGCATAACGTTATGTGCAACTAAAAAACAATGTAAATATGAAAACTGAAAAAATTAGTGATGTCCTGCAAGGAATGGATATAAATACAGAGGATGCAATCGTTACACTCTCTGATAGAATATGGGAAATAGGCAACATTGATGAAATTAAGCAACAAGTATCCGATGTAACCTTTACCTTTCATGTTGCAGCTAATGTGATAGGAAATTGCAAATGTGATGGCTGGATGTCTATTGTAGAAAATCATGCGGACTTGTTGCCTTACATATCTTCTGCAATGTATAAAATCGGATTAGACAAGATAGGTGAAGAAACTCAAAATATAAGCAATATCTTTCCTTTGGATATATCGATTCTTGGCAGTAAGGAATTTTGTAAGAGCCTATGAACGTGAAGATACAAGGGGGAAACGGATTTAGAAACTCTAAAAAAATATAGTGAATCGGAACAAGAAAAAATGAGTGAACAATACTTCGATACTATCCGCAAACTGGATGACATTGCAGCAGAACTATGGTACTATGACTGCCCTGATAACGAAGGCTGGGGAGTTGTAAGCCGATATTTAGAGAAACACTTGCAGGACAATTTTTGGAAGTAAATGCACATAACAAGCACCTGTGCCGCCTAACGGCTGCAAGCTGCATCCCATTATCGGTCAAACAATAAAAACAGAAAGGTATGAAACTAAGAGAAGAGATAGAACCAAAGATTGCTCAAGCGGAACAAATATTTCCACAAGTCTTGAATTTGATTCACGAATATGATAACGCTTGTGATAATGAAGATGATGATAAGTGCGAAGAGGTTGCCCGGCAACTATCCGAATTGACTGGCAAAGAGATTACAGAGGACGATTTGTTTGAACATTGGGAGGTCGATAGTGACTACCAGATAGCCTTTGGCTTCTCGCTTGCCGAAGCGCCTATACTTTCTTCTCCCTTATCTGAAGAAGAACTATTGGAGATTTTGCGGAGAATGAAAGTGCCTGAACATGAGACCTATTCCGAAATAGATGGAAATGCGCCATATGCAAATGAAGACCTTTGGTATTCTTTGAATGACTATTACTTCTCTTTATTAAAAAAGAATCTGAAACTGCACAAGAAGTTCAATTTGGCAAACTTGTTCCATAGCCATTTAATAGATGGCAAATATATAGAATATACACCAAATGAAGTACTTGAAAAAATTTTGAATGTAATGAAAAAATAGACCGATAACAAACAGCGTACCGCTTAAAACGGCACGCTACCGGACATTACCGATAATAATAAAAACAAAGAAAATATGAACGAACGATATGCCAAATGTATTCCATTCGATAAGAATGTAAAAGGCAGGATTGGTGGCAATCCACCTAAATGTATAGAAGGACAAATCCCTTGCGATTATAAATTCTATGCAACACTGGTACATCCTGAAAAGGAGAACATCATGCTTTCTATCATCATTCACCAAGATTATGACACTCTTATTGACAACAACATATATCCCTCAATAGCAGTCAAAGTAATAGAACATGAATTTTCCGAAATTGGCAATTGTACAGAAAAGCGAAACGCCAGCTTAGACATGTGTTCTATCAGTGAATATTCAGAAGATAAGGATAGTGAAAATATACTTGTAAAAATAGGTGGTGAACCTTCCCTTATCCAAGATGAAGAAAGCTATTATAAAGAATTAGAGAAACATGGTTTTTCTTTTTTCTTATCAATAGACGAGGACGGATATAGTGAAGATGTTACTATTGGCAGTTATCCTTTCGGATATGGAGCTTTGTATTTGTATAAGCGCTGTACAACCAATGAAATAATCGCAGGATTTTGGCAATGTTCGTAAAAATATATCGGTAACATGCACCTGTTCCGCCTAACGGCGGCAAGCTGCAAACCATTATCGGCTCAGTAAAATGTTTAATTTTAATTGAAAGAAAAATGAATACTCAAACAAATGATTTAAAGGAAATTATCAAAAGATGGATTGTCAATATTGATAAAACAGAAGAATTGCCCTCTGATATTGTGGCTTTGAGCTTTAATCTTTATGAACCTTATGGCTTGGAAATGGTCGGTTCTAGTTGGTTTGATGAAAAAGATGAAGATTGGGCATGTGATGAAGATTTTGAACCAACTCAAAGAAGTTGTCCCGATTTTGAGATTTCAGACAATCTAAAGTGGGAAGAAGTATTAGAGATTGTTATGGTTATCCTTAAAGACTTAATCAAGGAACTTACTGATTTAAAACTTTTTAAAGTAGAACATATCGCCATAGGATTTGTAGATGGAAATTTGACTATCGTTAAATAATCAATATGCCGATAACACGTGGCTAATCGTACTGAAAAGCGATTAGCCACATCCCATTATCGACCATTAAAAGAACGAAAAATGAAACCAAGAGAAATATTCTATAAAGCCTGCAATAAAATTGCCATCCCTTTTATTGAAAAGGGATTTAAGCCGATGAAAAACGGGCAATGTTTGAAGAAAATTTCAAAAGATAAGGATTTGACTTTTGAAGTATATTTCAAGTCAAGTACCTATAACTACTCTTGTAGCACAATCATATATCCTCTGATTTCTATTTATAGTAAAAGATTGAAGAAGTGGATGCAAGAACAGACAGGAAATATCAATGAAGCTGGGCTTATATATCATAACCATATTGGATATATATCACCAATAAAAGAGTATAAACAGTGGGAACTTTCCGGGTTAAGTTTCGATATATCGGTGGAATCTATTATCAACTTACTTGAACAATATGCCATACCGATATTCGATTTATTTAAAGATAAAACATTAGCTATCAGTTTTATAGAACAATATGGTTGTTGCTTCAATAAATATACTCAAAATTCTCTTTCAGCATTGCCTTATGTATTGTTGCATGGAGATAAAGAAAAAGCAGAGAACTATTTCAATGTTTATCTGCAATCATGTAAATGCAGAAAAAGATTTATGACTGCGTTCAACCAATTAGATAACAAGCAAAATATAGAATTAGGTTTGGATAATAGATTTGCGATTTTTGCTTTTATCAATGGATTGAAAATAAAATAGGTCGATAACAAGCGAATGAACTGCCCTAACAGTCAGTTATTCACAAACCATTATCCGCAATCAAATTATATGAAAATGGAAAAAGATAAAAGAACAACTGAAATAATTAAAGTCTTCAAGCAGATGCTTGTTGATGAGTATGATATAAAATCAGCCAACCAATTTTTCTCCACAGAGGGAGAGGAAATGGCAGCAATCTATGAGAGTATGAAAATTGAGCAAGAGCATTTTAATCTGACAGATGAAGAGGTAGAAGATATTTTAGACTCAATTTTCGATGAAGAATAGAATGTGCGGATAACACGTAGCTCAATCGCCTCAAATGGCGATTAGCTACCTAACATTACCAGCTATCAGAAACAAGTTAAGAACATGAACGTGATTGAACTAATAAGAATGATAAAAGACAGACCTGCAATGCATATAGGAAGACATAGCATATTCTGTTTGAAAGCCTTTATAGATGGTTGGCACTCTCGCAATATGGATGAAGATGTTCAAATGCAAATATTGAACGACTTTAGTCTATGGATAGATGCTTCGTTCTTTAATAGTGGTGAACGTACTTGTAGTTGGTGTGAGTTTCTATATTGGATGTCTGCCAACGATGAAAGCAAGGCTTTAGATAAGTTCTTTATCTTATTTGAGCAATTCTTAACTGAAAAGGCTGATAACAACCACCTAAACTGCTAAATGTAGTTAGTCGCAAACCCATTATCAGTACAAAAATGAATGAATTTATAAATCAAATAGAGAATATCCTTACACAGCTTTCCGAACTTGAAGGAAAGTATGACTTTTCTTTGGCGGATAAATATCAAGGAAATGCCTTTCCTGAACAAATGGAATTAGCTGTGAAAATGGAAAACTTGATACATCAAACAACCCATGAAATGGGTTCAACAATCGCTTTCCTAAAAGATGATATTATAGAGTTGCACCGATATATTGAATTTCGGAAAAAGTATGCTATTCTATCCGATTGTGAGTTACTGTTTTTGATTGATGATATTGGAGTGGATTTAAGTCTCAAGAAACATATTAGTGATAAAGCTATTCCTTTGAGTTGGTTGGATTTGAGACAAGAAATATTGAAAGATTGGAAAAGCTATTTTGGTAATATGTCATTTGAGAAAATAAATTCAAAAATAGTTTAATACACTGATAACACGCATCTTAATCGCCTTAATTGGCAATTAGTTGCAAACCATTAGTTTCCATTAAATGAATTTGATTATGAAAATTGAAGATATAACGATAGAGCATTTCAATCGGTCGATTAAGAATGAAAATATTACCGTAGAAATGTGGGATGAAGAAGTCTTGCTTCAAACCGATATTTATTTTTATACGGAAAATCATGACATTTCCCCTTTTATAGAAGAAATAAAATATAGGTTGATTCGCTTTAATCAAGACAGAAACCTGGTTCTTCAAAATATTATAGATGAAGGATATTTGCAGACTGCTGAAACTTGGGCTGAAGATTGTAAGATTACTTTGCCTATATCAAAAGAAAAGTTTTTGGAAAGTTTTTATCCTTTTGAGATAGGATTTTGCATAGGAAATTTAGAAGATGAACCTGACGTCATGGTTTATCTTGGTAGTTGACTATTTTTCAGACCATGTGTTGTGTTGTTATATAATGAAAAAGAATAATCAAATAGAATATAAATCTGTATTAGAAGGATAATTGGAAACTAACAAGCGGCTCAACCTCCCATAAAGATTGGTTAGCCACCAGACATTAGTAATCAATAAATAATATAATGACAATTATGTTGTTGATAAGATTGACATTAGATTTGTATGGAGAAAAGTTAAACCTTTCAACCATCCAAAAGATGATAAAAGAGCCGTTTGATAGCAATAAAGCACTTGAGTATAAGTATATGAGTATCGAGCATCCACGAAAAATAGGGGTTGAATATGATTTGCAATCTTATGAGAAGTGGTATGTAAATTTCATTCGTAATAACTATACAACATTCAAAAGGTATGGGGTAAAAGAAATGAATATATTTATAAATGTGTTTTATTCTGGGCAATGCAACTTTGAGATTTTCGACAAAAAGTTACTTGCTTTATTATCCCAATACAAAATATCATTACCAATCAGTATTTATGCATTGTCAAATAAAGAATTGAAAGAAATACTGAAAGAAAAAGGATATTCAGATAAAAGGATTTCAGCTATATTTCAATCAGAACCAGATTACTAACAAACAGCACTACTGCCTAAAACGGAACGCTGTCGAACATTATCATGAATATAAAAAACTATGAAGCAAAAGATAAACAGTATGTCTGAATATTGGCAGTTGTATCAAGTGCTATATTCTAATATAAAAAAAGAAAACGAATTGTTGGCGCAACGATTAAAGCAGACACAATTCTATGCCACTGGTTTAACAGACGGTTGGTATGATTTTCTAAACTCTTTTAAAGAGGTGATTTCAGAAAATTCCAATAATATAAAATCTGAAGATTTAGAATTGGCAAATTTGTTAATAACAACATTGGAAAACTCTTTAAAGTCACGATAACACGCACCTATGCCACTTAACGGTGGCAAGCTGCAAACCATTAGCAACCCAAAATAAATGGAAATGATTGAAGAAACTTTAAGAACTGAATTTGAAGCATTGAAAAATGACTTTGAAATCATAAGACAACAAATAGAAAGCGATGTTGTCAGGACTGAGTTGTATAAGGGCGAGTTTTATGAGCTTACCCCATATTCCTATCAGCGTAATGGTTTCAGACAAGGAAAACCTGTAAAGCGTCCTGATACAGTAAAAAGCACCAAAAATCTTTGTATCTACGGGTTTAATAATCAAAATCAAATAGTCGAAGTTAAGGTTGGTTGTTCGATTGAAAATCAGTTTTATCACACTTTCCTATATTATACAGACAATCTTGTGAAAAGTATTCTATATAATAATGGTAAACGTTTGATAAATGTACGCCATTCCTTTTTCGAGGGCGGAAAGTTGAAACGGTTACAGTCATGTGGTAGTCGTGGTAGCCGTGAAGAGAATTACATCTATAATGAAAATACCTTGACACATATTGAAATTAAACAATATGATATTGATGGTAAAAGTGGTAGTGATTTAGTTCACATATTCCAATATCAAGACGATGGGACTTTAGAAACTATTACCAAATCATTTCCAAATGGATATTCTGAAATAATCTATAAAACGAAAAGAGGTTGTTAACAAGCGGATTAATCTCCCCTAAAAGGTCGATTATCCGCCGGACATTATCAATAATAAAGCAAGTATATGGAAAACTATAAAAAACAAATTCAGTCAGTCCGAATAGCATTGAAAGAATTAGATAATGCTTCTGAATATAAAGAGGATAAATATATAGTCTTACAAGATAGCTTAATTTCAATTATACAACAGGCATTAACTGATAGTACATTAAATCAAGTTAATAAGGAGAATGTATTTTCAGAAGCAAGCAGTTTATTAGGACGCTATATCGGATATGTTGAAGATGTAGAAAGATATTTTCCACAACTTGAAGCCCTATATTCAAAAGATTTAATAACTGCGGAGCAATTAAATTTCTTTAATACCAATATGAATATAGGACGCTGGAGATAAATATTGATAACAAGCGAATGAACTGCCCTAACGGTCAGCTATTCGCAAACCATTAGCATCAAATAGAAAAAGAATGAAAACAATAAAAGAATTGCTTGATGAAGTCATTGATTTAGAAGGTAAGGTTCAAATAAGCCAAGCTATCGACTTTTATAAGGGGGTGCCGACCCTTGAAAGTGGAGTTTATAGGCAAGTCTCTCCTATGTTGAAAATCAGATATGGATCATTTGGTAAATGGATTAATGCTACACATGGAGATTGGCTTGATACGAAAGAAATGGAAAGCCTTTGGAATGAAGATGAAGAGGATGAACGGTTGGTAGGAATTGTTCGCAACATAAAAGCCTCAATGGATAATTGGGAAGACCATGCTACTGGACTATTTGCGCCAAACAGAATTTCCATTTTTGCAGCAAGCGATAATGGCTATGAAATGATTTGCCTAATATGGTTTGACGGTACAGAAGAACCGGAATTATGGGTATATGATTGCAACGGTGAAAGTCGATATAAAGATTTAGCTTCTTATTTGCAAGCATATATTGATGATGATGTATCAGCTTCTGAAGTAAAGTGGAAATTAGCTGATATGTGATTCTTTTATTAGAAGTGATGCTAACATACACCTTAATCGCCAAAAATGGCGATTAGCTACCAAACATTACCTGCAATTAAAAATATTAGAAGAAATGAAAATAAAAGAAGCTTGGACGATTGAACTGAAAAATGGAGCCTATGGTGGATTAAAGCCTATTATTGATCCTTTTGACAAAAATAGATTTTATCTTTCCGATGGTTGGGGATCGGCTTTCCCTTCCATAAAATTGCGCCAACTCTCTTTCTCTGACGGAAAAGAATTAAATTCTGTATCAATAAAAAATATCGTAAGGTGTCTGTATTTTAATTCTGATGGAAGGAATATGTTTGCCGTATCCGACAACAAAATATTTCAAATAGACAGAATAAACTTATCCATTATAAAAAAGTTTGATAAAGGCATACAGCGGTACAGTGATTATATTTCCTCAAATAATAAAGATTCTCTTTTGTTGATGAATTACAATAGTGATTATCTATGTGTGTATAATTATCTGACAGAAAAAGGAATAAAGAAAAAACTTAAATCCTGTAAAGGTATCATTCAAGGAGAAACTCCCGATACTTTCCTGATTTTTTGTCCCAAAACGGGAACGGTCTTGAAGTATTATTTGATGGAAAATAAATTAGAGGAAATTATCAGAACAGATATATATTATTCAACATGGAAAGGTAACTCCGGTACATTTTATTTTCATTTGGGCAAAATTGTAGAAGCAACGTCAAATACGCATGAACACATTGTGCCAACAAATAAGATTATTACAATTTCAGCGAATCAACCGAATCTCACGAATGAGATCATACTTGACGCCGAATATCGTAAATTTTGGATTTCTGAAAATGAGGAATTAATGTATCTTAATAATGTTAATTTTATGAAAAGAAATCAAATATCAATTTACTCACTAAAAGAAAAGAGAATTATTGATACGTTGAATATAAACAAGGGAGAACAAATTATAGAACTCTTTGATGATAAAGGAGTTGCTTTAAGCTACAACATAGAAAATCCTAAAAAAATAACCTGTTGGAAATACGAATAGCAGGTAACAATCACCTAAACTGCTAAACGCAGTTAGCTGAAACCCATTAGCATCAATGAATTATGAGCAAAAGAATAAATAACAGGTCTGAATATTGGCAAAGGTATGATACCCTATGTAGTAATATAAAGTCTGAAAATAATCAGTTGGCAGAACAACTTATAAATGTAAAATTACATGTCAATGGCTTGACTGATGGTTGGTATGACTTCTTAAATTTGTTTAAGGAGTTAATATTCAAGAATGCTGATACTTTAAGTTCAGATTGTAAAGTACAAGCAGATATTCTAATTACTCAATTAGAAAAAGCTCTCGTACCGCAAAACAGATATGGTGGTATGACCGTCAATGAACGTCTTGTTATTGCTAACAAAATGGATGAATTTGATAACGCAATAGACAACAAAGACACATTGAGAATCATAGAAATTCTAAAAAGTGTAGAATTGACTGATGACAACATCAATGCTATTCTTAAGAGTTTCAAAATGTCAGCTATTAAATAAAGAATAAATAATATATTGCTAACAAGCGAATGAGCTGCCATAACGGTCAGCTATTCACAACCCATTATCAACAGAGTAAAAAAATGAAAGTATATAGAATAGCAATAAATATGATTAAGCAAACCAAGATTTTAAAATTTATAATCCCTATTGTAGTATTCATTCTATTGTATGCTGTCTCAACAATTAGAAACAACAATATAAGAAAGGATGGTATATATTCTATCGTAACTCTTGTTAAATACGGTTCTGCTTATAGAGGGCAAAGTGCAAAATATGAATTTATATATAATAAGACTTTATATGAAGGAAGTTTTTTTATATCATTTGCCGAGAGTAAAAACACTCCAATCGGAACCCGTTACTTTGTAACATTCTTAGCCAAAGCCCCCGACCGACATCTTATATTAGACAGCGTACCATCTTGGTTTACTCTAAAAGCACCAGATAAAGGATGGAAAACATTACCTACACAAAAACAACTACGAATAATGATGAAAGATAGCTCGAATTAAAATGCTGCCACCGGACATTAACTTGATAATAAATAAACGAAAAATGAAACAGAAATACTATATAATCAAACTCTTATTGAAAATATGGTTTGGAATATTATGTATTAGCCTATTGTGTACCACGGGTATTCTTTGGCTAAGGACTCAAAATATAAAACCTGTACCAGATATGGATACTTCTTATAGAGGCATGGCATTGGCTTGGTCAATTTTGGGAATTTTGGCATTATCTACCGGAGCAATCACTTTGTTCTTGAACTGCTTTGCAAGAGTTAGAAACAGCATACTGTATAGTTTCCTATCATTTTTTCTTATTCCTATTTTGATGATTTTATTTTCTGGAACAATGTGCTTGTATGATACTACAATACCATTTTTACTTTGTTTATTGGCGTCATACATATTGTTTAGAAATAAAATAATACAGAAAACAAGCGGATGAATCGCCCTGATGGTCGATTAGCCACCAGACGTTATCAGAATATATATGATAAAAATCAGAGTATAGGATTGAAACACATAACGTATATTTGCAGTCTATTTCAATGAAATAGATGAAATCATAAAAGTAATTTGAATATGAAACACTTTAAAATAATAACGATGGGAATACTTGCCTCTATTCTGAGTTTACTGGGATGTGGATATGGAAACAAGCGAGCTACGCAGAGTGAGAGTATAAATCCTTATATTCCGGTAGCCGCACAGATTACAATGGATAAGTTGCCGGGCGTGCTGAAAAACGTACAGGCAGGACGAACGGAATATGATTTTACGGGTATCTGTGCCAATGGTGTGGATTGTATCTATTTCATGCAGGATAACGGAAAGTTCTACATTGATTTTGAAGCCATGAGCAAAGACCAACTTCCCTATCTGGATACATTGAAGCAGTTTGCCAAAGAGCATAATTACCCAATTATCGAAACGACCTATAACAACACGCCCATAGATTACGATCATGTGAAATATGCTCCGGTTCTAAGCCTGAAAGTCAATGCGGATATTGACAGCATCGTTCATGTCGGAAAATTGATTGAACAAACCATTTTCAAGAATAACGATCAGACCATTTACGATATAGTGCCTTAGAGGGCATAAGGAGAATATAAAAGAATAATGATAAAATGAGAGATAAGGATTCCGGGAAAAAGACATTCTGGATTTACCCTACAAATAAGTTTGTTTGGGCAGGAGTCGTCATATGCAGTATATTCAGTGCATTTATGATCTACTTTTTATGTGTAGCCAATTTAAGTGAGAATAAAGTCCTCCTTATTTTCCTGTTGCCCATATCTTTGTCTATCCTGTTAATCTGTTGGGCACTACCCAGTAAGATTTTACTTTGTGAGGATAGAATAGAAGCACGAAGCCTGTTCGGGAAAAGAAGCATCCGGGTGGATGAGATAAACTCGTGGGGAGTTGTGCAAATATATAAGCCCTACCGTTGTAAAGAGGGTATTTATTCTTACATACCTGCCAAGTCATTCAAACCTTCCCGTAAAATAGAGGAGAACATAATTTTCTCGTATAGCCTGTTTTTATCCAATATTCCGCACTATGACGGGAAAAAGAAAAATTCGTCCCAAACAGATAAAACTATTTTTGTCAGTTACCGGAAAGAAGTGTATATTGCATTGGAAAAGTATCTGAAAGAAAAAAAATAATGTATTAATATTAGTATATATGAAAGAATTTGGAACTATCGGAGATTTAATCAATGCTTATAAAGCATTACCATGTGACGCTTATATCTATTGCTCAAAAAGTGTTATTGAAACAGAGAACTTGGAGAATGGCAAATATTTAGTCATTGAATCGGAAGAAGAGGATGAATATGTGGAAACAGAAGATGGTGAAGTCCCCAAACAAGCATACGATTTGGGTATGAGTTCGTTGGTCGATGTTGAAACATTTAAGTATATATTGAGCTTTCAATATAAATTGAATCCCAAAACATTATACAAAGATTGTATAAAGGCTATTGAGTATTATTTAAGTAATGATGATTTTCTGGATGAATAAAAGAATCATTTCATTTATCTGTGCAGGATTGGTAGCAACAAGTTGCGTGTTCTCACTCTGTTTCTATGATTATTTTGCCAACGATGGCACTACCAGCAATCCCATCTATTGGATTTTCGACTTTTTCCAGTTATCCATACTGCTGGGACAAGCCGGAATAGGCGTTTATACTATCAATGCGCTTCTACGGCAGAGGAAAGAAGCCGTTTCTTCTTTGGGATATTTTGCGGCTCACGTATTTCTGCAAAATATAACTCCTTTGCTCCAAGCATGGTCTGCGGCTGTCATTACGGAATATCCGCAATGGTTGCTGATGAGTCAGGTCGGCTTTAGCATTGTTCTTTTTCTTACTTTGCTAATCATCCAGCCTGCCTCTCTATTCAGGAAGTCGGAATATATCCCCCGGCTGTTGATGGCTGCATTTTATATCAACTGCGTATATACGGCACTTACCGTCATCGGATTAATTATTACCTTGTAATGATTGCATATAAACAGAATCCAGCACAGCACCTTCCCAATGAATAGCAGGCGGGTATTGTTTCCAACCTTTTTCCGGTGGGGACAGTACCCATGTGGGGACAAACTCGTCCCCAAAAGCCTTATTGTATTCAGGGTTGCTGACGGCATACCTCACTATGATGCGCAAAGGATTGCTGACACCCAAGAATTTGGGGTATGTCGTCGTAGTATTATATTTCACCCCATCCACATAAAAACCGAACTGGCGTACCTTATGTCCCCCTTTAATGACACCCGACACTTTTTCATAAGTGGCTAAGGTGTATCGGTTGCCTTCTGCCAACGCACGGGCTTTGTGTATGCTATCATACCATGTCCAGCCGGAACCTGCCATTGCAATCAGGCATAAAAGATAAGTGAATAGCGAAGTCTTTTTTCCCTCCGTAACCCATTGCATTTTCAATAGCGAGCCTACTATCATGGCAAGGGCTCCCGCACCCAACAGGGAGACACAGACCAAAGCCGGAATGTTCATGTACTCTATCATATTGTTGTTTATACCGTACCTTTTAGTTCTTGTTTTTGGTTGTCCATTCTTTTTCGATAGCTTGACGGATTGCTTCCCGGTTATCACAATTCCTGCCACCGGAAGCGTGCCAACGGCGAGTGGGATTGCATCGGCTATTGTAAGCCATATACGGATTCCCGAAAATGACGGTTATACGCACACGCCAGCGCATACAAATGTCATCGGCTACGAATTGCTGTTTGTTGCACAGTATTATTTCCCACTGATTTTCCTTAGCCAGCCGTATCAGGACTTTTTGCTGCTCTTGGGGGATGAGTGCCGTACTGATGTAATGCAGTTTGAGCGTGTTCTTCTTATTCCGATAGGTAATGTAACCAACCGCAGCGAAAACAACCGGAAACAATACGACAAACCATACAGATTCCGGTTCTATCGTTTCACCCTTAATCTTTGCCATCACAAGACAAAACAGTAAGGCGACAGAAGTAAACAGAAGCATAAAAAGAGGTTTTTTAGGATAGTAATCCTTTTTCTCCTGCTCCGTCAGTTCTATGCGGCGGTTCTTTAGCGTGCGCTTTAATAATTCCTGATTCATATCGGATTCTTTGATTTACAAAGTTACGGATATGGCAGGGAAAGGGCAAATTTCAATCGGGAAAAGATTATGACCGGAGCTTGTTTTTACCTTTAACGTGTTAAACTGACGTTAATAAACAGGATGGGCGCTGGTATTATACACCTTTCGCATATATTTGATAATAATAAACAGCAGGCTGCACGGCATTTATAACAAGCAGAGTAAAGCAATATGAAAGCAACTGAATAAAATGCAGTACGACATGTTTCATTTTAGGGAATCAGTTTATTGGACGTATAAGATGTGTAGCCCGGAACCGCTGTCCCTGTTATATAGATGAGAAAAAGGGCGATAAGAACCAGTACATGGGATGCGGTTGGAAAAGATCAGCTAAACAGAATGAAATAAAGTTCATATAACTTTTCCATTTAAAATAGAAAGTATGGGAAAAACTTTGGGTCAGATTTTGATGGATGTAGCTCGACAAACAGGGTTACAGGAGTGGATGAAAAAGGTACAGGTCGCTGTGTGGCAGACGGATGTGAAGAATCCGGTAACGTGGATGGCATTGGAAAGATTGTCCCGGGACGAGGATAATATGCCCTGTCTGGTGAAACTGTTGAAGGAACATTGCCCTTGCCCTTCATTAAAAACACAGGAAGAACGGGCTTACCTGATATTGGCTGCTTATCATAACGACAACGATTCTTTGGGATATTTATTGGATACAATGAAAGTATATATCAAAAAGAAAGACCATGACGGGATATTGTTCTTATGCC
>OGZB01001184.1_pt1 | contig 15481 bp, 6 predicted proteins | sample 1576691 | NCBI WGS metagenome assembly OGZB01 (sample SAMEA3541479, study PRJEB24748) | human gut metagenome | biome: human gut; feature: human-associated habitat; material: faeces | place: China | collected 2012
AGACGTTCTTTACATAAGTACTGCAACCTTAGAAAAATACTTTAAAAAAATTAATGAAACTCTTTCTGATTTTGATTTAAAAATAATTAGAACCAATAATACTGTTTTTGTTTCAGGAAATGAACTAAATAAAAGAAAATATTTAAACAAAATTATTTTTGATGAAATCAATCCTGCCTTTAATAGTATTGATAATTTGAATAATTATTTCGAAGGAATTGACGTTGACAAAATTAAAATTATTATTCTCAATTCAATAAATAAGTATCACTATTACGTTGACAATGCTTACTACAACAACATAATTGTAAATATAACCATTGCTCTTTACCGTATGCGTACCGATCACTATGTTTCAGAACCTTTAAGAAATATTAGCGACAAGGCTGAAACTATAGAGTCAAAAATTGCTACGGAAATATGTACACAGTATTCAGCTCATTGCAATATTAATCCTTCTGAAGATGATATTTTTTATATTTCATCACTTCTTGAAGGCATAATTAAACCTATAAGCAAGGATACACAATCTATTTCACAAGATATTTTGACATCTGATTTTATTGAAGAAATCCGTGAAATTTTATTAAATGTGTTTTCTTATTATATGTTGGAAATTAACTTTGATGAATATCTTTATAGTTTTGCCTTACATATATATGGTTTAATTAAGAGAGCAAACAGTATACAATCTTCAGGCAATGACTTTTTAAATAACATAAAAAAGAATTGTCCTTTTATATACGATGTTTCTGTTAGTATTGCTCAGAAATTAAATAAAAAATATAATATTAGCATTGCTGACTCTGAGATTGGATATATTAGTATACACATAGGCTACTTAATTGAATCTTCCAACAGTGATTCAGATAAAGTTTCCGTACTGCTTTTATGCCATGATTACCATGACATTAATTCGAATATTGAAAAGAAATTATTAGACAATTATCAGAATTTTATTACTTTAAAATTATTCACAACCGATAATAGTTCCGCTTTGATTAATGCTTATTCAGATTTAATTGTAACAACAAAACCGTTAAATCTCATTGGCAAGGAAGTTATCGTTGTTTCTCCATTTTTTACAATTATGGATCAAATAAATGTTGATAATGCTATTCACAAATGTTTAGAAAATAAGCAAAAAATTAAACGCAACAATATGTTGTCCTCATTTTTTGATGAAAAACTTTTTTTCAAGTCTAATAATTTTAAAAATAAAGAAGATGTCATTAGATTTTTAGGACAAAATGTTATTGATTATGGATTATGTGAAGAAGGTTTTGTTGAATCTGTTTTGGAACGTGAACAACTTTCGTCAACTTGCTTTTTTGATACTTTCGCAATTCCTCATGCCCTTGATATGAATGCTACCCATACAATGATTTGTGTTCTCACAAGTGAATCGGGTATACAATGGGATGACCATGTTCTACATATTGTTCTTATGCTGGCTGTTCAGCAAAATGACAGGAAAAAATTTATGGAACTTTATAATGGTATTGTTCAAACTCTTGAAAAGCCTGAAAAAGTAAATAAATTAGTATTGGCTGATAATTTAATGGATTTTTTGAATCAGCTTCTTGAAAAATAAATTTTTATAAAATGACAGTGTCCTAAAGGTCATTATTCAACCTGTGCTTACGCAATGGTGGAATAATGACCTTTGGGCACAACAGTTAGCTTTCATATATTGGCTCAAAATCATCTGCTCCATGACCGCATAACGGACAGGCATAATCTTCCGGCAACTTACTTCCCTCATAAACATAATTGCAAATCTTACATCTCCAACCAACAATTTTTTTGCCATCTTCTTTTGCAGATGCTGCATTGTTTTTCGGCTTTATTTCATTTTGATATTTTGCATAAGTTATAGGTTCTTTATCGCTTAATACCTTTGCATCAACAACTTCTGCAATAAATAATGTGTGTGTTCCAAGATCATGTTGCTCAACAACTTTTCCACTAATAACTGCGCAGGATTGCCAGCCAAGATATGGTACATCATTACAATCTGTAGGTGGTGTAATGTTTCCAAACTTGTCCACATCTCTTCCTGACTGAAAGCCAAAATGCTTTATTGTTTCAAATGTACAATCATTGTCCAAAATGCTTACTGCAAAAATACCACTTTCTTTAATCAAATCGCAAGTGTAGTTACTGTTCAATACCGAAATTGCTATTCTTACAGGATTGCTTGCTACCTGAATACAAGTGTTTGTAATACAACCGTTAGCCACTTCACCTGCCTTAGTTGATACCATAAATACTCCGTAACTTAAATTATATATTGCTTTTTTGTCCATATCTAATCCTCCATTTCACTATATTGATTATTTTCCGTTTCGCTTTTTATTTATAATATCATAACATTTTTATGGTTCCAACATAAATACTTTGGAAAGCAATTTTTTATTTATAATTATCTATTGACTATTGTATTATACCCGATTTATTATATTTGAGAAGAAAAAGAAAGGATTTTTTATTTATTATGGACCAACAAAAGTACAAAACGGAGAACAAAATTTTAAGGCTGTCACTGGGAGGCACCATTACTTTTACAGTATTTGAAATCATCGCTTCCTTTGTCTTAGGTTCAAAAACCGTAATGACTGACGGCATATTTGATTTGTTTGACTTATTACTATTGCTTCCAATGTTTATTTTGGTTCCTTTTCTATACAAACCTGTTTCTGAAAAGAAACCTTATGGTTTTTCTCAAATTGAATCATTACTTGTTCTTGTAAAATATATTGTTTTACTTATTGTAGTTATCAATATGATTACAAACAACATTACAGTTTTACTTCACGGTGGACACACAGTTGATGCCACAAACGTTCTTATATATGAAGCTTCTCTTTGCGTGTGCTGCATAATTATGTACCTTGTCCTTCATTATCTTAGCCGTAACTATTCCTCAATGATAATTAAATCAGAGCTTTATTTGTGGAAGGTTGACATTGTAAGTACTCTTGGAATTTCAGTTGCATTTTTGTTCCAGATTTTCCTTACACACAGCCCAATTAATTTTATTATCCCTTACATAGATTCTTCTGTGGCAATTATTGTTGCATTATTCCTTGTAAAAGAGCCGATTGTGCAGATTATCAAAAACTTAAAGGAATTGGTTTTATTCTCGCCTGACCAACAGATTATGGATGAAATCAGAGAAGTTGTAAATAAGGACATTAGCAATTATGAATATAGTCTTGATTTCTTAGACGTTACACAAACAGGGCGTAAAACATGGATTGAAGTCTACGTTAAAAGCAAAAATGACACTGTAAAAATCAAGGATTTCAAAAAAATACAGGAACATATCACAAAAGATTTGATAGACAAATTTGACCAGATTTATGTTGAAATAGTTCCTTCTCTATAACTTGTAACTATAATTTACGATTAAATTTCAAAAATACTTTTCACAAAGGAGATTTTAAATGAACCTTATAAAAGAAAAATACAAAGGCTTATTAGTTTGCCTTGCAATCGCAATTCCTGCCTGGATACTTGGCAAAATCTTTCCTATTATTGGAAGTGCCGTTATTGCTATCATTGCCGGTATGGTTATTGCTTTATTCTGGCAACCGGGAAAAACTTTCAAACCGGGAATTACTTTTACATCAAAAAAGATACTTCAGTATGCAGTTATTTTATTGGGCTTCGGTCTTAATCTTAACGTAATATTTAGTACCGGAAAGCAATCACTTCCAATAATTATTTGTACAATTTCCACATCTTTGATTATAGCATTCGCACTTCACAAAGCTATGCACATTGATTCAAATATCAGTACTTTAATCGGTGTAGGATCTTCTATTTGCGGTGGTTCTGCCATTGCTGCAACAGCACCTATTATTGATGCAGATGATGACGAAGTGGCTCAGGCTATTTCTGTTATTTTCTTTTTCAATGTTTTAGCTGCTTTATTGTTTCCAATGTTTGGACATTTCTTAGGCTTTGATACAACATCCGGTGAAGCCTTTGGTATATTTGCCGGCACTGCTGTTAATGATACTTCATCAGTTACAGCTACTGCTTCTACTTGGGACAGTATGTGGAACCTTGGAACTCAGACACTTGATAAAGCCGTTACAGTTAAACTTACAAGAACTCTTGCAATAATTCCTATTACTTTGGTTCTCGCTTTATTTAGGGCAAAACAGTCAGGTAGCAATTCAAATGAAGGTGGATTTAGTTTTAAGAAAGCTTTTCCTATGTTTATTTTGTGGTTTATTGTTGCTTCTCTTATTACAACAATTGCCATAAGTCTTGGTGTTCCATCATCAGTATTTGCACCGCTTAAAGAGCTTAGCAAATTCTTTATTACTCTTGCCATGGCTGCCATCGGTCTTGGCTGTAATGTTGTCAAGCTTATCAAAAATGGTGGCAAACCTATTTTGCTTGGCGGCTGTTGCTGGATTGGTATAACTTGCGTAAGCCTTTTACTTCAGCACGTTTTAAGCATTTGGTAAATATAGAATTTAGTGAGCATATAATTTGGTAAATAACGACACTTATTCCAATGACCTCCTATTGCTTAAATATTACAAAATTGTTACAATTCTTTTTGTAATTGGCCAGTACAAATCTTAAAATAAGGAGGACGAAACTATGTGTTTTAAATTCAATAGTTGCGACCAGTTATTTAACGCTATTTGCAAATTCTTTAACTTTGGTTGTTAATTAGTTATTTTTATAAAATAATATTCATATGTGCTTTGACACAAAAAAAACAGAGGACGATGTTTTGTTTACTTGTTAGATGTTTAATCTAATGAAAGCAAGACGCACCTCTGTTTTTTATATACTTATTTAAAAATATTTTCTATTATTTCTTCACTTCTAGTTTTTTATTAATATTAAAATTCAAGTCTTATTTTATACTTTATTAAATTTTTTTGCTATCAGCCTTAAAGCAATTTCATTAATTTACAGTTCTCAATGCCTGCGTCCCAGAATTTTTCCAAAGGAATATTTTGCACCTGACACACAATGCTTGAATCCATTGCTCCATGTCCCACAATAATAACATCCTTACCTGCATCTAACTGTGGCTGAACTACTTCTTTAAGAAAACTTCCTGTTCTGGCAAACAAATCATCAAAAGTTTCTCCATCTTCCACACCCGGATAATTAGCCGGATCCTTAAACAACTTTCTAATAGGGCTTCCCTCTATCTGAGACGGATGTGTTACACCTTCATACACGCCAAAACACATTTCCATAAGCCTGTCGTCATATACAATAGGAATGTTTCTTCCTTCCAAAACAATTTCGGCTGTCTGCTTTGCCCTGACAAGCGGTGAGCAATAGCATATGTCAAAATTAACATCTTTATATTTTTCTTTGGCTTGCTCTGCCATCTGAATGCCTTCTTCATTTAATGGAATATCTGTACGACCTTGAAGCTTATGCTTGGCATTCCAATCTGTTTTTCCGTGTCTCATAATATATAACATAACTTTTCTCCATATCTTTTGCTAATCTAATATAATTTATACGGATATAAGCTTAACTCATTCAGGTTATTTTCGCAACTGTGACTTCATTGGAACAAATTCAATTTTCAGCTGCATTCCCATACCTGCTACAAGTCTTCCTAATAATATGGTAAAAATACCATATTGTCAATTACTAACATTCTCTTTTTTATTTTTATAAATTGTATTTTTTCTTACTATATGTTATGCTTTCTAAATACACCTAAAAAGGTAATAAGAAAGGTAAAAATATTATGAAAAAACACAATGACAAAAGAAGCTCTTTCTCCGGAAAGCTAGGCTTCGTTCTTTCAGCTGCAGGGGCTTCTGTAGGACTGGGAAATATTTGGAGATTTCCTTATCTTGCTGCAAAATATGGCGGTGGTATTTTCCTATTGGTATATATTATTCTGGCCCTTACTTTCGGATATACAATGATTGTAGCTGAAACTTCTATTGGTCGTATGACTAAGAAAAGCCCTGTTGGTGCTTTTAAATCATTTAGTAACTCTAAGTTTGTATCTTTAGGCGGATGGATTAATGCCATCATTCCTATACTTATTGTTCCGTACTATTCTGTTATCGGTGGCTGGGTTATTAAATATCTTGCCGAATATATTATTGGTGATAGCAAACTTTTAGCAGGTGATGACTATTTTACGGGATTTATTTCAGGCGGTTCTTCTGCAGAAATTTGCTTTATTATATTTACTTTTATAACTTTGGCAATTATTTATGCCGGAGTTAGAAATGGTATTGAACGTGTTTCAAAATTTATGATGCCTATCCTTGTAGTTCTTTCTTTTATTATTATGATTTATTCGGTAACAAGACCGGGCGCTTTGGCCGGTGTAAAATATTTTCTTGTTCCTAATGTTAAGAACTTCTCATGGATGACTGTAGTTGCAGCTATGGGGCAGATGTTCTATTCACTGTCTATTGCAATGGGTATTTTGATTACATTTGGCTCATATATGAAAAAAGATATATCTATAGAAGAGTCTACCAGAAATGTAGAAATCTTTGACACTGCCATTGCTATTATGGCCGGACTTATGATAATTCCTGCAGTTTTCGCCTTCTCAGGTGGCGACCCTGAAGCCTTAAAGGCAGGTCCTTCACTTATGTTTATTACAATTCCTAAGATGTTCGAAAGCATGGGACTTAGCATGGTTGTTGGTATTCTTTTCTTCACATTAGTACTATTTGCTGCACTTACAAGCTCAATTGCATTAACAGAAAGTGCTGTTTCAACATTTGAGGACCAATTCGGATGGAACAGAAAGAAGTCAACAATCATTCTTGGTGGAATTATGCTTGTTCTTGGAAGTCTTTCATCATTAGGCTATGGTCCTTTAGGCTGCGTTAAGATTATTGGAATGCAATTCTTAGATTTCTTCGATTTCTTAACTAATTCTGTAATGATGCCAATTGCTGCATTTGCTACATGCTTACTTGTTTCAAAAGTAATTGGACTTAGGAAGATTGAAGAAGAAGTACTTCATGGGGAAGGTACATTCCGCAGAAAGAAGATTTTCAATTTCATGATTAAATATCTCTGCCCATTATTTGCGGCAATAATACTATTAAGTTCAATCGCAAATGCATTTGGATGGATAACAATATAAAATTGAAATTTGTTAAATAATAGAGGATGTTGTGATAGCATCCTCTATTATTTTTTTACTTTTATGATGGATTTAATTGATAATGTGGTTTAAACTGGGCTGTTTCTTTGATGTGTTATCAAAAAGATGCCACATTTCTCTTAAATGTAGCATCTTTCACTCTTATTATTTAATTTTAACTGTTTTACTCAAACCTTTTTTGGTAAGCATCTTTTTGTAAGATTTCTTCTTACTCTTTGGTACGCTTATCTTGGCTTTCTTATTAATCTTCTTAAAAGCAGATTTTCCAATCTTCTTTAAAGTTAACTTCTTTGATTTAATTTTAATCTTTTTAAGTTTTTTGCAGTTGTAGAATGCTTTATTTCCTATCTTACTTATATTATTACCTATTGTAATGCTTGAAAGATTCTTGCACCTCTTAAATGCATTATTACCAATCGAAGTAACCTTGTAAGTAACATTTCCTATCCTAATCTGTGATGGTATTGTTGCTTTTTTAAGCTTCTTATCAATTGGGCAAACATATTCAACCTGCTGATTAATTACAGTTATGCGATAAATAGCGTTAGTTGAAATGTCCTGATAGGTGCTTCCAACTGTATATTCCATATTTCTTTTTGGAATAACTTCAGTTTTTGTTGCGCCACAAGCTGTACAAGTATAAGTTTTCACTCCTTCTTCTGCATAAGTTGGCTCCGTTGTAACTTTGCCATTATTCCATTTATGACCCTTTGCTTCTGTCTTTACTGTTGTTCTGCTTAACTCTTTATTGCAGACTGTACAATAAACTACTTCATCATAGCTTCCACCTTTTTCGCATGTTGCTTCGGTAGCATTTTCAATCTTTACTTCGCCTTTAACATGTCCCTTGGCTGGAATTGTTTCTTTTTGTACATCAGTTATTTTCTGGTCATTGTATGTTCCGGTTGCTGTGTGTGTTATGTTTCCATCCTCCTCGCATGTTGCTTCCGTTCTGGTTGTTTCCACATCACAGTCCACTTTAATAACATGCTCACTATTATATTCGCATGTGTACACAGCCTTACATGTACTATAATCATCTGACCACTGAAAATCCGGTCCTATGTAATTATGAATACAGATTTTGTTTACTTTAGTTGTTAAATCTGCAATATTGTATTCCTGTTTTGTAGCGTTTGAATCTGTAAGTTCATCTACAACAAGCTGGAACTTACCTGATACATTCTCATTCTTTATAGCCTTAAAGGTCAATTTAATAACCTGTCCGTCAGCCTTTATATCGTCTGTTGACATAAAAGCAAATTTAACTTTTCCTTTAGTTGAAGTTGAAACATTAGTAAATGAATTTTTCAAAATCCCATCAGAAAATGACGCATCCTGTATTTCAAATATATCTTTGTCATATTCAAGATAAGCTGTCATTGAAGCTATTCCTGAATTGCCTGCCAGATTAATTGTAACGTCAAATGTTTCCTGTGAATCTATTGAATCAAGACCATTTACCGTAAACAAATTATCTGACTGCTGCTCTGACGTTGATATTGTTGCTTCATAACTTCCATCAAAAGTGCATTCCTGCAACTGCTCGTTTGTTATTGTTACATCTGATAATGAAATGTTACTAGATGTTGATTTCTCTAAAGGTATAAACTCCATATTCAGAAAATTCATCGTTGTTGTAGAACATTTATTAAAAGCATAGGCTACCTTAACAGTTCCTTCTTCAACCTTATTATATGAAACAATTAAGCCTTCAGCATTTTTGTTAGCTGTGACTTTCTGAAATCTTACCTGCTCCTCATTATAATGTAAAATAAAGCTTCCGGACATTACTCCTGCATTGTGACTAAAGCCAAACCTGCACTGTACTGTATCATTAGCATTAGCATCTGTAGTTCCTTCTAGGTTAACCTGATAATTATCACTAAGTGGGTTATTAACATTTATGGTTAATTGTGAATCAATATTAAAGTCTATGTTAGAAAGATTTCTGTCATATGCTTCATTTATATTCGTATTAAATACACACTGTTCGCTTCCTACGAAGTCAGCTGTATATGTAATTGCAAACAATTCTTTATCACTTACCGACAAACCATTGCCATTAATTAATGCTATTTTAACTGTACCCTGACTCTCTTTGGCTGATGTTATTGTTGATCCAAGCTCACTGCTAAACTTGCATTCTTTATAACTAAGCTTCTCATTGTCATATTTAATTAACATTTGATAACTGCTTAGATTAGTTATTCCTGTTCCATAATAATGTATTGTAACAACACCATTGCTCTGTTCATAGGATGTCCATATTGTTGGATTGTTATCATCTGCCTTTACTATTGTATTAGCAGGGACTATTGCCCCTGCTAATAATGAAACTACAAGAACGATGCTTACAATGAATTGATAAATTTTATTCTTTATTTTCATTTAAACACCTTCCTTATTTAAACTGCGTTATTTCTCCTGTAGCATATTGTAATATTCTCATAGCATCTACTGCTGTTATCTTTCCGTCTCCGTTAACATCAGCAAGTCCTGTTATTGCATCTGTAGGATTGTCAATTAATGCTAATTTCAAAGTAAGCATAGCATCTACTGCCGTTACTTTTCCATCCATATTAACGTCACCTAATTCATAGCTTGTGGCACTTGAATTAACAAGAACTATAATGCTAGCCTTCTGATTACTCTTTTCAAGTGATGCAGAAACAACTGCATATCCATTACCTACGGCTGTAATAGTTCCATCTGAATTAACTGTTGCAACTGCCGTATTACTTGATGTCCACTGAATATTTCTCTTCTGGTTACTTGTTTCGTTTCTAATCTGTGCATCAGCTGTATATGTTTCATCAGCATACATTGTTACAATATCCTGACTTAATTCTACATATGCCTCATCCTTAAATATTTCAATAGGAATCTCACACCTAGCATCCCTATAATATGCTGTTACTGTAGTAGAACCAGTTTTAGTTAATTCAAATACACAAGTTCTACCATTGTCTGTTGACTGAACAAGTTTAACTGAATCGTTATAAGACCAGTTAATAGTTGCTATTGACTCTATTGGCTTAGCCTGTAACTTGATCGTAACAATATTGCCTACAGTTCCTGAATACTTCTTGCTTTCTGAAGTAATCTCCTTTACAGGAATCTCATTAACAGTAACGTATACATATTCACTTACACCATCACTATTTATGCACATTTTAGTTCCGCCACTTTGAATAGCTGTAAATGAACCGTCCTCGTTCTGTTTCAATATGGAAGAATCATAACTATATTCAACATAATCATGATATGTAGCATTAGCCGGTGATACTGTTACCTCAGGTGTAAAGGAATCGCCTATGTCTAATGTAACACTTGAATTCTTAGCCTTTATACTCTTAACAGGAACATATTCACTCTGTTCAATAAATGATATTCTATCCTGGTCATAGTCAAGATTCTCTACTTCCACACCATTAATTTTCACACTTTCGATTTCTGATTTTGGGTCATATGTTAAATTATAATATGAAAAATATGCTAAATTTCCACCATTAATATATAACTTGTTAAACTTATAGCTTTTCTTATTACGACTTGCATTGCAACTAATATAACCTAACTGCGTTTCTAAATCAAGTGCATAGCTACATGTTACTTCCAAACTATTAATAACACCAACATAATTAGTTTTAATGTTTACATATTGCTCTCTGCTTAATTCTTTAGTAAGTAGGGTATCCTCATTATAAACCCTTACATTAGGATCTGTAACATCGAAAGCTTCTTTGTAACTTGATACCACTACCTGATTCTCTGTAAGCTGAACATCCTTCTTTCCCATATATTCAGGCTTATATGTGAATTTAAGCTCTTTAGCAGATATATATTCTGTATCAACTTCCTTGTCATCAATTACAACTTTATCATTTTCGTTGAAATTAACACCCTTAACTGTTCCTGTTATGCTCTTTCCAACTATACCTGATTCAGCTCTAACTGCTGAGATATACGCCTTAGATTCTACCGGTACTATATTCGGTTCACCGATACTACCACTATAAGCATAATTAGTACCGTCTGTTGCCTCTATATAGTATTGCAGATTTCCAACATTCATATCCTCTGCATCAATGTGCGCTGTGTAATTAATGCCTGTTGTGTTGTTCATTGCAACTGACTTATAGTTCTCTTCGCCTTCCATTCTATAGAATAAAGTTACACCTTGTACCCCAATATTATCCTTAACTGTAGCTGTAATAGTAGCACCTACTCCATTAATTATGGAATTAAGTGGTGTATGTTTAATAACCGGTGGTTTATCATCTACTGAAGCATTAGTTGTAATATTAGAAGGTCTCGATTCAGACATTGCCGTGTCTACTACCGTAAAGTAATAATAATACTTCTTTCCTGCCTCGACTTTTTTGTCTTCATATTCTTTCTCTTCTGATGACAAAATAGATGAATTAATCTTCTTAAAGCTTCCTTCCTCCCCTGTTTCACTTCTATAAATATTAAAGCCTGCCATAGTGTCATATTCATCCTGTGTCCAGTTAAGGTAAATACTTCCAACTCTACCTTCTGACTGCAATGTTAATGCCTCTGCTCCACTGGCAGTAACATCGAATTCAAATCTTCCCCAATCAGTTCCTGTAGTAAGCCAATGGTCATCTGCTGCAGCAGCATCCTTAACCCTGAAGTACTGATGTCCCTGATTAATAAGAACCTTAATCGGCATCTTACCAACCCATTCTCTGCTGCTATTCCACTGTCCTTTCAATGTATAATCAGTATATGGATCATCCGGTCCGTAAGAAACCATAGGATCTGTGTTCTTATCCATATCTCTGTTAAATAATACATGAACATCATATGTTCCGTTACCAACAGTGTCTACCTTATCACCATTCTTATCTGTAATGTAAATATCTGAAACACATGGATAAGTTTCCTCTGATGGCTTATCTAAATATGGGCTTGTAATAATATCCGCATAATTTGTATTTGTATCAAAATCAACTAACTGTTTCTGAATAAGATTTTCATCTGTAGTTCCCCAATAATTATCCGTTGCCATATATGTTAAAGTATTATCTGCCGGTGCACTAACTTTCATCCATTCTGATGTATCAGTACAGATAAGTATATTTAATATAGCATTATTTTTAAATTTTGTATTTTCAAGGATTCCTATATAACCAGGATCTGTATTTATATTTTTAATATTTATATCTTCCACATTATCGGGATATTCAGCTATTATATACTCGTTTTCATAAAACCAAGCAGATGCTGAACTCCTTATATCTCCATCTACTGTACCAATTGAATATTCACCTAACGGGTATGATTTTCTAACGGATACTTCACTATCAATATTCTCATTATTTAATGAGCACACTTTTTCTTTTTGAAAATCATAATAAACCCCATTATATACCCAAAAAGTTCCAGTTGACTCTTCACCACGTACATCATTTGCCAAATTATATAACAATTTTTTTCCCTTTTCATCCAAATTAACTGTAGAAATATGTCCTCCATTTTTACTTATAGCTTTTTCTATAGCCAGATAATTTTTCATATATTCATCTGTATCAAAATAATGATTGTTAATTTTGTATATTACATATTTTTTACCATTTAAACTTCTGATTTTACTAACTGTATCATAATCCAAAGTTTTATATTTATCTCCTGCAAAACACATAGCTGATGTTATATTTTTTGTTATATTGCCATCATCTATTTTTGCTTCATTTATCAGAAATGTACTATTCGTAATTGTTATATCATCCTGCCAATTATTATTGTTATTATATGTAATACTGCAATTATCAAATAATACTTCTTTAAACTGTCCTTTTACGTAAGCATATTTATTTTTATTTCTTATATTTGATATTCTAGATTTTTCCAAATAATCTGCAAATATAAAAGCACTATAAGCACTATTTTCATCTATTTCTCCATCAATAAATCTACGTTCTATAATATAATCATAATTCTGTGTACAATTTAAATGTGAACCACTACTTATGTCAATGTATGGATTTTCTATATTAACATAGTTCATATCAATTGTTCCTGAATCTGATTTTTCAACCTGTACACGATAAGCTTCAAAATCTTTTCCCGGGAATAAATCTATTGGCTGACTTTCTGTTCCATTAAAGTACATATTGCCCTTTACTGATATATACGCAATGTAGTTGTCACCGTATGCTGAATACTGGTCTGATGCCCAGAACTGTATCTTTGTTCCAGGTTCTACATTTACGGTTACTCCCTTTGGTATAAGAAGTGAATTTTTAATTATGTAGTAATTATCAGCCGTCAATGTTGTATCTTCAGTTATTTTTCCTGAAAGCACTGTTCCCTTTACTATATGAATAGTGTAGGTTGTGTCATATGACTGTCTATAAACAGTAGTATCATTTTCATCTAATCCATTTTTAGCTTTATAGTTTATATTGAATTGAATGTTTAAATCGTTAGGTGCGTTATCTTTTATTTTCACTCTTATTGGGTGTTCTACACCTACTACTGTTTTTGATTCATTGTATTTAAATCCGTTGTTCTGTGTTCCGAAACTTCCTATATCATCTATTCCAACTTCTTTGTCTGAAACAAATTCTACATACTGATTGTCTATTCCATTAGTTGTAGCATTCACTGTTATAGTAACATTCTTAGCTGCTCCCCACTGGTTACGAAGTCCTATTGCCAAGTCTATTGTTTCACCCGGCTGAATTATTCCGTCACCATTATTTGACTTTGATATATCTTCTGAATCAAAAGCATATATTTCATCTACTGTAATATTAGGTTTAGGCTTATTAGTTAATGAAGCTGTTAGTGATAATTTCTTATAGTTATATGTTTTTTTAACATCCTCATTGTAATAAGTTATTGTGTCCTCTGTGGCTCCCACTAACTGCCCCATTATATATCTTGATGAATATGTATCTTTGTCTTTTAATGAGCTTCTAAGTATGGCTGCCTCCGCTGATACCATAGGCGCTGCCATAGATGTACCATTCCATGATGCATAACGTCCGTTAGGAAGTGTACTATATACGCTAACACCCGGAGCTACTACTTCATACTCAGCATTTGCATTAGGTTTATAGTCCCAGTTAGAAAAACTTGCAAAGCTATTAGCTTCATCATATGCCATTACACCTATTACATAAGAATATGATGCAGGATACATATTTTGCCCTCCTAATGGACAATCTGCTGTTGGTATTCCATCATTTCCTGCCGCTGCAACAAGTACGCAACTATTAAATGCATCCTGTAATGCATTCTCTATTAAGGCTGAATGAGCTGATGAACCAAATGACATATTAATTACATCTGCACCATTCTTATATGCATATTCTATTCCCTTTGCTATATCTGAAGAATATAATGTTCCGTCTGACCCCCCTGCCTTAATTGGCATTATCTTAGATTTGTAGGCTATACCCACTCCGCCTACATTGTTGTTTTCCATGGCAATAATACCTGCCACATGTGTTCCGTGACCATGGTCATCCATAGGTGTTTCATTAGGATCTATTAGGTTAATTCCGTGTACATCATCTACATATCCATTGTTGTCATCATCAGCACCTGTTGTTCCGCTTACCTCTGCGCTGTTAGTCCATATATTATCCTGAAGGTCTTCATGGTTGTAATCCACACCTGTATCAATAACAGCTACTACTGTTCCTTCACCTGCAGTATTTCCATAGTCTTCATTACCCCATACTGATTCAAGCTTCTGATCCTTTAAATACCACTGCTTGTCCATTCCCTTATTGTCTTCTGCTGATGGAACAGACTCTTCACTTGTAAAGTATTTGTACACAGGTTCAGCTATTTCTACTGCATTCTGATTGTTTGTATTATCTACTATGCTCCAAATATCTTTTTCTTCTGTTGTTATTTTGTAAGATACCTGCTTAACTTCTTTTCCATTATCATCCTTTACAGTATCTTCCATAATAACTTCACTGCCTGTGGCTTTGGCATCTTTGTACCACTGTTCTTCCTGAATAGGAGTGGTATTCTTATTTTCTTTTCTAACGACTACAAAACTTCCCTTAGCTAGTTTTACGCTCTTTCTGTAGTCTTCATCTTTAGTTTCATGAATAATTTTCTGATAGTCAATCTTCTTATCAGGGTTCCCTATCTTATTATTTACATCACTTTTCTTGTCAGATACATTAGGCTCTTTAGACTTTTCAGTCTTAGTATCCTTGTTCGATACAATGTCTGCCTTTGCCACATCTGACTTGTTATCATTTGTTTTAGAAACTGTTGTTTCTTTTACTACTTTACTACTGCTGTTATCCACAAATGTTGACGTTGCAAAACCGGTTATAATTA
>OGZB01001188.1_pt1 | contig 15436 bp, 10 predicted proteins | sample 1576691 | NCBI WGS metagenome assembly OGZB01 (sample SAMEA3541479, study PRJEB24748) | human gut metagenome | biome: human gut; feature: human-associated habitat; material: faeces | place: China | collected 2012
CGCTGTCTCCATCGGCAAAGGCCTGACCGTCAAGAAGCTTCGCGGCGTCGATGCGTTCAAAACCGCCCTGTGGTTCGGCGGATTCCAAGCGCTTTTCCCTCTGCTCGGCTATTTCGCGGCCAGCACGTTCAGCAAATACGTGACCGCCGTGGACCATTGGATCATTTTCGGCCTACTCGCTCTGATCGGCGGCAATATGATGCGCGAAGCCTTCGAAGAAGACGAGGAGAACGCCAAGGAGACCGCGGAATTCGATTGGCGGCACATGTTGCCGCTCGCCGTGGCCTGCAGCATCGACGCCTTCGCCGTCGGCGTGAGCTTCGCATTCATGACGCTCAACATCTGGCTTTCGGTGATCATCATCGGCGTCACCACCGGCCTGTTCTCCGCGGCCGGCCTGTATATCGGCCGCGCGTTCGGCTCGCGGTGGCAGAAGCCCGCGCAGATCGCCGGCGGCATCGTGCTGATTCTTATCGGCGTGAAGGTGCTGTTCGAGCATCTCGGATTCCTCGGTTGACTGCCAATCCAACATAATAAAAGCCCGTAATCATTGCGATTACGGGCTTTGTCATTAGAACAGCCGTTTACAGCACGACGATGGCGAGCGCCGCCAGACCGACTGCGAGACCGGTCAGCATGACCGGCAGCAGTGCGAGGCCGATCCACGGCGAACGCGCATCCGGCTCGGGGTCGGCGTCGCGGTGCCAGAAGTACGAGCACACGGTGAGCGCCACGGCCACCAATACCGTCACGATCGCGGCGACGACCCATGTCGTGGTCACGTTGCTGAACATGTCCACCGTGGCTCCGGAGGCAGCGGACATGGCGGCGGCCCTGGAATGCGTTGTCGGCAGGAGCACCGGCAGGAAGCACCAGCCCGCGCTGGCGATCATGGCGACGCCTTCGACCACGCTGTGCGACAGCGAGCGGATCAGGTGCGTGCGGTTTTCGCGGGCCATCTGCCGGCCGAAGGATACGATGATCAGCACGATCAGCAGTCCGCCCACGCCGGCGATCCACGCTTCCTCCATGGAGAAGCTTTTGCCGCCATCCAGGCCGGCGGGGAAGATCACATTGCCCAGCATCACGGTCGTGGCGCAGATCGCCGACAGCAGGCCTGCGATCGCGGCGATCACATGGCCGGCGACGCCGTCGCGGAACGGACTGAACACCACCAGCAGCACGACCATCGCCAGCGAGGCGATGATCGTGAACGGAACCGCGGCCGGTTTGGCGGCGTCGCCGTACATCATGCCGGGAACCAATGCGAGCGCCACCAGCACCACGTATGCGATGATCTGAATCGCCAGGACCTTGGCAAAAGCGACTTTCCGCGTGGCTTCCTGGGCGGTGGCCGTCTCAGCGGTCATCTCGGACCCCCTTTTCATATTGTGGTCAATACGTATGCAATATGAATAAATGTAGCCGTATGTGTCCACATACTTCAGTTACAATCGATGAAACGCCGATAATACATTTTGCGTGTACAATCGCGGCATCAGTTTAGAACAAAAGGGAGCTGACGTGACGGATCTTACGCTTATGACGTTCGCTAGCGATCCAGCTACCGTTCTCCCCTCGTTGGCGCTGCTTTCCCACCGCGTGCGCGTGTTGCCGATGGATGCGGCCAGCCTGGTGAAGATGCCGGAGAACACCGTTCTGTTTCTTGATGCGCGTGACGACCTGGCCACCGCCAAAACGCTGTGCCGTCTGATTCACGCGTCGGGACTGTCCACGCCGATCGTGCTCATTCTCACCGAGGGCGGCTTCACCGTGGTCAATTCGCAGTGGGGCATTGCCGATGTGGTGGTGGCTACGGCGTCCCCCGCCGAGGTGGAGGGGCGTTTGCGCTTGGTTTCCGAACGTGGCAACGCGCCGGTCAACGCGGCGTCCGGTTCGGGCGAGCAGGGCGTGCAGAACGAGGATGGTCTGATCCGTTCCGGCGATTTGGTGGTGGATACGGATGGCTATACGGCCAGTCTGCACGGCCATCCGATCGACTTGGCGTACAAGGAGTTCGAGCTGCTCAAGTATCTGGTGCAGCATCCGGGCCGCGTGTTCACGCGCGCGCAGCTGCTGCAGGAGGTGTGGGGCTACGACTATTACGGCGGCACCCGCACTGTGGACGTGCATATCCGTCGTCTGCGCGCCAAGCTGGGCGGCGAGTACGAGCATCTCATCGGCACCGTGCGCAACGTCGGCTATCGTTTCGATCCGCCGGAAGAGGATGAGCATGAGGCCGCGGCCAAGGATGCGGCTCACGGCGAGTCCGGCGAAAGCTGACTTTTTCTTGCGATCATTCCGTTGATGTTCGACGGGTTTCGTTTGTTTTCGTTGGCCTTTCGCTGATTTCCTGTCGTTTTTCGCTGATTTTCTGTCGTTTTTTCGATGGATTTTCGCTGTTTTTGCCGATTGCGACGTTTCCGCAGGTTTCCCGCGTTCGTCCGCATGCGAGGGGTAGGCTGGGAGGCATGCCTCGGGAATCGAAGAAGACGCGGATCGCGCGCATGCATCAGGAATACGAGCAGTTGTGCGTGGAGATTCCCGATCCGAAATGCGCGTTGAACTTCAATTCTCCTTTCGAACTGCTGGTGGCTACGGTGTTGAGCGCGCAGACCACCGACAAGCGCGTGAACATGGTCACGCCGGAACTGTTCGGCGAATATCCCGGTCCGGCGGAGCTTGCCGCCGCGAATCCCGAGCACGTCGAGGACATCATCCGCACCATCGGCTTCTTCCGTACGAAAGCGCGCAATATCATCGGGCTGTCGCATGAGTTGTGCGTACGATTCGGGGGCGAGGTGCCGGCCGATATGGCTTCGCTGGTCAGCCTGCCGGGCGTGGGCCGCAAAACCGCGAACGTGGTGTTGGGCAACGCGTTCGGCGTGCCCGGTTTTCCTGTGGACACGCATGTGATTCGTGTGACTGGGCGATTGCGGTGGCGGTCCGACTGGGCGAGCCCCTCCCCTGACCCGGTGGCCATCGAACGTGAGGTCACCGCCTGCTTCCCTCCCGAAGAATGGACCGATCTGTCTCACCGTTTGATATTGCATGGCCGTGCCATCTGCCATGCGCGAAAACCGGATTGCGCCGACTGCCCCCTCAACGACACGTGTCCGGGCGCGTTCGCCGCGTGATTCCGACGCATGCCAGCCGCCGCGCCGGCACTCCGTCGAATCGCACCCGGCCATCGGGCGTGTAGCACGCGTCAACTAGACTCGGGTGCATGGATGAAAACGGGCGGAAACGTAATCTGAAAGCCGAGGCGACGCGCTGGCTGATCTTCTTCGGCGTCGCGATCGTGCTCAGTGTGCTGCTGTGGCTGGGACTGTCGCTGACAGGCCGCAAGAATCCCATCACATCCTTCGGCACGCTCGTCTCCGACTCGTCGGTGACCGTCGGCATCGAAGGCAATGCGCCGAAATCGCTTGACATCCGCACCGAACAAGGCACCGCCGTGGAGCAAGCGCTGCTCGGCAACGTATACGAAACGCTGGTGTCACGCAGCGAAACCAACAAGCTGCAGCCGGGAATCGCCAGCTCCTGGCAGGCTTCCGACGACGGTCTCACGTACACGTTCACGTTGAACGGCGGCATGACGTTCGCCAATGGGCACAAACTCGACTCGTCCGACGTGGTCTGGTCGCTGCAGAACGCCGTCAACAACCATTACGTGGGAGCCGACCAGCTTGGTGATCTGAAGGAAATCACCAATCCCAATGCGAATACGGTGGTCATCACGCTCGCCAAGCCGAATCCGCGGCTGTTGCGCGCGCTGGCCGGCCGTGCAGGCGTCGTGTACGACGCGGAAAGCAAAACCAACTATGCGAAATCGGCGGTCGGATCGGGACCATTCACCGTGTCAACCGCGGACCAATCGCAAATCGTGCTGCAACGCAACGACTCGTATTGGGGCAAAAAAGCCGCATCATCGCAAGTGACGCTCTACTACTACGCCAACGAGGAATCCATGGCCGATGCCATGAAAGCCGGCAAAATCAGCATGGCGCTGCCGCTGAGCGCTTCAACCGCCTCGGAACTGGGCAAAATCAACGGTATTACCGCGGACAGCGGCATCAGCTTCGACAAGGTGATGCTCGCGTTCAACAACGACAACAACAGCCCCTTCTCCGACGAGCAGATCCGCAAGATGACGCGATACGCCATCGATGCGAAGACCATCGCCAAGAACGCGCCCGACGCGTACGCGCCGCTAGGAGGGCCGATCAGCCCGCTGGAAGACGGTTATGAGGACCTGAGCGGCCTGTACCCCTACAACCTCGAACAAGGGCAACGGATGCGCACGTATTTCGGAGTGAACTACATCGCGCCAATCGACATTCTGGTGCCGAAGGAATACGAAAGCATCGGCAACGACGTGAAAACCGCCATCGAAAACCTCAATATCAACACCAATCTGGAAGTGCTCGATTCCGCCGCGGACGTGACGGAACGCATGAACGCCGGCACCTATAACATCGCGCTGACCACCATGAGCGACGAAGGCGACGCAAGCGTCTTCGACAACGGCCAGTCCGTGTTCCATTTCGAGAACGGCGACGCGCAGCAGGCTTACGCCAATGCCATGGCCGCGACCAACGACAACGATTATCAGGCCCGCATGCGCGATTACGCGCGCGCCGTCAGCGAGAACGCGGCCAGCGACTGGCTGTACACACGCAAGAACTTCCTTGCCGTTTCCGATGGGCTGCGGGGGTATCCGAAGAATCTGACCGACCGTCTGCTGCCGTTGAACAGATTGACGCTGCACTGATTTTTCCACGGTTTTTTATGTGGCTTTTCCGCGATTTGCCTGCGATTCCGGCATTCGGTTCGATAGGCGCTGATACGACGGCAGTTGTCACATTCGCTTTCTAGACTAGCGACTATGACTGAAAGCCAAGATAACACCATCAACGCGAACCTCACGCCGCTGCCCGACAAGGTCGGCGTGGACGGTCTCGAAGACAAGTGGCGCGGAGTCTGGGACGAGAGCGGAGTCTACAAGTTCCAGGGCACCCGCGACCGTAAGGCCGTTTATTCCATCGATACCCCGCCGCCCACCGTTTCGGGCCACCTGCACGTCGGCCACGTGTTCTCCTACACGCACACCGATGTGATCGCACGTTTCAAGCGCATGAACGGCTACGACGTGTTCTACCCGATGGGCTGGGACGACAACGGCCTGCCGACCGAACGCCGCGTGCAGAACTATTACGGCGTGCGCGTGGATACGTCCCTGAAGTACGATCCGAATTTCGTGCCGCCGTTCGAGGGTACGGACGGCAAGAAGATCGACGCCAAGGACCAGGTGCCGATCTCCCGTAAGAACTTCATCGAGCTGTGCGAGAAGCTCACCGCCCAGGACGAGAAGCAGTTCGAGGCGCTGTGGCGCTCCCTCGGCCTGTCCATCGACTGGTCGCAGACCTACCACACCATCGGCGAGCATCCGCAGCGCGTGGCCCAGAAGGCGTTCCTGCGCAACCTGGCCCGTGGCGAAGCGTATCAGAAGGACGCTCCGGGTCTGTGGGACGTGACGTTCCAGACCGCAGTGGCCCAGGCCGAACTGGAATCGCGCGAATATCCGGGCTTCTACCACAAGGTGGCGTTCCGTTTCGAAGACGGCACCCCGATCTACATCGAGACCACCCGTCCGGAACTGCTGGCCGCCTGCGGCGCGCTGATCGCGCACCCGGACGACGAGCGTTACAAGCAGTATTTCGGCCAGTACGTCTACTCCCCGCTGTTCCACGTGAAGGTGCCGATTCTGGCGCATAAGGCGGCGGAAATGGACAAGGGCGCCGGCATCGCCATGTGCTGTACGTTCGGCGACGTCACCGACGTCGAATGGTGGCGCGATCTGAACCTGCCGCTGCGTTCCATCATCCAGCGCAACGGCCGCATCGTCATGGACACCCCGGATTGGATCGAATCCGAGGAAGGCAAGCGTATCTTCCAGGAGACCGCGGGCAAGACCACGTTCTCCGCACGTAAGGTCATCGTCGACGAGCTGCGCGCTGCCGGCGATCTGGACGGCGAGCCGACCCCGACCAAGCGTATGACGAACTTCTACGAGAAGGGCGACAAGCCGCTCGAAATCGTCACCTCCCGCCAGTGGTACCTGAAGAACGGCGGCACCGACGAGAAGCTGAACGCCGAGCTCATCGCACGCGGCAAGGAACTGAACTTCCACCCGGACTTCATGCGCGTGCGTTACGAGAATTGGGTGCACGGCCTCAACGGCGATTGGCTGATCTCCCGTCAGCGCTTCTTCGGCGTTCCGTTCCCGCTGTGGTACCCGGTGAAGGAGGATGGCACCGCCGATTACGACCATCCGATCACCCCGAGCGAGGACCGTCTGCCGATCGACCCGACCGACGATGTGCCGGAAGGCTACACCGAGGATCAGCGTGACGTGCCGGGTGGCTTCACCGCCGAGCCGGACATCATGGACACCTGGGCGACTTCGTCGCTCACCCCGCAGATCGTGACCCGCTGGGAGGAGCCGGGCGAAGAGAACCAGGCCATTTTCAACGCCACCTTCCCGATGGACCTGCGTCCGCAGGGTCAGGACATCATCCGTACCTGGCTATTCTCCACCATGGACCGCGCGCACTTGGAGAACAAGTGCCTGCCGTGGTCCAACACCACGCTGTCGGGCTGGATCCTCGATCCGGACCACAAGAAGATGTCGAAGTCCAAGGGCAACGTGGTCGTGCCGGACAAGCCGATCAAGCAGTTCGGCGCCGACGCGGTGCGTTACTGGGCCGCGGCCGCACGTCTGGGCCTGGACGCCACGTACGACGAAGGCCAGATGAAGATCGGCCGTCGTCTTGCCATCAAGCTGCTCAACGCCACCAAGTTCGCGCTGGCCATCGGCCGTGAGGACGAGAACCATCACGTGGGCGCTCCGGCAGTCGCCGCATGGAACCCGGCCGACGTGACCGAGCCGATCGACCGTTCCGCGATGTCCAAGATGGCCGCCGTGGTCCGCGAAGCCACCGACGATCTCAACAACTACGAGCATTCCAAGGCTCTGGAAGTCATCGAGAACTACTTCTGGCAGTTCTGCGACGACTACATCGAGCTGGTCAAGAACCGCGCCTACGGCACCGCCGATTCCACCGGCAACGTGCCGAGCGAGGCCGCGGTGAAGTCCGCACGCACCACGCTGGGCCTGGGTCTTGATGCGTTCGCGCGCCTGCTGGCCCCGTACCTGCCGTATGCCACCGAAGAAGTGTGGAGCTGGATGCATGAGGGCGAAGGCTCCGTGCACCGCGCAGCATGGCCTGTGGCCGACGTGTACACGGCCGCCGCCGGCGACGCATCCGCCGATCTGCTTGCTCATGCCGGTGAGGCTCTGGCCGCGCTGCGTGGCATCAAGTCGAAGGCCAAGGTTTCGATGAAGACCCCGATCTTGTCTGTGACGCTTGCCGTTGCCGACGATGTGCGCGGGTCCATCGAGGCCGCGCTGGGCGATATCGCCGAAGCTGGTCGCGTGACCGGACCGATCGCCTTCACCGCACCGGCTGCCGCCGAGGGTGAGGACGAGGCCGCCGATGTGACGGTCGCCGAAAGCGAGCTAGGCGAACCGCCGGCCAAGAAGCCGAAGAAGTGAGTCTCTGAGGTGAGCCGCCAGCGGCTTTTGTAGCGCAGCCGCTCACTTCACCCACATACGAGGGGCCTTTCCTTTGCATGAAGGAGAGGCCCCTCGTATATCCCGTCATTGTCTGCAACTAACCGTGCCCCCTTTTGCTCATATTCAGTCAAAATCGCGGGAAAAATGCTTTCGTGAGCGAAAAGGGGTATAAATCGCAGGCAAAACGGTCGAAATCATATCCCCTTTTGCTCACGTCCGTGCAGAATCGCCCTAAATCGCAAGACGTGCGCGCATAGAACCGTCCTTATCCCGTTCTCGGCTGTTCTCAGCCGTACATTATTCCTGCCCCTGCGCACAAACCCGTACGCGAAAAATGGTTTTTATGGGCGTAATCTCAACGAATGCACAAGCGGAGGCGGAAATCGCAATCAAAACCCCGAAACGTACCACGTAAGCGACGGAGCACTATCGGATTTAGCGCATCGCACAAACCGCGTGCTCTACAGCACCGGAACGGACAGGAGGTACTGCGGGCCAGCGGACGAATTTCCGGAACCGTTCCCACCCAATCCAGCCCGCAGCGCATCGTCGAAAACTTCCGCAGCGGCGGCCAATTCGACCGTCTCGTCAATCAAATCGCCATTATCCGGCGTGAAACCGGTTTTCGCCAAGCCATAGCCGGTAATTGGCAGCGAGCTGGCGGACGAATCCGCCGAACCGTCGGACGAATCGCCACCGCTGTTCTTCGAAGAGCCGTCCACTCCCCCGACTTTCGCCACATTCTTCGACGTGGTGTCCGCTGCGGCGCCGAACGACGGGCGTAGTCCGCCCGCGTAGCTCATCACATCATCCATGCTGATGGCGTTCTTGTCATCGACCAAGCTGGTCGAATCGGCGGTGTTGTTCTTCGCCTGCGCGCGTTCGGCCTTGCGTTGCGCACGGGACCGCCGTTTCTCGGCTTTCGCGCACAACGATTGGCTGGCGGAGGCGGAACGCAACGTGTCCAGCACAGAAGCGTCATCGGCAGCGCCCGATTCGGACGTGTCGTCATCCGAATCCAGCTGGTCGGCGAATCGCAGCACGATCTGGTGGAATGCGCTGGCCTGTCCGGTGTGCTCGCTGGCGTCCGCCAACGCGGTCATCGCCGCGGACACCTTGTCGGACGCGGTTTTGAGCTTCTCATTGTCTTTGATGCCGGCACGCACGTCGGCGATCGCCTGGGTTTCGTAGCTGCCAGCCGTGCCTGCGGTGGCGCCCAGTTCCTTAAGCCGAGCCGTGTATGCGTCGGTGAAATCCATCGAATACGGGATCATGGCCGCGGACAGCTGCGATTGGCCGGCACTGTAGTCTTTGGAGCCGCGCTGTTGTTCCTCGCCGGCGCGCTTGGTGAGCTCGTTCACCAAGCCGGATGTGCCACGCTGTTCGATGGTGCGAATCACCTCGTCGACGGCGTCGGCCGCACCGATATGCCGGTATGCGGCGCTCACGTCGTTGACGGCGTTGGCCAGGTCTGCCACGGATTTAGCTACGGAGGTATCGCCGTTCAGTTCGGACGCGGTGCCGAGAATGGCGGGAAGCTGTGTGGCGTTGCCGATCGAACCGGACAGATGCGTGGTGTATGAGCCCACGTACGCGTCGATGTAGCCGTCGAACGCCTGATCGTGCGCTTTGGAACGTACGGCGATGGTCTGTTTGGCAAGCGCTTTCTCGTTGTCTCTGAGCTGTTCCAGTTGGGCGATGAGCTTGCGGTTGCGTTGCGAGCCGACGTTGGTCAGACCGTCCACCAAGGTGGTTGCGCGCTTGGTCAGGTCAGGCAGTGATTGCTGAACGTTGCCTTCCACCGCGGCGATGGACAGTGAGCTCATGGTGAAGTGCTTCGCCGTCACGTAGGCGTTGAAGGTCAGGTCCTCGCCCGGTTTGCCGACCGCAGCCACCAGGGTCGAGGTGTTGTCGGATGAGACGAGCACGCCGTCATCGGCGGTCACGTCACTGCCGATGCGTCCGGGAATGGTGAAGGCGACGATTGGCGTCAGATTGGCGGTCACGTCGGGTTTCGTGGCATGCAGGGCGATGCGTATGCCGATCATGCCGGAAGCGCCGGAAACGTCGGAAACGCTTACGTCGGGCCCGTTGAGGGTGAAGGAGGCGGATATTTTCCACGGCAATGCGACAACGCCTTTGGGAACGCGTTTCGACGTGGAGGATCCGCTGTTGGTCAGGAAAAGGCGGCCTGGTTTGTCGATGGAGGTGTAGGCGCTCATCACGTCATCATGCGATGCATCGGCCGCGTACTGCCCATTCTGTTGCAAGGCCGATATCGCGTCGTTCACGCCGACTGCCGCGACGGGAGCGGCGGTGATGACGGCGACCGCGATCGCCGCGGCAAGCGGGCGTCGGGCACCGGATGGACGGTTCGCGGTGGCGTGACGCATGCCGGACCTCTCAATCGCAATCGAAACAACTTTCCAAGGCATTTAATGTAGTGCCCGGCATGCCCGTCGGCAATGGACGTTCGCGCGGGGCGCGAGGAAAACGGATGGCTCAGGCGAAAACGTCGAGTACGCCCGGGTCTCCCCCGTTTTCGGCGATGCGCTTGTGGCGGCGCTTGGCCTCGGTCACCACGAATTCGCGGTACATTTCGGCGATTTCCGGATCCAGTCCGGCTTCGTCGGCAATGCGATGCAGACGCTCGATCTGGGCATGTTCACGCTGGTAATCGGCCGGCGCGAAGCCCGCACGCGCCTTGAGCACACCCACCTGCGACGTGTATTTGAACCGTTCCGCCAGCAGCGAGACGATGGCGGTGTCGACGTTGTCTATCGATTGGCGCAGCGAGGCGATTTTAGCCACCACATCGGCCACTTCGGGGTTGTTCTGCGCGGTGCGCGCGTCGATGATGGTTTCGGATTCGGTTTCTTCTTCTGGCCGAAGCCAGTCATGTTCGCTGTCGCTCATGGGTATAAGCCTACCGCGCACCCTACCGCGGCATCTGCCGAACAGCGGTCACTTCGCGAAGTAACGCTGCAGCACGATGGTGGTTTCGGTGCTGACCGACACCGTGCGATGGATGAGGTTCAACAGCTCTTCGAGCTTGCTGGGTGATTCGACGCGAACGGTGAGCATGAAGCTGGGCGAACCGGCGACGGAATCGCAGGACATGATGCCGTCGATGTTTTTGAGCTTGTCTGGAATCTCGGCTTCCTGGGAGTAATCGATGGGCGTGACCGCGATGTAGGCGTTCACCGCAAGGCCGCGGCGCTCGTCGTCGATAACCGCCTTGTAGCCGCGGATCACGCCGCGACGCTCAAGCTTCTGCACGCGCGACTGCACGGCGGACACGGACAGGCCTGTCGCCTCGGAAAGGTGGGACAGCGTGGCTCGGCCATCCTTTTCAAGCATGTCGAGGATTACGCCATCGGTCGCGTCGAGCTGGCTCGCAACCGTACGTGCGTCTACCGGACCATTGTCACTGTTGGTCATTCATACCCCTTTTCCAACAATCCACTGCACCGGCCGCAATCGACCGTCCCCACTGCAGTTCCATGTTCTTTTTCTTCCTTACCATACCCACTACCGCGCACATACCGTCGCGGAATCGCCGCAGTTTATCCGGACGGCGCAACGCTGTCATGAAATATCTTTGTTTTATTTAGCTCATACCCCCATATCGACCATATATATTTTTCCCATTTATCTTTTCTCGTCGTATTTTTACCTATTTTTTAATTGACAACGTTGTCCAAAAAGTGGCCAATTTCACGAAATTCGTCGAAACGTACGCATAGGAAAGGGGCTACACGGCGATTGCCATGCAGCCCCTCAAACCTTCAGATTCGCTTGCAGCCGACGACTCAGTTGCCGTTGGTGGCGTTGCCGCTCTGCTGGATGAGCGACGCCATGAAATCGCGGTTGGTCGCTGTCTTCTTCAGGCGTGGCACGAGCGTCTGGTAGGCCTGTTCCGGCTCGAGGCCGCCCAGCAGGCGACGCAGACGGTAGATGATCGGCAGTTCCTGCGGATCGGTGATGAGCTCCTCGCGGCGGGTGCCGGAGGCGTTCACGTCGATGGCCGGGAACAGGCGCTTGTCGGCGAGCTCACGGCTCAGGCGCAGTTCCATGTTGCCGGTGCCCTTGAATTCCTCGAAGATCACCTCGTCCATCTTGGAACCGGTTTCCACCAGCGCGGAGGAGATGATGGTCAGGGAGCCGCCGTTTTCGATGTTGCGGGCGGCGCCGAAGAACTTCTTCGGCGGGTACAGCGCCTGCGCGTCCACACCACCGGACAGGATGCGGCCGGAGGCCGGCGCGGCGATGTTGTAGGCGCGGGCCAGACGGGTCATGGAGTCGAGCAGCACCACCACGTCCTGGCCGAGCTCCACGAGACGCTTGGCGCGTTCGATGGCCAGTTCGGCGACGGTGGTGTGGTCGGAGGCCGGACGGTCGAAGGTGGAGGAGATGACCTCGCCCTGCACCGTGCGTTCCATGTCGGTGACTTCCTCCGGACGTTCGTCCACGAGGACGACCATCAGGTGGACTTCCGGATTGTTGGTGGCGATCGCGTTGGCGATGTTCTGCAGGGTGATGGTCTTGCCGGCCTTCGGCGGGGACACGATCAGGCCACGCTGGCCCTTGCCGATCGGCGCCACGATGTCGATGAGGCGGCCGGTGAGCTTGTTCGGCGTGGTCTCCTGCTTCAGGCGTTCCTGCGGATACAGCGGGGTGAGCTTGCTGAACTGCGGACGATGCTGCGCTTCCTCGACGCTCATGCCGTTGATGGAGTCGATGGACTGCAGCGGCACGAACTTCTGACGCTGGTTGCGACGTTCGCCTTCACGCGGGGCGCGGATGGAGCCGTGCACGGCGTCGCCCTTGCGCAGGCCGTACTTCTTGACCTGGCCCATGGAGACATACACGTCGTTCGGTCCCGGCAGGTAGCCGGACGTACGCACGAACGCGTAGGAGTCGAGCACGTCGACGATGCCGGCGACCGGCACGAGGTCTTCCTTCGGCTCGTCGCGATGCTGGTCGCGGTCGGCGCGATCCATACGATCGTTGCGCTGGTCGCGGTCGGCGTTGCGGTCCATGCGGTCGGCGCGATCGTTACGGTCGTTGCGATCATTGCGATCGCCCCTGCCGCGACGCTCGTCACGCTCGTCGTAATCGCGGTCACGGCCACGCATACGGCGGCCACGGCGATCGTTGCGTCCACGGCTGTGACGGTATTCGTTGTCTTCGGTCTCGTCGCGACGCTTATCATCGTCGGCGTCTTCCTGCGACGGCAGCGTGGCGAGGATGTCATCAAGGTCGCGCACGACGTCTTCGCTCTTCGGCCCATCCGCCACGCGACGGCGGCGACGCGGCTCGAAATCGTCCCTACGGTCGTCATCACGACGGCGACGGCGGTCATCCTGCTTCGGAGCGGCATCGTCAAGGCCCAGTTCGGCGAGCAGGTCGGCGCCGGCTTCGGCGTCACGATGGCGACGACGCTTCGGCGCTTCATCGTTCGGCTTCAACGCGTCCACCGCTGCCACGACATCCGCGACTTCGGAGGATTCCGCGGACTTGGCCTGCTTGGCACGGACGGGGCGTTCCTCCTGCTTGGCTTCATCGGCCTTCTTGTCCTTTGCCGATTTGACCTCAGCGTCTGCGGCGGGAGCGGACTTTGGCGCGCGCACGGTGACGCCGGCCGGAGCCTGGCCGCCGGAACGGGCGGCTTGAAGTGTTGCGATCAGTTCGGTCTTGCGCATGGTGGAGACACCACGAAGTCCCATCTGCTTGGCGAGCTCCTTGAGCTCGGGCAGTTTCATATCATCGAGATTAGGGCTTGTTGCCACTGGTAGTTGCCTTTCCTTGGCTTCCACAGGCATGCGCCCGCGACAGCTGCAAAAAAGAATTGCGGAAAATTTCCGTCGAATGAAAAGTCCGCCGCGAAACATCGCGGTTTTCGAACTGTCCTAACCATACAACGCAACCCAGACCAACGCAAAGCGGGCACGCGCGGTCCGCCCGTGCGGTTCGCGCACCGCGCAATCGCAATAAAAATCGCAATGAAAAAGCCCATGCCAAAAAGCATGGGCTTGATCAAAGTTACGCTGCGAAAAATAAATAACGCGTGCGAAGACGCCCGTCTGAGGCCGAAGGCGTACAAAGGTACGTCGAGCGCCGGAGAAAGGGCGTATGCGCACGCGTTATTTATTTTTCTACTTTTCTTCGTGGTAGGACTTGTCAGTGTTGACCGACCACACGTTGTCTTTCGACGTTTCGCCGCTCTTGATGTCCTTGACGGCTTCGATGGCGGTGGCCATGGAGTGGTCCATGTTGTTGTAACGGTGCTGTCCGTTACGGCCAACGCAGTACAGGTTGCCGAAGGAGTCGAGGTAGTCGACGAGTTCGGGCATGCGGTCGTAGGTGTCGAAGTAGGCCGGGTAAGCCTTCTTGACGCGTTCGCGGTGGGAGTCGAGCACGTCCTGCGGGCCGTTGATGACCTGCATGCGGGTGAGCTCCTGGATGGCGAACTTGGTGGCTTCCTCGTCGGTCATGTTCCAGAAGGAGTCGCCTTCCTCGCAGAAGTATTCGAGGCCGATCCACACGGTGTTGTCGACGTCCTTGACCAGGTACGGGCTCCAGTTGTTGAAGATCTGCAGACGGCCGACCTTGTAGCCCGGATCCTGCACGTAAATCCAGCAATCCGGCACGATCGGCGGGTTGCCGAGGGTCGGAATGTCGGTGGTGTTGGTCAGGCGCAGGTGCTTGACGAGCAGGCCGACGGTGACGAAATCGCGGTACGGCAGGCCGTTGGCGATTTCGGTCATATCCTTCGGAGCCGGCTGGTCGGAGGCGTCCACGGCGTTGACAAGGTCCTTGACCGGCATGGAGGAAATGAAGTCGTCCGCGGCCATTTCGGTGCGGTTGCCTTCGGAATCCTCGTACACGACGGATGCGATCTTGCCGTCCTTCTGGCGAATTTCCACCACATTGGCGTCGGTGATGACCTTCACGCCGGCGGCTTCGCAGTTGGATTCGACGGTTTCCCACAGCTGGCCCGGGCCAAGCTTCGGATACCAGAATTCCTCGATGAGGGAGGTTTCGACTTCGGAGTTGTCGCGCTTCTTCGGCAGGAGCTTCTGGAAGGCGTTCTTCAGCACGCCCATGATGCTCAGGCCCTTGACGCGCTGCGCACCCCAGTCGGCGGAGATTTCGGACGGGTGACGGCCCCACAGCTTCTCGGTGTAGCCCTCGAAGAACATGGAGTAGAGCTTACGGCCGAAACGGTTGATGTAGAAGTTCTCCAGGTTGGTTTCCGGCAGCTTGTGCACCATGGACTTCAGGTAGCTGAAGCCGGCGACCATGGTGAGCTTGAAGCCCATGGCCTTCAGGGTGTTGGCGCTCAGGGAAATCGGGTAGTCGAGGAAGTGGCGGTTCCAGTAGATGCGGGACACGCGGTGGCGCTTGAGCATCACCTTGTCTTCGATTTCCGGATCCGGGCCGCCCGGCTCCATATCATGCTCGCGGTGGAGCTTCTTGTCATCATAGCTGGGTGCGCCCTGCAGCGGCAGAACGTCCTTCCACCAGTCCATGATGCGGTCGTCCTTCGAGAAGAAGCGGTGGCCGCCGATATCCATACGATTGCCGTCATGCTTGACGGTGCGGGAGATGCCGCCGAATTCGCGGGTGGCTTCCAGCACGGTCACGTCGTACTGTTCGGAGCCACCGTCCTTGACGAGCTCCCAAGCGGCAGTCAGGCCGGCAGGGCCGCCACCGATGATGACCACGGATTGCTTTTGCGTCACTTTGAAGTCTCCTTACAAACAAAATCGAAGATATTCTACCCGAAGGTAG
>OGZB01001222.1_pt1 | contig 15152 bp, 10 predicted proteins | sample 1576691 | NCBI WGS metagenome assembly OGZB01 (sample SAMEA3541479, study PRJEB24748) | human gut metagenome | biome: human gut; feature: human-associated habitat; material: faeces | place: China | collected 2012
GGATGATCTTGCCGTAGTACGAGCGGGAGAGCGCCTGGATGCCGCCCTGGAACATGCCGACCAGAATCGCCAGAATCCAGAACTCCACGGCCGACTTCAGGAAGAACGCGGCGAAGAACACGATGCACATGTATGCCACGACCGCCGCCGTGATCATCGCCTTGCAGCCGAATCGCGCCGCCAGACGGCCGTAGAGAATCGCGCAGGGGAAGGCCACGAACTGCGTGACGAGCAGTGCCACCACCAGCTGGGTGGAGTCGATGCCAAGCTCGGCACCGTAGGAGGTACTCATCGAAATCACCGTGTTCACGGCGTCGATGTAGAAGAAGAACGCGATCATGAACATCCACAACGGCTTGTTCTTCACGATTTTGCCGAACGTGCCCGCCAGTTCGCTGAACGTGCCGCGCACGGCCGAGCCCAGCTGGTCGCGGGTGGCACGGTAGTGCACCTGGCGGTAGCTGGTAAGCAGCGGGATGGTGAACGCCACCCACCAGATGGCGGTGATGATGAACGAGGCGCGCGTGCAAGCCACCGTGGACCAGCCGAAGAGCGACGGGCCGCCGAAAATCAGCGCGATGCAGAAGATGAACGGCACGGTGGAGCCGATGTAGCCCCAGCCGTAGCCGTGCGAGGAGACCTTGTCCATGCGCTCGTTCGAGGTGGTGTCGATGAGCATCGAATCATAGAACGTCAGCGAGCCGTTCAGGCCGATGGTCGCCAGAATGTAGACGACCAGGAACGGCAGCCAGGTCAGGGGCAGGGCCATTGCGCAGCAGGTGACCACGCCGGTGCCGAAGAAGCCCAGGAAGAACTTGATCTTCATGCCCTGTACATCGGCGATGGAGCCAAGCAACGGCATGAGCAACGCGATGACCAAGGAGGCAATGGTTTGCGCGTAGCCCCAGGCGGACACGATGTTGCCGTCCGCCGGCATCAGCGATTTGGCGTAAATGGGGATGACGGCGGTGGACAGCAGCACGAATGCCGAGTTGCCGACGTCGTAGATGATCCACTTCTTCTCGCGGGCGGTCAGTTTGGCGCTTTGCGCCACCGGTTCGTGGACATTCGTGGGATCAGTCATATGCACTCCTCGACGGTATTCAACTCAATCTATCGTAGAAGCGCGGACTAGGGTAGAAAACCGCCAAAGTTGAACGGCGGGTGAATAATGCCGGGCCCCTTTCTAAGGGGAGCCAGAGCAAAAAAATAGCTCCCCTCGCTGAGGGGAGCTGGCCGCGAAGCGGACTGAAGGGAGCCGATCGTGGATTCCCCCAGATGAGGAAATCCACTCAATCGTCCGGAAACTATTCGCCGATCAGCGCGATGGCCTCGTCGTAATCGGGGCATTGCGGCACGCCGTTGAGGCTGTGCTGGATGGCGATGGATGCCGCCGCGTTGGCGATCTTTACCGATTCGGCCAGACTATGGCCCTTTGCCAGCATCGCGCACATCGCGCCGGTGTGGCAACCGCCCGCCGAACGGGTGTGTACGGCCTTGGTCGGGTATCCCTCGATATGAATCGTCTCGCCACCTGGCTCACGAATCCAAGCGCCGCGGGCGCCGACACGCACCACCAGCGGCGCGCGCAGTGTAGCGCCCAAGCCGTCGCACAACTGGTGCATGAAGTCGTCAAGTCCGCCGCCAATGGTGACTTTGCTGTCGTCGATTGGCGCACCAAGTCGCTCGGCCAGCGTCATGGCCTCCTGACGGTTGCAGGACCAGACCGGGCGTGCGAGCACCAGGTCCTCAAGCATATGGTCGTTGACCAAACGCAACGTATTGGTGGGGTTGATCACCAGCGTGTAGTCGCGTGCAGCCGGGTCGGTACCGGCCTTGAGCAGGAATCCGTCCACGCCGGTGGCCGTGTGGTCCATCAGTGTGTTGCCGCTGATGTGCACCACGTCTTTGGGCTGCGGCTCCAGCGTGTCGAACGTGTCCGAGTCGCCATGAGCCTCGGCGCCATAGGAAGCGATGAATGTCTTCTTCGGCGCGCCGGAGCTCAGCACCACGCGGAAGCCGGAATCCTCATCAAGACGATCCTGGCCGATATGCGTAATGCCGTTGTCTTGGAATGACTGGCGGATGAAATGCGCCCACAGGCCGTTGCCCAGAATGCCGGCGTGCTCGGTCGGCACGCCCATGCGGCTGGCCGCCTGCAGCACGCGATAGCTGCCGCCAATGGAGGGCTTCGGATGATCGGCCACGGCGAATCCGCCCTGTGCCGGCACCTTGTCCACATTGAGCATAATGTCCACCCAGACTTGCCCCAGTGAAATCACGCTGGGCTCGTGAGTGCCGATACCTCGCTTGAGATTCAACATGACAGCCTCCTTCGTCGTAAGTTGCACGTCGCAAGTTGCACGAGGACCCCTTCGTCCCTTGCCGTCTCTTATACCGAGATTATATGAGAGTTTGCTGGATGCGGAAAAGGAAGGCCGGCGTGTTTTATCGGGTAAACGCTATGATTTGCAGCGTAATTCGCCGCTGGCGAACTGCTGACGAACTACTTGCGGACCGCTGGCGAACCAATGCCGAGCCGCTCGTGAACCGCTGATGGCCCACTCGCAAGTTACGCTCGAACCGCGCGTGAACCGCCGAGGTTCGCCCATGATACACGCAAGAGTTGCGGTTGTCGGTATTGGGCTATATAGTTGTGAAGTTGTGTGTTCGGCATGTCGGGTGAAACCGGCGGTCGAATGCGTGAAAGACTTGACACATCAAGGTTAAGGGAGTCCATCATGGCAGCTCGTTGCGCAGTGTGCGGCAAGGGACCGCAGACCGGTTTCACCGTTTCCCATTCGCACCGTCGTACCAAGCGTAGCTTCCGCCCGAACCTGCAGTCTGTGCGCACCACGATTGATGGCGAGAACACTCGCCTGCGCGTGTGCGTCAAGTGCCTCAAGGCTGGCAAGGTTCAGCGCGTGGCCGCGTGAATCGCGTACTAACGTGGAGCAAAACCCGTTTGAGCTTCGGCTTGGCGGGTTTTGTTGTTTCTGCGGCCTAAAGAGGCCGTGCGAATAGAATAGGCCAATATGAGCATCACTATGGGCACCACTCTCGCTTCGCTGGTCACCAACAAGCGTCGCGTGTCCGCGCTCAAATCGTTGGGAATCGTCACTGTCGGCGACGCCCTGACCTACTATCCCTTCCGCGTCACCGAACCGGTGCCGCTTCGCGCCATCCGCGAGGCCGCACCCGGCCAGCAGATGGCATTTGCCGCAGTGATACGAGACATGCGCGTGGTGCCGATGAACGCTCGCCGCGGCTACCGACTCGAAGCGACGGTCGATGACGCCGACTTCGCCCGGTCTCGTCGCGTACCCGGCAGTACGGCCCGGCTCACGTTCTTCTCGTATCGTAAATCGTATGTGGATTGGGTCAGCGTGCGACTGCGCGCCGGCACGTCTGTGGTGGTCTCCGGTATGCCCGGCGAATACATGGGTCAGCTGCAGTTCACCCATCCCGAAATCCTCACTGTCGCGCCCGTGCCGGCCGGAGCAGGAGCGGGGCTTGAGGGTTACGCTCGGGGCGCGGCATCCGGCAATGGTGCGTTTGCGGGAAGTGCCGATCCGTATGCCAGTGCGCAGTCCGCGTATCCGCCGGCCGCGACTGCCCCTTCCGGGGCCGCGTTGAAATACGACGCCGATACCGTGCAAGAGGCGCTTACCCGCGTCTGCCGGCCCCGCCCGGTATATCACGCCAGTTCGCGTATCTCGTCCGAACATATTCATGAGACGATTCTGGGATTGCTGTGGATGATGGGGGCCCGCACGTCATCCACGCCTGACGGGCAACTCGCTGGCGCTGGGGCAGCCGGCATTGTGGCTCCCGCGACTGACACCATCGCCGTCCAAAACGGGGAAGAGAAGTCCGGCACGACCGCCGAATCCGGTGCTGAGGCGCTCTCCCAATCCATCCCAGATGTGCTGCCCGAATCGGTGCGCAAGGCCAAGAACCTCATGCATCGGGCTGAGGCGTTCCTGGCCATTCATGATCCGGCCTCCACGGCCCGGTTCAAGGAGGCCATCGAAACCCTGCGCTATGAGGAGGCTTTCGTTTCGCAGACCTCGCTGCTGAAGTCTCGACAGCACGCGCACAAGTCATCGGCGCATCCTTGCCCGCTGAACGAGGCGCTGGAAACAGCTCGAGCGTCGGTGGGCGAAGCGGTTGCGGAGCCAAGTACGCAACCAGAAGCATCGGAGCGCGGTTCTGCGACCGATCTGCCTGATCTGCCCAATTTGCCCAATTTGCGCGACCGCTTCATCGCATCGTTGCCGTTCACACTGACAGCCGGGCAGAGTCAGGTGGTGGACGACATCGCGTCCGATCTTGAACGTGACTGGCCCATGCAGCGTCTGTTGCAGGGCGAAGTCGGCTCCGGCAAAACCGTAGTGGCGCTCGCGGCCATGCTGCAGGCGGTCGGCGCCGGCTATCAGGCGGTGCTGGTGGCTCCCACTCAGGTGCTTGCCGAACAGCATTACGAGACCATCAGCAAGATGGTGTCGGGGTTGACCCTTGCACAGCCGGGTGCCAAGGAGACCGATGCCGCGGCCGACGTTGAGGGCGCGATGGGCGCGTCCGGTGCTTCGACGGTCTCTTCTTCCAAGGTGACTGCGGAAATTCCCGTCACCCTGCTGACCGGTGGTATGAAGCTTGCCGCCCGGCGTAAGGCGCTCGCTGCGGCTGCCAGTGGTGAGCCGGGCATTATCGTGGCCACGCACGCGGCGTTTTCCAAGACCTTCCAAGCCCCGCACTTGGCCTTGGTGGTAATCGACGAGCAGCACCGGTTCGGTGTGGAACAGCGCGAAAGCCTCAACGCCAAAACCGATGACGGCACCACGCCGCATCTATTGGTGATGACCGCCACGCCCATCCCGCGCACCGCCGCCATGACTTGGTTTGGCGATCTCGATATTTCCTGGCTCACCGAATTGCCTGGCGGCCGCAAACCGATTCGTACCGTGGTGGTCAATGAGGCCGACGCCGCCACCATGGGGCGTATGTTCGCGCACATTCGCGCGCGAGTCGACACGGGGGAGCGGGCCTATATCGTGTGCCCGCGCATTGATGCGGATGATGAGGAGAACGAAGGCGGTTCCGGCGTTTCGGCAGCAGCCGGTTCTGCCCGCGGACGCGCCGCAGCATCTGGTTCCAGTGCCCGCACAGCTGCGGGCGGCCGTGCAACGCGCGCGGCGGCCGACGCCATCGGCATCGACGACCCCTACGAAACCTTCGACGAAAACGGCGAAACCGTGGCTCGCCCGCCATTGCATGCGGTGGCCGAAATCGCCGATCGGTTGCAGAAACTCCCGCAATTCCAAGGCATTCGGTTTGCGACTCTGACCGGTCGGGACAAGGATGATGTGAAAACCCAGGTGATGGCCGATTTTGCCGGCGGCGAGACTCCGATCCTGGTGTCCACCACGGTGATCGAAGTCGGCGTGGACGTCAAGCAGGCCAGCTGCATCGTCATCTTTGATGCCGACCGATACGGCCTCTCTCAGCTGCATCAGTTGCGCGGCCGCGTGGGGCGTGGCGGCACCAACTCGTGGGCGTTCCTTATTTCCCGTGCGGAACCCGGCTCCCCGGCCGAGCAACGGCTCGAAGTGATTCACCACTCGCTCGACGGTGCCGAAATCGCCCAAGCCGACTTGGAATTCCGCGGTGCCGGCGATGTGCTCGGCGACGCCCAATCCGGCGGCAAGTCCAGCCTGAAGCTCCTGCGCGTGGTCAAGGACGCCGACATGATCGCCGACGCCCGCACCCGTGCCGAGCAGCTTCTGGCCGCCGACCCCGAACTGGCAGGTGAGGTCCAACTCGCCGGTGCCGTCCTCGACTTCACCCGAGGCAACGAAACCTTCCTGACCTCCAGCTGAGGCACCTCCAGCTGAGGCTAGGGCTGCGCCCCCGTAATCGCACGATATAGTTTTTCCGTATGCCGATCGTGAGGAAATCACGGTCGGGAAGCCCTCGAATGTGCTTCAGTGGAGGCAAGACCATTCGTACATGAGGTACTCGAAGTGCATATATCATTGGTGCGCTTCGAGCACCCCATTGTTGTTCATGATTGGTATGCGCAGATGAACCTGTACAGTGAAAGCTATGCGTGTAATTTCTGGACGATTCAAGGGTGTGGCGCTTGCTACGCCGAAAACGGGTACCCGGCCTACCACGGATCGCACCAAAGAGGCGATTTTCTCGCACCTCGACTCATGGGGAGTGCTGGATGATGCCCGTGTACTGGACCTGTTCGCCGGTACTGGTGCGTTGGGCATCGAAGCGCTGAGCCGTGGCGCGCGAGAACTCGTGGCCGTGGAAAGTTCCCGGCCTGCGGCGGCGCTGATTACCAAGACCTTGGCGCAGCTACAGAAGAATCGTTCGTGGGATGCTTCGCTCAAGGCCCGTGTGCTGGTCAAAAAAGCCGAGCAAGTGGCTGGCGGCTTCGGCGAACCATTCGACGTGATATTCATCGACCCGCCCTATGCCTATGAGACCGCTGAATGCAATCAGCTACTGTCCGATCTGGCGGCGGGCAGCGCCACCAACGAGAACACGGTGATCATGCTCGAACGCTCGGTACGCTCGGATGATCCCACTGCCCCCGGAGGCTGGCAAATCACCGAAAGCCGCAACTACGGCGAAACCGCCGTCTTCTACATCGAATCCGCGGATGACGACTCGGATATAGAGCGTTCCGACGATTCCGCCGCGTAGTGAATCTCCCACCGTGTGGTGAATTAATCGGCGAGCCGGCGCGGATGGGCGGCGGAGACCTCCCAGCCCAAGGCCATCAGGGTCTTGCGATCGGCCTTATCCAGCGCCTTGCAATCCAGTGCCGCGATAAGGTCTGGCCGAATCTCGGCGGTGCGGGCCAGCGCTTCGTCGCGGCGAAAACGGTCCACCTTGCCGTGGTCGCCGGACAACAGCACATCCGGCACCGCAATACCGCGCCACACGGCCGGCTTGGTGTACTGGCGATGTTCAAGCAGTGCGCCCTCGCCGGTGTAGGATTCCTCAACAATCGAATCTGGGTTGCCCATGAATCCGGGCATCAGGCGGGTGATGGCCTCAAGCATCACCGATACCGCTACTTCGCCGCCGTTCAGCACATAGTCGCCGATCGAATATTCGCGTACGTCGACGCCTTGGGCGCGGTAGTAGTCCGGGATGCGCGCATCGTAGCCCTCATACCGGCCGCAGCCGAACAGCAGATGGTCGGCATGGCTGAGCTCGGTGGCGTCGCGCTGGGTGAACAACGGGGCCGATGGGTTCGGGAAGATGAGCACCGGTGCGCCGGATGGGGCGGGGGAGCCGGACGGCTGCGAGAATCCCAGCAGTTCGTCCAGACATTCGCTCCACACTTCGGGCTTCATCACCATGCCGGCCCCGCCGCCGACTGGCGTATCATCCACCGAATGATGCACATCGTGGGTCCAGTCGCGCAGGTTGTGCGCCTTGATCTCCAACAATCCCTTGGCCTGGGCTTTGCCCATCAGGCTGAGGTTCATCACCTCAAAGTATTCGGGGAACACGCTCACGATATCGATCTTCATGTCATCCAGCCTAACGGTAGCCCCTCCCGCATTACACGGCCACCACTACACTATTGCGGTGATGAATACGACGATGAACCTCCCCACCCGCAAAAAGCCCGAAGTGTTGTCCCCGGCCGGCAACCTGAGGGGCCTGAAAACCGCGGTCGATTATGGTGCCGACGCCGTCTACTGCGGCGGCAAAGCCTTCGGCATGCGATCGGCCCCCAAAAACCTCAGCCTTGAGGATTTCGAGGAAGGATCGCGCTACGCCCATGAACGCGGCGCTCGCGTGTACGTGACCTGCAACGTGCTGCCGCGCAACAACGAGATCGAAGCCATGCGCGAGTACGTCGGCCAGCTCAAAGACACCGGCGTGGACGCGCTGATCGTCTCCGATATTGGCGTGATGATGATGGCCCGTCAGGTGGCTCCGAATCTGGAACTGCACGTCTCCACCCAGGCCGGCGTGACTAATTATCAGGCTGCGAACGCCTTCTACGAGCTTGGTGCTCGCCGTGTGGTGTTGGCCCGCGAGATGGACTTGCAGGCCGTGCGTGATATTCGCGCCAACATTCCCGATGACCTCGACATCGAATGCTTCGTCCACGGTGCTATGTGCATGGCCTTCTCCGGCCGCTGCCTGTTCTCCAACTATCTGACCGGCCGCGATGGCAATCACGGCGAATGCGCCCAGCCATGCCGCTGGAAGTATTCGATCGTGGAAGAGAAGCGCCCCGGCCAGTACTTCCCGATCGAGCAGACCGAGAACGGCGCCTATCTGTTCAATTCGCAGGACATGAATATGCTGGGGCACTTGGATGATTTGATTGACTCCGGTGCCACCAGCCTCAAAATCGAAGGCCGCGCGAAAAGCGCCTACTATATCGCCGCCATGACCAACGCCTACAAAACCGCGGTTAATGAATACATGATTCAACGCGGTTTTGAAGACGCTGATGGCAATGTTTTGAAGCCTTTCCATGACCGTGTGATTCGCCCGGGCGACCCCGATTTTGGCCAAGGAACCGAAGATCAAGTGATGCGCAATGCTGATGCCGCGTTCGCCGGTGTGGCCGATGAGGGATATGACCGTGGCTCTGATACTGCGGTTGCCGATTCGGTCACCGGCTCGGTTGCCGCAGAACGTGACCGCGTGACGGTTGCTGATGCCGTCGACTCAACTGCCTCTGGTACGCCGGCCGGCACCGCCGTCGAACCCGACGGCATGAGCTCTCACGCCCGTTCCACGCGCCGCAAGTCCAACACCGCGGTCGAACAGATTGAGACCGATTGGAAACATGCGGCCGTTCGCCCGGCCCCACACGTCGAACTGCCCGAATGGCTGCTCGAGGAAACCGACAAGGTGGCCCACCGCGACTACTCCACCGGCTTCTATTACCCGGAGCACAAGGTCACACAGAACACCGACCGCTCCGCCTACTTCCGCTCATGGCTGGTAGTGGGCGAAGTGCTGAGCTGGAGCGCGGACGAAGACGGACGTGTCACGCTGATGAGCCGTAACAAGATTGAGCCCGGTCAACAGGTCGAATTCCTGCTGCCTGGCGAGAGACCATTGGTCTTTACCGTGCCGGAAACCGGCCTGCGCGATGCCGATGGCGCGCCAGTACCCGCCATCAATAATCCGGCGCACGTGTTCTCGATGCCCTGCCCACACCAGGTGCCCATCAACGCCGCCATCCGCTCGCGCACCAAAAAGCCCACCCTCAAAGCCGAATAACCTACCACTCCGCCCCCGCTGACTGGGGGTGGTCATGAAAAACATGAACACCGCCCGCACCCAAGAAAGAATGCCTTATGCCTGAATACAGCGAAGAAATCCTCGATTCCAACAGCATCAGCTCTACCGATAAAGCCGGTCGCCCTATTCCGGTGACCATCCCCATCGCACTGGCCCCCGGCATCAAGGTGGTGTACACCACGCGACTGGGCGGCCTGAGCACCGGCGATTACGGCAACCTGAACCTCGGCGGCAAGTCCGGCGACGAACCTGAGGCCGTGCTGTCGAACCGCATCGCACTCGCCGAAGCGGTGCAAGCCCGCCTATCGCTGGTCTCCCAAGTACATTCCGGCGTGGCTGTGGACGTGGACGACTCGTTCGTCATCAACACCCCCTTCGGCTTCGACGTGTCCGGCACACATGGTGAGACTGACACTCCGCACGTCATCGAGGCGGACGGCCAGGTCACCGCACAATCCGGCATCGCCCTAGGCATGTTCGCGGCCGACTGTCTGCCGGTGCTGCTGGGCGACCCGGTCACCGGTATCATCGGTGCGGCCCACTGCGGCCGTCGTGGTCTGGAGCGCGGCGTGATCGGCACCACGGTGGACCTGATGAAGAGCAAGGGTGCCGACCCGGCGAACATCGTGGCCACACTCGGCCCGCGCATCTGCGGCGACTGCTATGAAGTGGGCGACGAGATCGCCGACCAGTTCATCAAGCGCTTCCCGCTGACCAAGACGAAGACCCGTTTCGGCGGTGCCGGCATCGACATCGCCGAAGCCGCGATGATCGACCTCGCTTTCGCCGGTGTACATCAGGTGGTCGATTCGATGCCGCGCGTGCACGCCGCCACCCAGTACCTTGAGGAAGACCCGGAACTCGCCGAACTGTGCCGTACGGATGGCGAAGGCCCGGCCGAGCTCGCGGAGCGCATCGACAACATCAGCCACAGCATGTGCACGCTCGAAAACCCACTGTGGTACTCGCACCGCCGCGCCGCGCTCGCCAACAAAACACACGAAGGCCGCCTCCTCGCCCTCATCGTGCGTGACTAAACGGAGAATGCGAGCACATTCCGTGGAGAAGATGTGATGCAGTTCACGGACGGCCAGCCCTCACCCTACGGTGGTGCCTATGACTGAGAGAGATTTCGATACCCCCGTCGAGACGCCTACCGTCCAGCCGGCCCCCGCTCAGGGCGCCAAACCGGCGCAAACCGTGCCGGTGGTGGCCGTGGTGCTGGCCGCCGGCTTCGGTACGCGCTTCGACCCCGATAATCCCAAGCAGCTTGTCTCCGTGGGCGGCAAGCCCATCGTGTGCTGGAGCATTGATGCCTTTGAACATTGCGACCGCGTCAGCGACATCGTGGTGGTGGTCAATCCCAAGGTGCGCGGTGAAGTGGAAACGTTGGTTGGCGAGATGGGCTACACCAAGGTCCGCGTCATCATTGACGGCGGTGACGAGCGTGTGGACAGTACCGCCACCGCGCTCGACATGCTGGCTACGGCTGGCATTCCGGACGATGCCAAGATTCTGATCCATGACGCCGTCCGTCCGTTCGTGGAACAGTCCGCCATCGACGGTTCGATTGATGCGCTCGACCAGTTCACGGCCGCAACCGTGGCCTACGCCTCAACCGACACCGTGCTGTTGACCGAGGATCTGGGCGATTTGAAAGTGGTCAAGTCGGTGCCGGACCGCCCGAACACCTTCCGCGCGCAGACCCCGCAATCCTTCCGCTTCGCGACGATTCGTCACGCTTACGATTTGGCTGCCGCCGACCCGGACTTCCATCCCACCGACGACACGCGCGTAGTGGTCGATTATCTGCCTGATGAACCCGTCGCCATTGTCTCCGGTGCGGAAACCAACCTGAAGATCACCACGCTGGAAGATATTCCCACAGCTGAGCGTATCGCCGAGGAGATTCTCGGTCGTGATCCCAAGGAAGAGGCCCGCGCCCGCATGCACGCCCTGCTGGCCCAAGCGGCCGGCCAGATGCATCGCTAGACTGGCATTATGCGTGAACTTAATGTTGTGATCTCCGGCTTCGACCACTATGACGGCGTGGAGGTCAATCCCGCCGTCGAAGTGCCCAAGGCCATCGCCGAGCAGGGACTGGGCGTCTCCTCTGCTCCGGACGATCCGTTGGAGCAGGTCGCCGTCACCGTTCATGCTGTCAGCATCCCGGTGAGCTTCGCCAAAGCCTGGCCCACGCTGAAAGAGACGATTGAGGCCACCAAGCCCAATATCGTCATCGCCACCGGGCTCAAGCACGCAGCCCGAGGCGTGATGCTTGAACGATGCGCCACCAACCTGATGGACGCGATCAAGCCAGACGCGGACAACGTGATCCCACGCCGCGAACCCATCGATCCCAATGGCCCGGCCGCCTATTGGACCCGCCTGCCGTTGCGCTCGATCCTGAATGATTTCACGGACGATTCGATTCCGGCCACCTTGAGTTCGGACGCAGGTACGTTCGTATGTAATTCGCTGTTCTACAACTTGCTCAACTGGACCGCCACCCAGGAGCGGGTGCTGGGCGGATTCGTCAGCTTCCCTCCGGTCGTTCCGGCGCATTCCAGCCAGCATGGTCTACCACTCGACCAGCAGATCGCCGCTGGCCGTGATGTGGTGCGCGAAGCCGTGCGCTACTATCTCAAGCCCTCCAGCTCCGACATCCTCATCGCCTAGCACGCTGTGCGCCACGCCGGAATAGAACATGGTTCGCACGCATTGTAACGATTGCGCGTCGCTCAACGCTCAGCGCTAGTGCGATGCGCTACAGTGCTTCAAGGATGTGCCAAGAGCTTTATGCGTGTGCGAAAGGAATAAACAGCGATGGTGGATCGTTTCCCGGTGGTGCTGCGAGGATATGACAAGGAGAAGGTTGATGCTGCCTTCGACGCTACTCAGGAGAGTATGAAGCGTGCGCAGCAGACGTTGGCCAGCATGCGTGAGCAGATTGCGGCGGATGACGACCGTATTCTGCAACTGCAGGCCCAACTTCAGGAAGAGAAGAACAAGAAGCCGGAAGGCAACAGCTTCGCTTCCTTGGGAGCGAACGCCCAGCAGATGCTTGCCTCCGCCGAACAGACGAGTACCGAACTGCTGGAACGCGCCAAGCAGGACGCGTCCTCCATCCGTACCACGGCTCAGGCTCAGGCCGAAACACTGATCAACAACGCCAAGCTGGATGCCCAGCATATTGTTGACGACGCCAATGCCAAGGCCGCCTCGATTCTGACGAACGCCAGCAATCAAGCCGAATCAGTGACCACCTCCGCCAACGAGGATGCCGCACAACTGCGCTCCGAAACTGCCAAGACCATCACCGAACAGCGTCAGACCGTCGAGCTTGAGCTCAGCAACGCGCGCGAAGAGCACACTAAGAAGATGGCTTCCGAACGCTCCACTCAAGAGCGCGAAATCGCCGACATGAAGGCGGAGGCGACCCAGCAGGTTGCCGCAATGCGCAAAAGCGCCAATGAGGAGATCACCAAGCTTAAGTCTGATTCCAACGATCAGATTGAGGCGGCGCTCGCCGAGGCCAACAAGAAGCTCGCCGACGTGCGCGAGCAAGTGTCCAAGATGATGACCGAAGCCCAGCGCAAGGCCAGCGAAATCATTGATGCGGCCAAAACCAAGGGTCAGGAAATCACTGATGAGGCCGAGGTCAAGCGCACCAGCACGATGAGCCAGGTCAACGCCGAGGTCGAGCAGATCCGTCACGACATCGCCGCTCAGCAGGATGAGGCCACGAAGAAGGTCAACGAACTGCTGCAGCACCTCGAAGAGCGTCGTGTGGCGGCCAAGCGGGAAGCCGATGAGTTGGTCGGTCAGGCCAAGAACACTCGCGACCAAGCCGATTCGTATGCCGCGTCCAAGCGCGAGGAGGCGGACATCCAGGCCGCCGCAATCGTTCATAAGGCGGGCGAGGAAGCCGATGCGCAGATCGAGGAGCGTCGCGCCGCCGCCCAAAGCGAGCTTGACGGTCTGTCCAAGCGCATCGCCGATCTGCAGGAACGCGAGTCCGTCATCACCCAGCGTGTTTCGGAACTGCGTTCTATGTTCTCGCAGGCGTTCTCCGGATTCGCTTTCGGCGGTAATGCGGCGGCCTCTGGTCAGGATCAGGAAGCCGCTGCCGCGGCGGCATTGCCGGTGGTTGCGCCCGTCCCGGAAGTCAAGCCTGTACATAACGAGGCCGATGACCAGCCGGGTGAGTTGAGCGGAAACGAGTCGGCTGCCGACGATCACAATGAGACAGATGCGGCACCGGCTGATTCGGCTGATTCGGCTGATTCGGCTGCGCAGAATGAGCAGTCCGAATCGTCTGAGCCGTCCGAGCACCAGACACAGGGCGAACCGGAGGCCCCGACTCAGGAGAATCCGGCCGTATCTGAGCAGAACGGCGAATGACAGGCCTTCGATTAGACTACTAGCGGTAAGAATTACGGCACCTGCGCTTTCGAGCCAGGTGCCGTATTCGTTTGAATCTGCGCCACAAGCGCACCATCACAGAAGGAGTATGACATGAGTGAATTGACGCCTCTGACCGACGAAGCGTTGAATACCCTGCGCGGCGATTTCGCACAGAGCGGCACCAACCGTCTGGCCATGAACGCGGTGACCGCCGCCGGCATCGACAAGGTGGCTCGCAATTATGACCGCGCTCGTCTGATGCAGCGTCGTTTCTCCACCATCGTTGACAATGGCGAAGCCACCCATCAGGATCGCTCCGGCCGCTGCTGGCTGTTCAGCTCCCTGAACGTGGCCCGTTTCGTGGCCAAGAAGAACATGAACTTGAAGGAGTTCGAGTTCTCCCAGAACTACGCGATGTACTACGACAAGCTGGAGCGCGTCAACTACTTCCTTAAGGATGTGGCCGCTCTGGTGGCTGCCGGAGAGCCTTCCGACTCCCGCCTGATGCAGCACCTGCTCGCCGACGTGATGGGCGATGGCGGCCAGTGGACCATGGCCATGAACGTGTACAAGAAGTACGGCGCTGTGCCCAAGGACCTGTTCCCGGAGACCGAATCCTCCAAGAACACCGGTGAAATGAACATCCAGCTGCGCCACATGCTGCACACCGCCGTGGCGCACATGTACGCCGCTGACGGCGATGCCTCCAAGGTCGAGGCGATTATTGCCGACGCCACTGCTGCCGGCCACCGTATTCTGACCATCCACCTGGGCGAGCCGCCGGTTTCCTTCGACTGGGAATGGACCGACAAGGATGGCGAATTCCACCGCGACGGCGAGATTACGCCGGTTGAGTTCTGGAAGAAGTACGTGGGTCCGGCTGATCTTGAGGACTACGTGTGCCTGGTGGACGATCCGCGCACCGAGCACGCCAAGGGCAAGAAGATCGGCATCGAGCACCTCGGCAATGTGGCTGGCGGCGACGCCACCGAGTACCTCAACGTGCCAAACCAGTTCATGAAGGACTGCGTCAAGCAGATTCTCGTTGAGCAGGGCATTCCGGTATGGTTCGGTGCCGACTGCCACCCGTTCATGGACCGTGAGAACGGCGCTTGGGCCACCGACCTGTTCGAGTACGGCCGCGTGTACGACGTGGACTTCGATTTGGACAAGGAAGCCCGCGTGCGCTTCGGCGACTCCGCCATGAACCACGCCATGGCTTTCGCCGGCGTTGACGTGGCCGACGACGGCACCACCCGCCGCTGGCGCGTGGAGAACTCTTGGGGCGCCAAGATCGCCGACAAGGGCTACTTCACCATGTCCGACGACTGGTTCACCGAATACGTCTACGAGGTAGCCGTCCCGAAGGCCCTGTTGCCCGAGGAATACCAGAAGGCCCTCGAAGAGCCAGCCACCATGCTCCCCGCATGGGATCCGATGGGCGCTTT
>OGZB01001249.1_pt1 | contig 14954 bp, 15 predicted proteins | sample 1576691 | NCBI WGS metagenome assembly OGZB01 (sample SAMEA3541479, study PRJEB24748) | human gut metagenome | biome: human gut; feature: human-associated habitat; material: faeces | place: China | collected 2012
GTTGTGCCGCGTTAAAGTACAGGAGGGAATTGTGTTCGTGCATGGAATTGGACGTAGAAAAGCGCAGTTGCAGAAATCTCTGGAACAGCTGGATCAATATCTGGAGAAACTAAAGGAATATACGAAAAAGCTGTATACGCTTGGGGATAGAAACACCCCTTCAATATCCATTTTAGAAATAACAATGATTGGTCTAATGTGATAGTGTTCTATCAATAATAAGAACTTATCTAATAATATTGTTGAAAAATCAGGCTCTTTTCTTGAAAAAACAAGTAATGCTTGATCAATATTTGCAATCGGTGGTCTTCTTAAAACATTTTTTCTCTCTAATATTTTGAGAAGGTAACCATCATCATGGTTACCTTTTTGAAATTCTACAAAATCACCAACAACTGGTTTTATATCTTGTTTTCTAAATTTTCCACGGGCACGACATTGATGAACTTCATGACCATCATCAATGTAATAAAAACCAGCTAATGCCTTGACAATACGCCCTTTATCTATGTTAGTCTTCATAATAATAGATTGTAATTGTTGTTCCTTTTTTATCTACTTTTGTTCCTGCAACTATACTTTGTTTATAAACTGCACCAATATAACGTTCATCTCCACCAGATTCTGGGAATTGTGTTCCTTCCATAGAAACGGTAAATCCCAAGTTTTCAAGATTCGACTTCGCACTATCAGGTGTTAAACCAACAACAGAAGGAACTGTTTGACTATATCCTGTAGAAACCGTTAAAGTAATATTTCTATTTGTATCTGTTGGATCTACTTTATAGCCTTTCGCTAAATTTTGATCAATAACGGTACCTGCCGGTTGATCAGAAGTTTGTTCACGTTTTGTAACATTGAATCCTAAACCACTCAATTTATTATAGGCATCATCATAGCTCATACCTGTATAATCATCTAAAATCACATAGGATCCTTTAGAAATCGTAAGTGTAATTGTACGATCTTTATCTGTAGGATCTTGTTTATAACCTTTTTCTAAACTTTGTTCTAAAACTGTTCCCGCCTTTTTATCAGAAACTTCACGTTTTATATCAACTTTAAAGCCAATCTTATTTAATTTCTTTTTAGCTTCATCATAACTTAATCCCGTATAATCATCTAAAACAATATATTTACCTTTTGAAACAGTAATTGTGATAACATCTCCTTCTTTAATAGAAGAACCTTTTTCTGGATCAGTTTTTGTAATTAAACCTTTTTTATAATCATCAGATAATTCTTTAAAAACTGTCTTATTAATTGTAACATCATAATCTTTTAATATTTTTTCTGCTTCACTTTGTTTCAATCCAACTAAATCTGGCATTACATTTGGTTGTTTATTTCCACCAAAAAGTAAGAATCTCTTGGAATGTCAACGGACTCCGGGCCTGCATCAAGAAAGGGTTCATGGACGCATTCCATGATCTGGATGCAGACTGTTTCTGCCTGCAGGAAACCAAGCTGCAGCCGGATCAGATCGAACTTGACCTGCCCGGATACCACCAGTACTGGAACAGCGCTGTCAAAAAAGGCTACAGCGGGACCGCGATTTTCAGCAAGAAAGAGCCTTTGTCCGTCACCTATGGACTAGGGATCGAGGAACATGATCAGGAAGGGCGTCTCATCACTGCCGATTTCGGATCGCATTATCTCCTCTGCTGCTACACGCCAAACAGCCAGCGCGGACTTGTCCGTCTGGACTACCGCATGAAATGGGAAACGGAAATGATTGCTTACATGAAGCGTCTTTCCGAAGAAAAGCCCGTCATCTTCTGCGGCGACCTCAATGTCGCTCATGAGGAAATCGATATCGCCAACCCGGCATCCAACCACAAGAACGCCGGATTCACCGACGAAGAAAGAAGCCGCATGACTGAGCTTCTGTCAGAAGGATTTACCGATTCCTTCCGCTTCAAGTATCCTGACAAGGAAAAGGCGTATTCCTGGTGGAGCTATTTTGCTAAATCCAGGGAAAGAAACATTGGATGGAGAATCGATTACTTCATCGTCTCCAATGCTTTGAAGGCGCATATCGAGGATGCAAAGATCCATCCAGAAATCATGGGAAGCGATCACTGCCCTGTCGAACTTGATCTTGATCTGGATTAAGGACGGAGGCGAATCAATATGGATGAAAATGATAATCCGGCAGAGAACTTAGCACCTCCGCTGCCACCTGTACCGCCTGCCCCGCCGGAAGGAAGCAGTCTGCAGCAGAAGATGATTGCAAGCACACTGGGACTCATAGGCATTCCTGTCTCCGCTTCCATCATCATTACGACACTGCTCCTCCTCTATGCTTCTCACGGGGACGCCGTCATCAACAAGTATGTTTACATGGGATTCATCCTCCTGATCCTTGCGATCATCGCTTTTAGCGCAAGGATGGATTACCTCTTCTATGAAAGAACGAAGTCGCGCATCATCATCCCGCTCCAGCAGCTGTCCCTGGCAGCCCATGCCATACAGTACGGGAACTTCAATGTCGTGGTTGACCACCACAGCGATGATGAGCTTGGCGAGGTCTGCAACACATTCCGCACGATGCAGTCATACCTGAAGAACAGCATCGCAGAACGCGCCCACCTCCTCACAAGCCGCAAGATCCTCTTCTCAGGCATTACACATGACCTTAGGACCCCGCTCACGACAATCATGGGATACACGGAAGCCCTGCAGCTGGGACTTGGCAAAACGCCGGAAAAGAGGAAGCAGTACCTTGCCTCGATTGCCTCGTGCGCAGATGACTTGTCAAAACTGATCGATGAATTGTCTCTTTATAATAAACTTTCGACAAGCCGCATCATCTGCCATCCGGTACCGACGAACTTCAGCCGCGCTATCCACTCCTTCATCAATGAAGACCTGGAATACTTGAAATCCAGGAATGTGAACGTCTCTTACAACACCGATGATTCCATCATCGCCATGCTTGATGAGAAAGAATTCCAGAGAGTGGTTTTCAATTTACTGGCAAATACGATAAAATATAGAGACAAAGATACCTCAGAAGTCCTGATCCAGATTTACCGCAAGGGAAAATATGCAGAATTCACGTATCAGGATGACGGCCCCGGAGTTCCTCCGGAAAAGACCGCCCACATATTCGAAGCCTTTTACAGGACGTATGAGGCAAGAAGCAAAACAAGCAACGGCAGCGGCCTTGGTCTTGCGATTGTAGCGGAGATCGTCACGGCGCATAAGGGACGTTACCGCGCTGTCAATGAAAATGGATTGAAAATGATATTTGATATCCCGCTGAAAGAAGGGAGCAACACAAATTGATGAGAAAAGTACTTGTAGTGGAAGATGAACCGAAGATTGCCAACATGGAAAGAGATTTCCTGGAAGGCGCCGGCTTTGAACCATATGTCACAGACAATGGCGAGGAAGCCCTCAAGATCATGGATGAAGTGAAAATCGATGCTATCATCCTTGACGTCATGCTTCCGGGAGAGGATGGATTCTCTCTTTGCCGCAAAATGCGTGAAAAGACTGATGCGCCGATTATCTTCGCAACAGCACGCACAGAAGATGCGGACATCGTCAGAGGTCTGGGCCTCGGCGCTGATGACTACATCGTGAAGCCGTTCAAGGGCACTGTCCTCATGGCTCACCTGAGAGCTCAGCTCGCTACCCACAACCGTCTCCTCAGCAGAGACCTTGCAAGACCGCAGGTGGAAAAAGGCATTACCGTAGGCGATGTCACCATCTGTCCGAAAGCCCGCCAGGTACTCCTGAACGGCAAGGACGTCACACTGACAGGCAAGGAATTCGACCTCCTCTACTTCCTCGTCCAGCATCCGAATGAAGTATTCTCCAAGGAACAGCTCTTCGAGAAAATCTGGAGCTTCGATCCGATCGGCGATCCTGCAACGGTCACCGTACATATCAACAGACTGAGAGACAAGCTGAAAAACGCTGCCGGACATCCTTATGAAGGAATCGAAACCGTCTGGGGCGCAGGCTACCGCTTCCATCAGGACTGATTCCGGGGGTGGAATTTTGCGAATTTTAGTAACCGGCGGTGCCGGATTTATAGGTTCTCATCTGGTCGACAAGCTTCTGTCGCTCGGCCATGAAGTAACCGTCATTGATAACCTCTCCGCAGGGACGGGAGAATTCCTCCCGCCTCAGGCGGAATTTATTCAAGCGGATATCAGAGATAGAAAGACCCTTCAAGACCTTTTTGAAAAAAGGAAATTTGACGTCGTTTATCACGAAGCAGCACAGACCATGGTTCCTGTATCCATCAAGGATCCAAGCTATGATGCGGACGAAAACATCATGGGACTTCTTTCCGTCCTTGAGTGCGCAAGAGCGACTGGCGTGAGAAAGATTATTTTCTCCTCCTCTGCCGCTGTTTACGGGGACAACCCCGCCCTTCCCCTCAAGGAAAATGAAGTGCCTGTCCCGGAATCCTTCTACGGCCTGACCAAGTGGATGACCGAGAAGTACCTGGAACTTTACAAGAAACTGTACGGCCTTGATTACACGATCCTTCGCTACAGCAACGTGTACGGTCCCCGTCAGGGAGCTAACGGAGAAGGCGGCGTCATCTACATTTTCGCAAAAGCCCTCGCCTGCGGAAAGCCCATCACCATCTTCGGCGACGGTTCACAGACAAGAGACTTCATTTCCGTCCATGACATCGTTGCAGCCAATGTCGCTGCCCTTGAAAAAGGAAGCGGGGAAATCTGCAATGTCAGCACGGAAACGGAAATCAGCCTGAACGAGCTCGCCCATGAAATAGTCACACTGGCCGGATATGATGATTCCTTCATTCATTACACAGAAGAACGTAAAGGAGATATCCATCGTTCCTGCCTGTCCAATGAAAAGCTGAAATCTCTCTTCGGCTGGAAACCATCGTACAACTTAAACGACGGATTGAAGGATACCCTTTCCTTCTTTACCCAGCGGGAAAAGAATACCAAATAATCCAATAAAAAGAGACTGTCAATCGAACCATCGATTCCAGTCTCTTTTTGTTGGATTTATTTCAGAAGTTTTTCAATCATGTGCGCTACGCCGTCTTCTTCATTCGATGCGCAGACAGCTTTCGCTGCATCAAGGGCAATCTTGTCCGCATTGGCTACTGCATAAGACTCTCCTGCCATCCTGAGAAGCGGGACATCATTTTCCGTATTTCCAAATGCCATGATCTCGGAAGAGGAAATCCCTGCCTGATCCGCCAGGTACTTCACAGCCATTGCTTTATTAATGCCGCTCTTGTGCATATCGACGAAGTCATCTCCGGGGAATACGACATCTACTGCATCCCCGAACTTGTTTTCAATAGCTTTCCTGATTTCCAGCCTGACAGCGGGATCCGGATCAGAGAAAACGATCCTTGTCACCTTCTTTGGCGGATTGAAGAAAGCCGCCCCGAGAAATTCTGGCTGCACGGTCCTGTACTTCCTGTACTTGATTTCCGTCCCGTCGGGGCCTTCCATGTAGATTTTATCATCCCAGAACGCAGTGACCTTGAGCCCCTCTTCCTTTGCCCATAAAAGAGCCTTTGAAGCAAACTTTGGATCCATGCCTTCCTGATAGATGGCTTCCCCCGTTTCCCCCATCATGATCCATGCGCCCGTATAGCATACGACCGGGACATTGCCCAGTTCGAGCACTTCCATTTTCTTCCTGGCCGAATTCCACATACGTCCCGTAGCAATGACGACCTTGAATCCTTCCTCCGATGCTTTCTTGATTACATCACGAGAGTATGAGGAAATGGTCATGTCGTCATGCAGGAGCGTACCGTCAAGATCAATCGCTATCATACGAATCGACATATCAAAACTCTCCTTCTTCAGGGAAATCCCTGTATGATACCCGGTAAACGGATAATTATTTCAAAAGAACATTCTTATTCGACTATACCACATTTACAGATGAGAAAATACCCTTGGCGCCAAATGGAGCCGATTTCACCTTCCTCTTTGCTGAATGGTAGCAAAAAGCAGGATTATTCATTATAATAAATAATAATCAAGGGCATGCCTCATGCCAAATTCCAGAGCCTGCCGCGGCTCTTTTTTTCAACGGAGAATGTATGAAATATCGTCTTCTGCTCGTACTGGCGGCCTTGATCTGGGGCTCTGCCTTTGTGGCGCAGGTCGTCGGCATGGACACGATCGGTCCATTTACCTTCGGCGGCGTACGTTTCCTCTTGGGAAGCGCAAGCCTTCTGCCCATTATTTATATGAACCGGCATAAGGAAAATCCCAAGTCCACGAAGATTCCGCTCTGGGCGGCTTTCCTCATGACGGGACTTCCCCTTTTTGCCGCTGCCACGATCCAGCAGGTCGGCCTGCAGTTCACCACGGCATCAAAGGCCAGTTTCCTGACAGCCAATTACATACTCTTGGTCCCCTTCTTCGGGCTCTTTCTGGGACATCCGCTCCGCCTGACGCACCTTGTCGGAGCCGTCACTGCTATTACGGGCGTCTACCTCATGTCCATCAAATCAGATTTCACCATCAGTCCGGGCGACCTCATGATGCTTCTCTGCGCTATTTTCTTCTCCCTGCAGATTCTGGCGCTTGATTACCTGACGCAGAGATTCGATCCCGTTCTTCTTTCATCGGGACAGTTCTTCGTCACAGGCATCCTGAACCTTGTCCTTGCCTTTATGTATGAAACACCGACATGGACCGGAATCGAAGGCGCTATGGGCGCTCTCCTCTATACCGGCATCCTTTCAAGCGGCGTTGCTTACACGCTACAGGCAGTCGGGCAGAAATACATGCCCCCGACTGAAGCCTCCATGATTTTAAGCCTTGAAATGGTCTTCGGCGGATTGAGCGGCGTCCTTTTCCTGGGCGACACATTCACCGAACGCCAGATGGCAGGCATTGCCGCCATGTGCATAGGCGTATTCGTCTCGCAGCTTCCAAGCCGGGCCATTCTCCGGCTCAGAGAAAAACCCATCTCATAAATCCCACGATGTATTCATCCCCTTACGGGAATTGATCAGGAAGGAGCAGTATTATGAAAGAAATCGTTATCGCGCAGCCATTGGGCATTACCAGGGAGCTTTTGGCATCCCTTGCATCCGGTCTTAAGAAAGAAGGCTGGAACCTGACCGCTTATGACAAAGTCCCCTCCGGGCAGGAAAAGCTCGGGAAACGCATCGAAGGTGCTGACATCGCTGTCATTGCCAACTATCCTTTGAAGAAGGAAGCATTGGAAAAAGCCTCTTCCCTCAAGTACCTCTGCGTCGCTTTCACCGGTGTCGATCATGTCGATATCTCTTACTGCAAGGAAAGACATATTGCCGTATCCAACTGCGCAGGCTATTCCACTGAATCCGTTGCTGAACTTGCCTTCGGCATGGCGCTTTCTCTCTACCGCATGCTTCCTGAATGCGGGAAAGCCATAAGAAATGGAAAAACGAACGCCGGCCTTTGCGGCATCGAGCTCAAGGGAAGGAAATTCGGCATCATCGGAACAGGCGCTATCGGACAGCGCGTGGCCGGTCTTGCCCAGGCATTCGGATGCGAAGTCTATGGATACAGCCGCACACCGAAGACTTACCTTGTCAACTACACCGATCTTGATACCCTTCTTAAGACCTGCGACATCATTTCTATCCATGTCCCCCTGACCGATGAGACAAGAGGACTGATCAATAAGGAAAAGATTGCCCTCATGAAGAAGGATGCCATCCTGATCAATACCGCCAGAGGCCCTGTCGTCGACAGCAAAGCCCTTGCCGATGCATTGAAGGAAGGAAAAATTGCCGGCGCAGGCATCGACGTCTTTGAAGGCGAACCTCCGCTTCCTGCCGATCATCCGCTCCTCTCTGCTCCTCACACCATCCTTTCGCCGCACGTAGGCTTTGATACGAAAGAAGCTATGGAAAGAAGAGCCATCCTTGTATTCCACAATATTGAGAACTACCTGAAAGGCGACCAGAAAAACGTCATCTGCTGATGCAATATAAATGAAAGGCCCTGCATGCCGCCTGGCATGACAGGGTCTTTTTGTATGTACACTCCATGTATTTATTTCTGAATGAGTTTTTCCATATCTTCTGGAAGCGGCGCGCGGAAGGATTTCCCTGAAACGCCTTCAAAGCCTTCTTCAAAGGCAGGAAATGATAGCAGTCCTGCATGAAGCATCTGCCTTTTGATGCCAAGTTCCCTTGACGCTTCGATGCTCTCCTTTGTCCCGTACTTCTTATCCCCCAGGAGCGGATGACCTTTTCCTGCCATCTGCACGCGGATCTGATGGGAACGTCCTGTCAGGAGCTCGATTTCTACGCGCGTGAAGGTAATTCCCTCTTTGCGATACGTTTCTTCGGCTTCATAGAGGATTTCAATATGCTGCGCATCTTCTGATTTCTTCACGAGGCGTACCTGGTTATCCTCATGATCCTTCTTAAGATAGCCTTCCAGCTTTCCCTTCCCCTTCATTTCTCCGTAAACAAGGGCTGTGTAGATCTTTCTCACATCACGCTTCCGGATGATTTCATTCATGGCCTGCAGGGCATGGATATTCTTTCCTGCAATGACAAGGCCGCTCGTATTCCTGTCGAGGCGGTTGCAGACGGACGGCTTGAAAACAGGCGTCACTTCATCCTTCAGGTACGCAAGGATTTCATCATTCAATGATTTTTCCCCGGATGCATCCCCCTGCGTCAGAAGCCCTGCCGGCTTGTTGACAAGAAGCACATCATGATCTTCATAGACGATTCTTCCGGAGAGTTCATCCCCGTCAGCTTTCCTTTCCGGGACCTTTTCTTCTTTTCCCATGAACTTGTCTATCGTTTCATCGGAGAACCAGATTTTAATGCTGTCCCCTGCCTGGATTTTTTCCTTTCCTTCAAGCTTCCTGTCGTTCAGTGTAATATTTTTCTTTCGAAGACTCTTCCGCAGAAGACTGGCTGATGCACCGGGCATCAATTTCGTGATGTATTTCCATACACTCTGCCCTGCTTCCGATTCGCGGACCCTGAATTCTTTCATACTTTTCTCTCTTTCAATTTAAACGGGCCTTCCTGCCGCTCCTGCCATCCGGATGAATCATTTTACCTCTTTCCTGGCAAAGCGCAGAGAATCCCGGTTTATGCTTATTTCTTTATTGTACCATTATGCGCGGTTCCCATGGAATATTCCAATAGAAAAAGAGGAGCTCTTGTCAGCCCCTCTTTTCATCAACTTACTTCTGCTTTTTGAAATACGGCTTGATGCCTCCGCCAAGTTTTGAACTGCGGATGGCAGCAGCTGCTTTCTCCGTTACGATATAGAATGCCGGGATCAGGAAGAGCCCGAATAACGTAGCAAATGTCATACCTCCTACGACGGCAACACCCATGCCGCATCTGGCCCCTGCGCCCGCACCGTTTGCAAGCGCCAGCGGCAGGCAGCCGATGATGGAGGTGAAGGCTGTCATGAGGATCGGACGGAAACGGAGACGGGATGCCTCCACTGCAGCCTCCAGCGGATCCATGCCGTTATCGACACGTTCCTTGGCAAATTCAACGATCAGGATGGCATTCTTTGCCGCCAGACCGATGATCATGATAATGCCGATCTGCATGTAAACGCTGTTCTGGAAACCATCACTGGTCGATCCGAGAAGCGCTGCCATTTTGCTGTAGCCGGAAGCGGCACTGCCCTGGATGGCAATACTTCTTACACCATTGAAACGCGTGATGGAAGAAGGCGCTGTCGTAATGGATTTCGTCAGGATGGTATCAAGCGGAACCATATCGCCGCTGGAAGTCTTAACGGAAATGAACTTCAGGGAATCCGCCTGGGAGCGGTACTGCGTGCCTGCCTGTACGATGACTTTGTACGTACGGCCGAACTGATTGAAATCATTGACCTGCGTACCGCCGAAGTTGACCTGAAGGGCCGTAAATACATCTGACAAATTGATGCCAAGACTCTTGACCTTCTCACGGTCGACAGAGAATTCATAGCTTGGCGTATCAGCACTGTAGTCGCTTCTTGTACTCATGAGCTCAGGACGCGCGTTGCAGGCTGCGACAGCCTTGGCCGCCAGATCGCTGAGTTCCGTATCCGAAAGGCCCAGATTATCCTGCAGCTGCATGCTCCAGCCGCCTTCCATGCCAAGGCCCGGGAGCGAGGACACATTGAATGCATAAATGCTGGCTTCCGGATGATCCTTTGCCGCCATCATGTTGAACTGGGTAATAATGGACGTGACACTTTCGGCCGATGCAGTCCGCTGATCCCAGTTATCCAGAGAAACGTAAAGATTTCCTGTATTCGAACTGGATCCGCCTGCATTTGTCATGACATCCTTGACGCCTGGAATCGTCTTCGTTTCAGCCGCCATGGCATCGACTGTCTTGATTGTCTGATTGAGGGACGTCCCTTCCGGCATCTTGATGCTTGCCATGAAGAATCCCTGATCTTCAGACGGAACAAAGGTCGAAGGAAGAATCTTGTAGAAAGCACCCATGAGGACGCATATGACGACGAGGAAAATGCCTGCAAACTTCAGATGATGAATCATCCAGTCAACCTTCTTCGTATAGCCTTCGCGTATATGGTCGAAAGAAGAATTGAACTTATGGAAGAATGCGGCAAGCGGGCCATGCCTGAAACCTGTATCGCCCGGCTTCAGGAGAAGCCCGCAGAGGGCAGGCGTCAGCGTCAGTGCAACAAATGCGGAAATTGCAATCGATATCGTAATCGTCACGGCAAACTGCTTGTAAAGGACGCCCGTGATGCCGCCAAGGAAGGCAACCGGAATGAAGATGGATGCCAGGACTGCCGTCGTTGCGACAATCGGCCCCTGTACTTCATCCATAGCCGCTTCCGTCGCAGCCTTTGGATCGAGTTCCTCCCTTTCCATGTGCTCTTCAACGTTTTCAATGACGACAATCGCATCATCGACGACCATGCCGATTGCCAGGACCATCGCAAAGAGTGTCAGCGTATTGATGGAGAAATCAAGAAGAACGAAAGAAGCAAACGTACCGATAATGGAAACCGGCACTGCGAGGACCGGGATCAGCGTCGTCCTCCACTTCTGCAGGAAGAGGAATACGACGAGAACGACAAGAATCAAAGATTCAATGAATGTAGCCTTGACTTCATCTATGGATGCATTGATGAACGACGTATTATCCATGACGATAATGTAATCAAGATCCGGCGGGAAACTGTCCTTGGCCTCCGAAAGAATCTGCTTGACCTGCGTGACAGTATCAAGAGTATTCGCATCATTGGTCAGCTGTACGCCAAACCCGATCCCCGACTTCCCGTTGATCTTCGAATTATTGCTTTCATTCTGCGTGCCTCTTTCATTCGTGGCAACATCCTGCAAATGGACAAACTGGCCATTGGAAGCAGACTTCAGGATGATATTCCCGAACTGTTCCGGTGTCGTGAGACGCCCTTCCACCTTGGCACTGTACTGCTTTTCCTGCGTAGCCGGTGCCGGCTGGGCACCGATCGTACCGGCAGGAGCGGACACGTTCTGCTCCTTGATGGCAGATGTGACGTCTGCCACCGTCAGCCCTCTTTCAGCGAGCTTGTCCGGATTCAGCCAGATTCTCATGGCATAGCTGGAACCGAATGTATTGACATTGCCTACGCCGTTTACACGCTGCAGTTTATCCAGAAGGTAAATATCTGCGTAATTCTTAAGGAAGGCCTGGTCATATGTACCCTTTGGCGAATACAGATTGACCATCAGCACCATATCGCCGGATGCTTTCCTGACAGTAAGGACCGTCTGCTGGACCTCGGAAGGCAGGCTGTTCTTGGCCAGATTGGCACTGTTCTGTACATTGACGGAATCCGTATCCCCGTCAGAATCGAGGTCAAAGACAATCGAGAGGCTGTAAGAACCGCTGTTGCTTGACGTCGAAGACATGTAGTCCATATTTTCAACGCCGTTCAGCTGGTCTTCAATGACCTGCGCGACCGTCTGATTGACGATGCTTGCGTTGGCACCCGTATAATTGGCGCTGAGACGTATCGTCGGCGGAGAAATCTGCGGATACTGCGCAATTGGCAGTGTCGAAAGCGAGATCAGGCCGAGGAGTACGATAATCAGCGAAATGACAATCGCAAAGATTGGACGCCTGATAAAGAATTTAGACATAACCGGCCTCCTTTATGACTGCTGGGAGGTAACGGCATAAGACGGCGTCGTGCTTGTCGTCAGGGACAGCCCCAGTTCCTGCGCATTCGTTTCCGTAGGATTCAGAGCCTGTCCTTCCTTCAGATTCGTCAGACCTTCTACTACGACATTATCATCCTTGGTAAGACCGCTCTTGACGACATAGTAGCTTCCCACTTCATCGCCAAGCTCTACGATCTTGGAAACAGACTTGTTGTCCGGCCCCACGACGATGACAAAGGACTTGTTGAGAACCTGCTGCACTGCTCTTTGCGGAACGAGAAGTGCATCCTTCTGCGGCTGGCCCTCAATCGTAATCTTGGCAAACATGCCTGGAAGCAGGAGATGATTGTCATTATTGAAGAGAGCTTTGACTGTGAGCGTACCAGTGGACTGATTGAGCTGGCGGTCAGCAATATATGTCGTGCTTGTTTCCGCATACTTGGAACCATTGCTGAGCGTGAGCGTTGCCGTCGGCGGAATAAATTCACTGCTTGCTGCATCGCTTTCCTTCGGCTTGCGTCCGTTTTCTCTGAAATTCAGGAATTCATTTTCACTGACAGAGAAAGAGACATAGACCGGATTGATTGTGCCGACAGATACGAGCTGCGTCAATCCCGACGTCACATACGTCCCTGCCGCCACATCATCGACAGAAAGCTTTCCTGACATTGGAGAACGGACGACAGTATCATCCAGATTCTCCTCTGCCTCCTGCAAAAGTGCCTGCATATCTTCATATTCAGAACGGTTTGTTTCCACCGTGGCTCTCTGCGTCGTGAGCGTCTGCTCTGCAATCGCACCCGAAGCCTCCAGCTTTTCATAGCGCTGAAGATCAATCAGGGAATTGTTGTAAGCCGTCCTGGCCTTATCCACATTCGACCTTGCAGAAAGTACCTGGGACGAATACTGACGATCGTCGATCTGTCGATCTTATAAAGCGGCTGCCCCTTCTGAACAGCCTGCCCGCTGGTAAAATACTTTTCCACAATAGAACCGGAAACCCTTGGCTTGATGGCTACCGCATCCGTCGATTGTACTTCCCCTGAATAATCATGGGAAACAGATACATCCTGCTGGAGCACCTTCATCGTCTTGACAGAAACAGCATTGCTTTTCTGCGCCGTCGTGCCGCATCCGGCCGTCAGACCCATGATTCCGAAAAGAATCACAGCTGCCGCTATTCCTGCCTTCTTCCTTGCATTTCCTATCAACATATTCCCACCCCTGACTCTGTCTGTCCGTGTCTCCTGCCTTCAATTCATCAGGCAGGGATCATCAGACTATTGATTCCAATAGAAAAAATCCAGGCATGCCCGGATCCAAATTCATTCATGTCTACCTTATTGTAACAGAAAACAAAACCTAAATAAATGAAAAACGGATGGAATATCCCGAACCGGGACATATCCATCCGCCTGCACTTTTATTGATTATTTGTCGTCCACATGAAGTGAGAGGACATCATTTCTTGCATAATGACCGCAGGGATCAAATTCCATCTTGGCAGCCGCAGCGTCCTCCATGTCCAAATCCGCGTAAATAATACGCTCCATATCCCATACCGTCTCAGAAATATCATGACCATAAGGATCGATCACACAGCTTCCTCCGCGGCATACGATACCCTTGGAAACAGCATCCTTCTCCGGAGCCGTTGCAAGATCCCCCGGATAAGAATCCTTTGTAATCAGCATATCGCAGTTGATGACAAAACAGCGTCCTTCCAGTGCAATATGACGGATCGTATGCTGCCATTCCGCATTGTCATTCGTATTGCAGGAAATATAGATCGTAATCCCCTTCTGATACAGCGCCGTCCTTGCAAGAGGCATGTAACTCTCCCAGCAGATCAGGCAGCCGATCGGCCCCCAAGGCGTATCCATCACAGGGAAATATCCCTCATTCGCATCGCCCCAGACCACACGCTCCGAGCCCGTAGGCTTGAGCTTCCTGTGCGTCAAGACTTCACCATCCGGGGAAATCAGAAGATTGGAATTATAAAGCGTCCCGTTCACCGCATCCCTTTCCGAAATGCCGATGCTTACATACACGCCAAGCTTCCTGGCCTCTTCCTTCAGCACTTCCGTCTCTTCCTCACCCACAACAATGGATGCATCCGAATAACGCTTCCAGTCCTTCCTGCCATCAGCCGTACGACGTCCCACAGAAAAGCCGAAATTCATCCCATAAGGATAACCGGGAATAAAAAGCTCCGGAAACACAACAAGATTCGCCCCGCCCTTAGCCGCCTTCTTCAAAAGCGATAAAGCCTTCGAAAGACAGGCCTTCTTGTCAAACATCACAGGCTCCGCCTGCACCACAGCCACCCGGCATTGTCCGTCCTTTACTTTCATCATAAATCCCCCTGCCATAGTTTTATCGTATCTTTCAGTCAATGTTACATATAGTTTACCATGTCAGCATAATAAAAGAAAAGGGAACATAAAGAACACGAATTACGCCGATTGACGTCCCTCTTAATCCCCCGTCTCTTCCATTAACCATTTCAGCAATGATAGTGCAGAACATAATATAAACATAAAATGAAAAAGTCAATCGCAATGATTGACATACCTTCGCTTATCAAATCCGCATGTTTTTCACCATACCAGCCAAGAGGACTCAGCAGGTATTCATGCAATAAAACCACCAACCGGTAAAGATTGATGGGATTTAGCTGAATCAGCTCTGCTTATTCCTCCCTTCCATTCCAACCGAGATGAGGCAGCAGGTTATTCACACAAAGCAAAAAAGGACATCGATCGTAATGATTGACGTCCTTTTTTATGGCTCTTCACGGAAATTTGGGGGATGAATAATTTTTAGGTAAAGAA
>OGZB01001257.1_pt1 | contig 14918 bp, 25 predicted proteins | sample 1576691 | NCBI WGS metagenome assembly OGZB01 (sample SAMEA3541479, study PRJEB24748) | human gut metagenome | biome: human gut; feature: human-associated habitat; material: faeces | place: China | collected 2012
TAAACATAGGTGAACGTTCTGGAAGTGGTGTTCCTAATATCTTCAATACATGGGAAGATCAAGGATGGAAAGAACCTGTTATTGAAGAAAGGTTTGATCCTGATCGAACTATCTTAACACTTGAATTTGTAGATAAAACAAACAAAGAAAAAGCGGCGAAGAAAAGTGGCGAAGAAAAAACGGCGAAGAAAAGTGGCAAAGAAAAAACGGCGAAGAAAAAAATAACAAATAAAACAAAAGAAAAAATGATAAAAATAAAAGAATATCTTAGTGAAAATAAAGAAGCAAAAACAAAAGATATTGCAGAATATATTGGTTTAAAACATTCTAGAACGAGAGAGATTCTTTCACAAATGGATTCTGTAGAATCAATTGGTACAAACACAAATAGAAAATATAGGTTAAAAGATAATCAAAAATAGAATTGTCTTTAAAGATGAAATAAAATGTAATATATATGAAAAGAGTTCTCAAATAGATTCATTGCTATGATGATTTATTTCAAAATTTATTAAAAAGTAATCACAAACTTGTCAGCATAGGTGATTACTTTTTTTGTTCATTTTTGGTTTAAATAAAAAACATACTCGCCCTTGTAGATATCGCCCTGCTCATACAGCTGGGTGAAGATCTTCTGGCAGGTCTCCACATGGTAGTCATCGGTGGTGCGGATGAAGCGGTCGTAGCTGACATCCAGCAGCTTCCACAGATCCTTGACGGTGGCAACGATCCGGTCAACGTACTCCTTGGGGGTCACGCCTGCATCGGCGGCCTTGTCCTGGATCTTCTGGCCGTGCTCGTCGGTGCCGGTCAGGAACATGACGTCGTAGCCCTGCATGCGCTTGAAACGGGCCAGTGCGTCGCAGGCCACGGTGGTATAGCTGTGGCCGATGTGCAGCTTATCGCTGGGGTAGTAGATGGGGGTCGTGATGTAGAATGTCTTGTGTTCACTCATAGGGGTAATTCTTCCTTTCCTTTTGGCATTGCAACGAAAAACGCTCCCGTCCTGCCGGTTTTGACCGGACAAGGACGAGAGCGCTGCACTTTCGTGGTACCACCTTGCTTCGCCCTGCCCTTGCGGGCAAGACCTTGTGCTGGCGTAAAAACCAGCCCGGCGCGCTAACGGACGCCACACCGTCACGGGCTCACTGTTCACCCGTGCAGGCTCCGAGACCATGTTCCGCACCGCGCGGCCTGCCCGCTTCCATCCTTCGGGCTTTCTGTCAGGCGCAGACGATGCGTACTCTTCTCTTCTCAGCCAATGCCATTATTATGTTTATAATACGCAAAAAAAGCGGGTTTGTCAATAAAAATATGAAGAAAGAACTCTCTCAGTCAAAATCTGCCGGTTTTGACAGCTCTCCCGAAGGGCGAGCTTTTGAAATTTTACGGCACACGCAAAAAAGCTCCCCCTTCGGGACCGATTTCCCCCGGTCGGGGGAAAATGGCGAAGCCAAAAGGGGGAACAGCTGTCGAGCGGATGCGAGACTGAGAGGGTTTTACACCTCGTAGTCCATGCACACGCGGGTCTTGGTGTAGGGGCGCACCTTGCCGTCGGCCACGGCCACATGGGCGGGATGCACGGCGTAGCCCTTCAGGGCCTCAAAGCTCTCCAGCGTGGTGTCCAGCATCACATCGGCGTTGGAAGTGGGCAGGCCGTTGATGTTCACATGCACTTCCAGCAGGCCGGGCACCTTGCCCACAAGGCCCTCCAGGCCTTCCTTGATGCCGGCCTTCACAGCGGCCTTTTCGGCGTCGGACAGCTCGTCCTTCAGCTGCCACAGAATGATATGCTTGACCATAACAAAATACCTCCTGCATTTTTTCTCATTGTAGCAGGATGAGAAAGGGAGCGCAAGAGGCGGAAGCTATTTTTTATCCTTGTCGTCCCGGCTGCCGTGGTAGCACAGGTTGGAGATGACAAAACCGATGCAGGCCAGATATGCCGCTACCAGCAGAATGATATTCCACGGCTCGATGTCCGGCAAAATTGTATTGAACAGAAAGGCTGCACCGCCGAGGATCAGGGTCACACCGGAAAATTTGCGGAAGTTTTTGCGCTCGTCCTCGGTTTTCCAGGCTGTTCCGCTGCGATCACGCAGATCCTGGATGCCGCGCCAGATGAACAGCAAAGAGGTGACGACACGCAGCCACTCCCAGTCGGAAAGATGCAGATTCATGACAGGCTCCTTTCCGGCTGTCAATCAGCACTATGGTTCCAACTTTCGTAAACGACAAGATAGATCAGATCTGCCACAATCCAGATGATGCTGAGGACACGGTGAAGCAGAGTTGCCGGATCCAACAGGAGAAGAGCGAAGAAAATCACAGCATTGCACATGAGAAGGACGCCGTTTTTCTTCTGCCACATGGCACGGTATTCCGGATCGCGGTCGTACTGGTTGAAAAAGGTATGGATGAGCGGGTCTTTGCCCAGCAGGTCCCGCAGGCCCATCCAGAATGCAAAGAGGCCCAAAACAAGATGCATCAGGTTCAGCCGATCAAACGTAAATACAATCTGCATAAAATGCGCCTCCTTTTTCCACCATTATACCATAGGAGGGTGGAAACACAAGGACGAGAATAAACTGCCCATCGGGATTTTTTGAACCCTCTCAGTCATCGCTGTGCTCCCAGGCCTCGTAGGCAACCAGATAAAGAATGTCTACCACAACGGCAACCAAAAGCCAGCTGCCGCCCCAAGGAGCCTGGGGCAGGAAGGTGTCCAGGAGAGAGACGACGGCGTTAAAGGTAAACAACACGCCGTTTTTCTTCTGCCAGAAGGCACGATATTCCGGGTCTCGTTCGTACTGGTTGAAGGGGAGACGAATCAGAGGGTCTTTGCCCATAAAGTCACGGATGCCGGAGATCAGCCATAAAATACTCAAAAGGACGTCAAAGAGCTGCCACCAGGAAAAAGCCAACTGCATAAAATGCACCTCCCTTTTTTTGCCAGTATACCATAGGGGAATGAAAATGCAAGAACCGGATTTAACGGAGCTGCGTAAAACTTGAATAAACTACTAGTAGATACCGGGCAAAATAAAACCAGCCGGACGAGGCGGTTGCAAGCCCTCGTCCGGCTGGATACTTACTTCTTCGGAGTCATAAGCCTCTTCTCCTTGGGTTTCCTCATTTTCGGAGTAAGCGTTTCATAGGGTGACTCTCCTTAGAAACATCAGACACATCTGAAAACCGGGGATGGGATCAAGGGGAACGATTTACACTAGAACATTGGAATGACCCTTTTCTTAACTGATGGAGTGCGGCACCGAGATTCTGAAGATGAATTTCATATTACCACATTCTTTCGAGTTAGATTTGCCGGGGCACCTTGACTAGTACATTGGTAGAACTCCTTTTTTGCTATTCAAATAACTGTCTCCGTACAAAAGATACCTTCATCGGTGATCACCTTCGGCGGATCTATTTGAATTGCCGGGGGTCTGGGTTTATCGACAGGTTGTCGTTATATCGCAATGTTGACGCTCAAGACTGGCTCGTTATCGTTGTGTTTTTATACGGGGGAAACATCCCGTTTGTGGTGAGCCTCTGTTTTGCTTCTCAGCGATCCCCGACAGTCTGTCCACACTGTGCGGGTTCCATATCAACCATCGGTCTTCGCTCCTTTCTGCTTCAAGTCAGCGGGGTTAGCTCTCGTTTGAGCTTCTGCTGTACTTCTCTGGTTTCTGGCTTTATTATACCCAAAGGTCAGCAGTTTGTCTATTCGCAGAGTGCACAATAATATCAACATTATTTTTCCATATTCAACAGATAAACTGTGTAGATTTTACAGGCAGTTTGATGCAATCCGTTTCATCCGTGTCCGGCAGAGCTTTTTCAGTCGAGCTTCTCCCCTCTTACAGCTTTCCACAAAACTTATTATTTTCAAGGGGATCGTTTTCGGCAAAATAGGAGAACCCTTTCTCAGCCTCTTACACGACGCCTGAAATTGTGCTATGATAAGCGGCAATGAATGGTAGTCGCGCAAAGACAGACGAAGGTTCCGCCCTCGTCTGTCTTTTTTGCTTGTGCGGCGAAAGTTCGCCTGAATTTTCCCCCATCAACCAAAAAGGAGTTACAAACTATGCCGAAAACCCTGCTGGAAAAAGTCGTCTTCACCATTGTCATGGCCACCATTATGGTCTATGGCATGATCGTTTACAATGTTGCCCTGAACACGGGCGGCGTGACCAACGCCACCTTTCTCATGGCTCTGCATGAAATGCCCATCATGGTCCCGGTTGCCTGCATCCTGGAGTTCTTCGTGGTGGAAAAGCTGGCCACGGCCCTGGCATTCACCTTTATGCGCCCCACAGACCGGCTGCTAGAACATGAGCTATAATCATTGATATCCGATATCCTATTTTATCAACAAATCTGACAGAAAGAAAATCAACCAGTAGTTGTATCCCAAAATTAAAAGTCACTAACAATGTAATTTGGGAAATTGGAATATGATAGCATTTCTGAAAAAACAAAAAAAGCAGTGGTGTAAAATTATTAACGATAGCTTGTACAATATAACCTACAAAACAGGCTGTAATTGTCTTATTATATTGGCTTTTCATTTTGTTCTCCTCTAATAAATGTGATTATATCGTAAACTTTATATCTAGTCATTGTATAAAATCATATATTTATGGTACAATATAACAAATTTTATTATTTATGAGGAAATATAGCATGGAGACTTTTAAGATAACTACAGATGAAACACTACGAGAAACCATCCAGCATGGCAACAATCGTTATCCATTTGCATACTATCCTGATAATATTTGGAAATTTGACTTCCATCGCATTGACTGGCATTGGCATCATGAATTAGAATTTCTTTATACTGCTGAAGGTACTGCGCTCTGCCTTATAGGTACAAGTAAAATAGAACTACATAAAGGTTGCGGCATATTTATCAATAGCGGTGTCCTGCATCGTTTTGAAGCACAAAGCAGTACATTTACACCTAATATTGTTTTTTCGCCAACCCTATTAGCACCCGAAAACAGCCTCATTTACGAAAAATATATTCTTCCTGTGATAAGCTCGTCTGTTCCATATCAAGTTTTCAGTCCATCCAACACATTTGGAAAACAGGTGCTACAACTTTTGTCGCAAATTTGTACTATTCAGGAAACTAAGCCGGATAATGAATTATGTACTATACAACTTTTATTTCAGCTTTGGAACATATTGCAAAAAAATATGGACTGGACTTCTGATTCTAACAGTATTCATCGATTAAATCACAAACAAGCAAGATTACAAGCTATGATGCAGTATATTCATGATCACTACATGGAAGAGATTACATTGGAGACGATTGCGGCATCGGCATCTATCAGCAAAAGTGGAGCTTTACACATTTTTCAAACTGGCATCCACTGTTCTCCGGTAGCATATCTGATTCAATACCGACTAGCACAGGCTGCTGAACAACTTTATATCACTCAAAAATCAGTTTCTTCCATTGCAGAAGAAACCGGATTTACAAGTTCCGGCTATTTCTGCCGGAAGTTTAGACAATATTATCATATGAGTCCAAATGAATACAGAAAGAAGAAAACAGAGGAAATTTCTTAATTTCTACTTTCTGTAATCATACAATATTTGGAGATGATGTTGTTTTTCGTTATATTATCAATCATCTTTTCCACACAGAACTTCTTTAAGACTTCTTGATATAGCATACATATTGCTCCAAACTGTCTTGTTTCATTTGACAATATAAAAAGAGTCTCAGGAATATCTTCTACAATATCCTGAGACTCTTTCATCATATCATTAAGTGTTTCTGTCATAGATTTTAGCCGTTCCTTATTCGCTTCAGCATTGATTAGAATAGCAACTATGTTGTCCTTCTGTTTCTTAAGGCTCATTTCAAAGTCTATATCAGGAAGAGGACTGCTTTCTACATCATCCAAAAATGTTTCTAATGCTTCTCCATTCCAGTAATATATTCTTCCGATTTTCTCTCCATTCTTCCTAACAGAAATACCTTTCTTTACCGTATCATTGTTCTTTGTTACATCAACAATTCTCACCTCGTAATCATCTCCAAGTCTTTGCTGTAGCTTACCAACAACAGCACCTATCTTGTCATCCATAGCAAACCTCCTGTAAATAAAATAAGAGCAAGTACTGAAAGGTTTTCGCTACCTTAGTACTTGCTCTGTTTCTTGTATCAAATTTATTATATATATTTACAGGTTGGTGATTTACAAAATGCAGTAATCTTTGTATTATCTTACGTCACCGAGTGCCCAAAAAGTGCCCAACTTCACCACCAACAATTCTCCCAGTATTTATGCGGCTTCGCAGGCTTTTTATACCTTTTCTATTAAAATCACACTTTTCCCATTCTTAGACTACGACACCCGTTTGACCCCTAGTCCACTATGGCAAAAAAAAGGGAACGGTATTTCAACCATTCCCTTTGCAATGAGCCCACCGGGGTTCGAACCCGGGACACCTAGATTAAAAGAAAGGTAGATAATTATGAAGCTTAAGGAACGTAACGCAATTATAAAATGGGCAGAAAAAGTTGATGATGATACTTTATTAAATGAATATTATGATTGTGTATTAGATTCTCTTGGTTCACAAACTGAGAAAATGTATGATTTAGGATATGACATTTCCGATATAGAAGATAGAGAATCATACGAAAAATTTTTAATAGAAAAATCTGATTTATTAGGTTTTTTATGTGAAGAACGTAATATAAAATTGTGGGAGTGATACTTATGAATTTAATAACTTTTTTTATATTTTTACTTTTAGATTTATTTATATTTTTTTATTTTTTATATGTTACAAAGAAGTATTTTAAGGAGCAGCGCATTATATCTAATAATTTAGAAACTTTAATTTTATCTTTTGAAACAACTAAACATTTACCTAATAATTGTTTTATTCCAATTAAAACAGTAGATGATAATACTTTTTTTGATTATTGTACTGTGTTTAAGAGTAAAGAAAAAAACTTATTTTATATAGTTCCTGATTCTCTTTATTTTGAATTTCGAGCTGATAATGATTATGAAGAGTTATATCGTTTATAATTCTTATTGTTTGTTTTTCTATTATAACTATGTTAATATAGCATCTGGGTGCTACCATATCTCGGTAGGCGGTTTAGTCAATAACCTTCGAAAGGGGGTGATTGACATGGTTACATATAACGATTTATTTACTTTTGTTATTATGTTGTGTGCAATTATTACTCTTGTATATAAAATACCAAAAAAATAACCGCCCCAGTCTGGACAACTAAGCGGTTATTTTTTAAGCATTTTTGTTAAGGCTAAACCGTCTATCGGTAGCACCTTTTTGTATTATTATATTAATATATTTTTTTATTTATGTCAAATTATTGAAGATCTGTTTTATTTTATCTTCATAATTATCATTAATATTTATTCTGTACAGTTTAATTTGAATTGTATCAAATAGTTTATTTTTGAATTCATCTGTATTTTTTGCTTTATTGCTATTATGAGTTTTATCATCTAGCTCTACACCAAATTTAATATGCAATTTATTATCACATATTAAAAAATCAATATGTCTACTTTTTATATATCCTCTGTATTTATATAGCTCCTGTTTATTTGTAACATCAATGAAATCCTCTAATCTTACTTTAGGACATATAATATATTGTTTTTCATCCGTAAATTTTCTTAAATTCATATAGAAATTATATTCTGTTTTTGTTAATAGCATTTTAGATTTATATGGATAATCATTTAACTTAACATTTTCTGTATTTTTCTTGTTTATTTTATTATCTGTTATTTTTTTATTTATCACTGAATTAATTATAATCACAACAATAATTATAATTATCCATATATATGTACTTCCCATTATTTATCTATTCCTTTCTATCCAATTTTTGAAGTTAATGATTTTATATCTTGTTCCTCATATTCATTTATATCTAATAATTTTCTTACTGCGGCTTGTGTTCCTGGATCAGCAATATCATATGCTGCTTGTATTTTATAATTGAATTCTTCTCCTTTTATAAGATAATCTGTTGATATACCTAAATATAGTGATATTTTATTAACTATATCAATTTTCGGTATAGTACCATTTTTATAATTTCCTATTGTATTTGTGCTTATTTTTAAATCTTTACACATTTTATATACTGTTATATTTCTTGATTTTAGCATATTTTCTAGTCTTTCATAAAACTCCATGTTACTCCTTTCTTAATACACCTAAAAATAGTTATATTTTTATTGACTATGCCTATATATAGGTATATAATAAATTTGTAGTTAAATATAGGTTATTCAAAAAGATATAAGCCGCTAATCAATATCTTTTTGATGTACCTTAACAAAATATTATATCAAATCCTTGTCAATTCGTCCATGCACGAAGCAAGGTGGAAAGGAGGTATATATGAACGAAAATATTTATTTATTATTAAATTCAAACGATTTTTACAATATAAGTAAAATATTATCTTTTTGTAATATTGATTATGCTATTCCTGGTGTTGATGTTTCAACTTTAGCTGGAAAGTGTAAAGAAATATCAAAAAATATGTGTCATGATGATGCACTTGTACTTTATGAAAATAGTTGTGTCAAATATGAACATGGTTAACTTGCAGTATCTATTTATTTCCCTAATAATTTTGAAACTATATAAGCTGTTCACTTATATAGTCTCAACCGGATTGGTCGCCGGCTGATTGATTATGATAGACCAGAAAGGAAAAGAACATGGAAGATTATATTATTGTTTTAGGAGTTGGTAAGCCTTACGACATAGCTAGTGAGGATGGAAATCATATAACTGGTTGTTCAATGAGTTATATTGCTGCAGCAGATATTAATGCTGTTAATGCAGATCCAGATTCTGGAGAACTTGGCTATATTCCAATCAAAGAAAGAATGCCAGTTGATTTTTATCAACGTGCAAAAGTTCACGGCCTTCCTGCATCTGCTAAAGTAACGTATGGAATGAAGAATTCTGGCGGTAAGCAGACATTATATATCAAAGGCTTAGACTTTGTAGATTCACAGAAGAAATGATGCACTATTCGCTTTTTCTTCTACAAACCGCCGCAGGCTCTTAGACAGCGTTAAGAATGTTCGGCGGGTCCCATGGGGAGAGGCTTGCTTTAGCAAGACTAGGGCCGGACATTTAGCGTACGTATTCTTTAAATTATCGGTTTGAAAATTGAGTGAAAGTTGGTTTAAGTGGGTTCGATTCCCACTCACTCATTTAGTATTATTCATACTAAAATGATTATAATAAGGAGGTTTAAATATGGAAGCTGTTGGAACTGCTCTTACTACTGCTATTGGATATGTCGGAACTATCCTTACAGCAATAACAGGAAATGAAGTTCTTGTTGTTCTTTTCGCTGCAGGTGTTATTGCTCCTGCTGCAATCGGTGTATTTAGCCGTGTAAAGCGTGCTGCAAAGTAGTGCGCTGTTATCGCTTACTTACTGTGTCTTGTCGGTTCTATCTTGAACCGACTTTTTTAAAATAAAGGGGGTTCGTATGAAAAAGAAAATATATGCAGCTGTGTTATGTGTGCTTATGTGCGTTGTTATGTGTGTGTCCGTTTATGCAAAGGATATTGAAACTAAGTTTGTTGGTTCTGCTGAAGGTATAAACTCTATGCTTGATTCTGATAAGCAATTTGATTCTTCTTATATTTCTATGTATGAATCTTATGTTTATTTACCTTCGCTTGCTTCGCTTGAAAGTGCTTATTTTATTCCTCGTGGTTCGGTTGCTTTTTTAAAGGATGGGCATTATGAATTTTTAACATCAGATGGTTCTTTATGTGTCGTAAGAATTGTTACTACGTTTAATGGTAGTATTCAGAATTACATGGGGAAAGAATTTATTAGTCCTGCTACGGATTCTGATTCTTATAAGGTCTATACGCCGTTTAAATGTGCAGTTAAACTATTTAATTCATATGATAATGCAAAAAAATATGTTGATACTGGAGAAATAGATGGCTTGATATCGGATGCATCTGCTATTGAATATGATTCTAGTGTCCCAGCTCCAACAGAGGTGCATATAGAATCACGTTACCTTGCTGATGAAGGTTGTCCGCGTACAACAATAGCTTTTAAAAGTAGTGAAACCTATGAAAGTTCTGGTATGCAGACAGAAATACGATACAGATATAGTGGTGTATTTTATGAGTCCGGTGTGTTTGGTGATTCTAAAACAAATAGAAAAGCATTTACATCTCCTATTTATAAAAAGGATTTAATTAAAACATTATCGGTTAATTATGTTGGTAATACATCTAATAATAACACTGTAATTATGAACTGGTATGATGAGTTTATGGATAATGATGCATATAAGAATTATGCGGAGTATAAGGAAGTTGAAGCAAATAAACATTCTATAAGCTGGATAGCAGCTCCATTTAATTCTATAGAGTATTGGATACGTAATGTTACAAGCGATAATAAAGCAAGCGACTGGGTTCATTGTAGATACAACTATGATACAGGCAAACTTGAGGAAACTTGGACTGATACCGTTCCTGGTGGCAGGACTGATGTAATTGATGGAAATGTTGAACCAGGTAAAGAAACACCAGGAGATATAAAAGATTCATATGAGATTGATTCTAGTATTAAGAATGACGGTGGTTTTGATACTAACTCTTCGGGTCTTATATCTAGTATTAAAGATTTGTTTAGTGATAATGGTGTTGTTGGAATGGTTAAAGCTATCTTTGGATTTATGCCCGGCTGGATGATAGCTTATGTATCTTTGTTTTTTACTATTCTTATAGCGCTTATGATTCTTTATTTTGTGCGAGGTTGATTATGCAGCAGTTTACTGATGTTTTAACGATTGTGTGGAATGGATTGTTTATGAGAACTTTTACAGTTTACGGATATAATATATCTTTTGGTGGAGTTCTTATATTCTGTATGTTTGTAGGCTTATGTGGCTGGTTTATCGGTCGCATAGCTTCTTAAGAGGTGAAATATGGTATTTAATTTTATAACAGATTATACACAGATTAATGATATGCAGCTTGCTGTTATGGCGTATAATCTTGGACTTTTATATTTTATGTGGGATGTTTTTAAATATATCCGTAATGCGATTAGGACTAAGATTCGAGGTGATAAATAATGTTACTTAATTTGGCCCGTGAAATATTTGGTTCAGTTGAGTTTGGGACTGATTTTCTGATTGAATTGATAATGCTTATATTTGTGTTGGATGTGTTTGGTGTGTGTATCTCTTTTGCTAAGGGGGTTGGAAAATGATTTATTTATTAATTGGTGCACATGTATTCTGTTGCTTGCTTTTCCCGGCTTATCGTTGTGCATTTTTCAATCTTCCTTTTACTATATATTACGCTGTGGTTGATATGTTCTTTTATTTTAAACATAAAAAGTGGAATGAGGCGGATTATGGCGATGTAAGAACTTATGTAGCTCAAAGTTCCGTGAGTTTTGGGTGTGGTAAAACCTTAACCGCTGTTAATATTGTACATGATTTATATTTTAGATTTAATGATAAACCTGTTTGGGATTCTGAGCGTAAAAAATTTGTTACTCAGAAAATTCATATACTTTCGAATGTTGCTTTTACAGATATCCCATATGAAAAGTTGATATCTTTGCAGCAATTTGTGCAGGAAGTTAATGAGTTCTATAAAAGCGATTTGTTAAATAGTACCTGTACAGTTACATATATGATTGTAGATGAAGCTGGAAGTCAATTTAATAGTAGACAGTTTAAATCTAATTTTGATGCCTTGTTCATTAAGACATTATTAACCAGCAGACATTTTAAAGCATCTATTATATTAACTTCGCAAAGACAAAATATGATAGATGCATTAATGAGACAAGTTACTAATGTTGTAATTGCATGTAAAAAAGTCTGGAGATTCCAGATGTTATATTATTATGATGGATATGAAATAGAAACTGCACAAAATCCAGCTTTAGTGCAACCATATAAAAGATGTTGTTGGTTTGTAAAGAATAGGAATTATAGTTATTACAATACTTATGAATTAGTTGGAGATTTACAAAAGAGTTGTGAAACCGGAGATATGTTATCTGAAACGGAAATTTTACAATTACAATGCAATGTTGCTTCGGATGCTTCGGGTGTTGTAAAAAATAGTCGTAAATTTAGACGGAATCATAAAAGACTTAGATAGTGCGGTAGTTTTGCTGGCGGCAAGCGAATGCGCGCCAGCAAAACTATAAAAAACTATTATGACCACGGATATCTAATAGGTGGTCTAATAGGTGGTCTAAAAATCCTAATAAAATTACAGTAGAAACCGCTTAAATACTGGGAATTATACAAAAAAATACGTTCATTAAAAAGGGCATTTTAATGAATTTTGAGGGGGATTAAATGAGTTTAATAGAAAAGGAATTTAAAGATGGAAATAATGAATATTGGTTCTATAGAAAACAGCAGAAAAATATGCATAATATAGATTCATTTTATTATACTGTTATGTTATCTAATGATTTTACTGAACCTGGTGATGAAAATGTACATTTCTTTGTCCAGCAGCTTGATGCATTCAAAAATCGTTTAATTGAAACTAATCAATTGTATGGTGATATTGCAACTACTTATGATCCGCCTGGTTTAGTAACTGATGATACTTTAGTATATACACTTAAACCCTGCTATGCACATTTCTATAATCATTGTGTTAGTTGTCCTGATTCTTATGATATTTTTATTTGTTCAAAAACTCCTAATACTGATACTCCACAAATTGTTGTACAGATTAGATCTAAAGATTTGTGGTTAATGGGTCCTTATTCAATATATAAGAAGTCATTTTCTGTTGTTAAAAAAATATGTGAATTATATCATTTACATATTAATGAGGCCTGTGAAAATAGATGTGATTTTGCCTGGCATACAAATTATTTACAAAGTCCTGAAAAGTATTTACATATTGACAATTTTAGTAAGATGCAAGTTTCACATTTCAGACGTATACAGTATCAATATCAATTCGGGTCTAATGATTCATATGAGAATGATTATATAGCTCTTGGAAAACGTTCAGATAAGATATTTGTTCGTATGTATCTTAAGACTAAGGAAGTCGTAGAAAATTCTTATAAACCTTTTTTTATTAATTTGTGGTTTTATAATCAACTTATATCCAGATATGATAAGTACATATTAGAAAACTGTTATGATCTTAAGAACTGGAAAGTTAGGGATATTATAAGATTACAATTTTATTATGATTATGGTTCTAGTGATATTTTTAAAAAAGAGTGTTATGCTGCTATGGAATCTTATTTCAGAAAAGGCTCTTGCAACTGGGACTATATTTCTAAGCTCGCAGATAGATTGACACCTAAACTTACTACTATCATGAATGTTGAGTTTCAGGTAATGAGAAGAATGTCAAAATCATTTTGTTTATTAGATCTTCATCCTTCCAATGCTGCAGATCATAGAATTGAAACTTATCTTGATAATCATGAATTAATAACGGATTATCTCTTGGAATCTGTTTTAAGACTTGTTGATAGAAATACTGCGCTTAAAAAGTCTCAATGTACTGACACACCTTTCTGGCAGTCTATAAAAAGAACTAAAATGATAGATGTTGCTAAAAAGAATAAGAATATAGCTGCTATGCATAGAGATTATTCGCGGGAGCATTCAATAGAGCTTGTGAAGAATAGTTTTGTTAATAAGGCTGTTACATTGGGAATATATACACATGGACTTGATTATAAAGAAGACATTCAGACAACAATTGCTGATAATCTTTGTTTGCTCAATGATAACGATGTAAAACGTGCTGAACGATATCGTTCTAAGGTTTTAACCCGTCTTAATAAAAATGACTTGGAGGGTGATTTTAATGCTGCATATAAGTGATTATATAAGAATGTTTATCAAGGACAGAAAAGTATATTGTGAAGATGTTACTGTACAGTCTTATATCTTCTATCTTGGCCGTTTTACAAAGTGGCTTGATAGTGACGATTTTGAACTGCTTACTAAACAGACTTTAAGAGATTATATATATTCTTTAAGATATCGAATGAAGAATACTAGTATTGCAACTAATTATCGTCCTGTTAAAGCTTTTTGTAAATGGCTTTACCAGGAAGATTACATTGATAAAGATATTACAATAGGTGTTAAGCTGCCAAAAAAAGATGCAGCCATTGTTGAACCTCTCACGGATCAAGAGGTACATCAGATTGATGATACTATAATTAACAAGTCTGTGAATAAACACATAGCATTGAGAAATTATTGTATCTTTCATCTTGCTCTTGATTGTGGACTACGTAGAAAAGAGATTGTTCAGCTCCGCAGGATGGATATTAAAAGCGATAGATTAATAATACATAATGCCAAAAATAATAAAGATCGGATTGTACTTCTTCCTAGATTCCTTTACATGTCCTTAGATAATTATTTCATTGAATCGCATGAACATTATCATTTTGAGAATAATTCTAAGTTTGTATTTTTGGATTTTTATGATATTGAGCCTATAACACTTAATACAATAAAATGCTTTTACCAGGACTTAAAAACATTGTCTGGAATAGATAGGATTCATGGTCATTTATGTAGACATACGTTTGCTACAAGTTTTCTACAATATGGTGGTGACATGGAGAAGCTCCGTCTGTTTATGGGACATGCTGATTATGAGATTCTTAAGAATTATCTTCACTTGTCTCTTATATATCCTGATGTATATAAGATTGATGATATATTTTTTAATTAGCGGACACCTAGATTCTTTTTCATTTCTGCAGTAAACAAAAAAAAGACTTGCTTATTGGAACAAGTCCAGTAAACAAGCCTTTTTTAATGAGCCCACCGGGGTTCGAACCCGGGACACCTAGATTAAAAGTCTAGTGCT
>OGZB01001258.1_pt1 | contig 14907 bp, 10 predicted proteins | sample 1576691 | NCBI WGS metagenome assembly OGZB01 (sample SAMEA3541479, study PRJEB24748) | human gut metagenome | biome: human gut; feature: human-associated habitat; material: faeces | place: China | collected 2012
AAGACTTCGGCAGGGCGTATGGCATCCATGTTGAACAGTTTTGGCGGCGTCCACAGTTCAGACCGAGTTGAGCGCGGGGAACCAAGATACCGGGAAATCCCGCTGGTACATCGTGCACACTTACTCCGGCTTTGAACAGCGCGTAGAGGCCACCATCAAGGAAATGATGCGCAACGCCCAGGACAACGGCCTCATCCATGAGGTTGTGGTTCCGACCGAAAAGGTCATCGAACTGGGCAAAGGCGGTGCCAAGCGTACCACCACGCGTAAGTTTTATCCCGGTTACATCATGCTCCGCATGACCATGACCGATTTTTCATGGCACCTCGTGCAGAGCATTCCCAAGGTGACGGGATTTGTGGGCGGCAAAAACCGTCCCGCTCCCATGAAGGACGAGGAAGCGGCCCGCATCCTTTCCCTCATGGAAACCCGCCAGGAACAACCCCGTCCCAAGTTCAGCTTCGAGCGGGGCGACGACGTGCGCGTCATCGACGGGCCTTTCGGCGGCTTCAACGGCGTTGTTGAAGACGTGAACTACGACAAGGGCAAGCTTCGGGTGTCCGTGTCCATCTTCGGCAGACAGACTCCCGTGGAACTGGATTTCATCCAGGTCTCCAAGGGATAACGATTGCTTGCAGTCTGCGGCCCCATGTGCCGTATTAATAGAGGTTGAAAGACAATGGCCAAGAAAGAAGTTGCCAAAATCAAGTTGCAGATTCCCGCTGGCGCTGCGAACCCTTCGCCGCCGGTAGGTCCCGCCCTCGGTCAGCACGGCCTGAACATCATGCAGTTCTGCAAGGAGTTCAACGCCCGCACCATGGAACAGAAGGGCATGATCATTCCCGTGGTCATCACCGCTTATGCTGACCGTTCCTTCACCTTTATCACCAAGACCCCGCCGGCCGCCGTGCTGGTAATGAAGGCGGCCAAGGTGGAAAAGGGTTCGGGCGAACCCAACCGTACCAAGGTGGGCAGCATCACGATGCAGCAGGTTGAAGAGATCGCCAAGCTGAAGCTCCCCGATCTCAACGCCAACGGCATGGAAGCCGCCGTCAAGTCCATCATGGGTACCGCCCGCAGCATGGGCATCGAGATCAAGTAAGGATCTCCACCGCGTCAGTCGTACTGCCCTTCCTTGCATCAAGGATTCGGCAGGAGATGTTGGAAGACCAGCTTTTGAAAGGATAGAGCAATGCCCTTCGGGAAAAAATATCGTAAGGCGGTAGAAGGCCTCGACCTCTCCCAGCGCTTCTCTGTAGAAGAAGCCGTGGAGAAGTCCCTCGGTGCCTCTTTCGCCAAGTTTGACGAAACTGTGGACGTGGCCATCGGCCTCGGCGTTGACCCCAAATATTCCGACCAGATGGTCCGTGGCGCCGTCTCCCTGCCTCATGGCCTGGGCAAGACCGTTCGCGTGGCCGTGTTCTGTAAGGGCGAAAAGGAAGCCGAAGCTCGCGCTGCCGGCGCCGACATCGCCGGTGCGGAAGAGCTCGTCGCGAAGATCAAGGAAGGCTGGCTGGAATTCGACGCCGCCGTCGCCACTCCCGATGTCATGGCCCTCGTCGGCCAGGTCGGTCGTGTGCTCGGCCCCCGCGGTCTGATGCCCAATGCCAAGACCGGCACCGTGACCTTCGACGTCGCCACTGCCGTTAAGGAACTCAAGGCCGGGCGTGTCGACTTCAAGGTCGACAAGGCTGGCGTGCTCCACGCCCCCCTCGGCAAGGTTTCCTTCGGTCCCGAAAAGATCCTTGGCAACCTCAAGGCTCTCGTCGAGACCGTGAACCGCCTGAAGCCTTCCGCGGCCAAGGGCACCTATATGAAGAACATGGCTGTCTCCACCACGATGGGCCCCGGCTTTAAGGTGGACATGACCTTGATCAAAAAGTTCATCGAAGGCTAACCCCTTTGAGAACAAAAACGGTCCGCTAGGACCGTTTTTGGCAATGGATTGGGAATTCGAGTCGAAGACGGCAGGCGGGGAAACCCTCAATCATGCCTGCTCAGACGCTTTCTTTGGCTCGGCTTTCCACTGCGAAGATTTTGAACGAATCTTCGAGCAACCCCTAACGTGAAGGAGATTCACGTGAATAGATCTGAAAAAGCTGCCCTGATTGCGCAGATTAAGGCGAAAGCCGACGCTGCCTCTTTTGTGGTAGTGACAGATTTCAAGGGGATGACGGTGGAAGAGCTGACGCGGCTCCGTGCGAAACTCTATGAGTGCGGCGGCGAGTATCTCGTCGTCAAGAACACGTTGGCCCGCATCGCCCTCACCGATGGTATGCATGATTCCGTTAAGGACATGTTCAAGGAAAACTGCGGCATCGCCCTGACCTCTCAGGATCCGGTGGCGGTCGCCAAGGCGGTTTCCGAATTTGCCAAGACCAGCAAGCTGTTTACTGTTCGCCACGCCAGCCTCGAAGGCAAGATGCTCTCCGCCGCCCAGGTGGACGCTCTCGCCAAGCTGCCCGGAAAGCAGGAACTCCTTGGTCAGGTCCTCGGCACCATGAACGCCGTGCCTACCAATTTCGTCTCCCTGTTCGCCAACATGGTTCGTCCTCTTATGTACGCCCTCAAGGCGATCGAAGAGAAAAAGGCTGCCTAGGCAACCCGTTAAACACCCAAGCCAAAGTCTCAAAGGAGCAATCCCATGGCCGTTACCAAAGAAGAAGTTGTTGAATTTATCGCTAACATGACCGTGCTCGAACTCTCCGAATTCATCAAGGAACTCGAAGAAAAGTTCGGCGTGTCCGCTGCCGCTCCCGCCGCTGCCATGATGGTGGCCGCTCCCGCTGAAGCCGCTGCTCCCGCTGAAGAAAAGACCGAATTCGACGTCATCCTGAAGTCCGCCGGCGCCAACAAGATCGGCGTCATCAAGGTTGTCCGCGCTCTGACCGGTCTCGGCCTGAAGGAAGCCAAGGACAAGGTTGACGGCGCTCCCTCCACCCTGAAGGAAGCCGTGTCCAAGGAAGAAGCCGAAGAAGCCAAGAAGCAGCTGGTTGAAGCCGGCGCTGAAGTTGAAGTGAAGTAAGTTCACTTTATACGCGCTTTCAAAGGCGGTGCGGTTTTTCCCCGCGCCGCTTTTTTTTATTGCACGAATTGGAAGGAGAACCTTTCAGAAGAGAGGCTTCACCCTCACCCTCCAATTCTCCATTCTTTCTAGGCTTTCGCCCCATCGAATCCCTGTCCGCAGCGTTTCCGGCTCCCAAAGGAGGGCATCGGTGATTCCGGAGCGCATCAGAAAGAGAAATTGCCTAGAGCCATTGGAGAAAAGCGGGATATCCAGCCGATAGCCGACGCCCGGCCTCCCCTCCTGCCGGAAAGGGAAAAGAAGGGAATCCGGGACGCGCACGCCTCAAAGGGATATGGGAGAAAGGCCGGGAAAACAAAGGCGAAAGGCGAGCCTCAGCGTTACCGTCAATCCTGCCCCGGCGGCTCATCATCCTTCCCCATAGAACGCGCTGCCAGCCAGCACGCGCCGCCGAAACAGATGAGGGCACCGGCCATAAGCATCAGTACCAGCCACAAGATGATTTCATTGTGGGGAAAACTGTCCACGAACAGCAACAGAACGAAGAGGCAGGCAAGCCCGATTTTCAGGATGGCCAGGCCAAACAGCCTCCCGGGCCTCCCTCTGAGCCCGGCACCGATACAGGCCCCAAAAGCGATGATGGCCAACGCCCCAAAAAAGATGCCGAAAAAACTGTCCACGCGTACCTCCCGGTGAAAGATGAAGCGAGGAGCCTCGTTCTTCCTTTACGGAGTGGGACCGCCGTACCACAGAGTGGAGGCGAACTCAGGGAAACAGGGCAAGGGGACAATGGCTGTCCAGACACAGCCATTCCGGAAAAGGGAGTACAAGAAAACACACCTCAAAGCTCATGGGGAGAGTTGCGGAGGTCGGGAAAACAAAGAGCAACCTGCGGGCTGTTCAGCGTTGCCGCCAGTCCCACGGCGTTTTTTCCACTCCCTGCCTCTTCCGGCGCGCCGCCAGCCAGCACGCACCGCCAAAACAGAAAACGCCCCCGGCCATCAGTATCTGCAGCACCCAAGCGAACAGCCCGTAGCCGTCACGGTATGTCGTGAAGGTCAAAGCGCCGTAGAGCAGACCGGCAAGCCCGAGCGCAAGAGTGACGAGCCCCAATCCCCTGCCGAAACGTCCTCTGAATGCGGCGCCGATACAGGCTCCGAAAACAAGCGGCACGCCCAGGGCAAGAAAAAAACGATAAACTGACCGTCCATGCGCACCTCTCTGGTCGTTCCAGAACATTCGAGGAAAAAAGGAAAGAAAGCTTCCTGTCCGGTATCTCCCGTTCACATCTTGGCGCCCCACGCCAAGCGCCCCCGCACATATACCAAGGTTCTCTTTCCTTCTATGGCGAAAGTCCTCTCTTGGCAAAGCTGAGGGGAGGTGCGGTATGCCGCTTTTAGGGACTCAGTCGTCGGACGGAAGCGACCCGTCGTCCGTTTCAAAGTCCTTACAGGATGAACGGAGAAGCCTTGAAGAAAGGGAGGGACGGACTCCCGGCAAGGAATCCCCCTTCTCCCTTTCCCCGGGCTCACAGCCTTTCCACTATTCAAAAACCATGCCCCAAATGAAGATTTTTCGCTTTGTGAGGAAAAAAAGCTTGCCTTTATGACGATTCCTTCTTATCTTTTCGAATTCACGCGACACGAACCAGAGGTGGTATCTGTTCCAATTTTTTGAACTAACACGGGTATCATCAGTCGACAACAGCCCTCCGGATCTTCTGGAGGGTAACTATGTTGTCGACCTTGTTGCGTTTTTTATACATGATTGATTCCGAGAGCGCGCAACCCGAGCACGTTCCGGCTTTTGCCGACCAACCTTCTCAGAGGTGAAATGATGGGTCAGCTTACCAAACAATTTGGCAAGATCAAGGTTGAGGTGGAGATTCCCCACCTGCTCAACCTGCAGGTGGACTCCTACCGGAAGTTCATGCAGGAGGGACGTACGGAACGTCTCCCTGATGAAGGTCTGGAAGGGGTCTTCCGTTCTGTCTTCCCAATCGAAGACTTCAACCGTACCGCCAGCCTCGAATTCGTCAGCTACGAAGTCGGCGAGCCCAAGTACGATCAGGCGGAATGCATCTCCAAGGGTCTTACCTACGAATCCCCGGTACGCATCAAGGTCCGCCTTGTCGTCTATGATGTCGACGACGAGACCGAGGCGCGTACTGTCCGCGATATCAAGGAACAGGACATCTATTTCGGCACCCTGCCACTGATGACCGAAAAGGGAACCTTCATCATCAACGGGACCGAGCGCGTCATCGTCAACCAGTTGCAGCGTTCCCCCGGCATCATCTTCGAGCACGACGGCGGCAAGACGCATACCAGCCGCAAGGTGCTCTACTCCTGCCGCGTCATCCCCATGCGCGGTTCGTGGCTCGACTTTGACTTCGACCACAAGGACATCCTCTACGTGCGCATCGACCGCCGCCGTAAGATGCCCGCCACGATCCTGCTCAAAGCCATGGGCATGAGCAAGACCGAAATCCTGGACTGCTTCTACAAGAAAGAAATCTACGAGCTTGAGGACGACGGCCGCGTCTCCTGGCACTTCAATCCCGAGCTGCACCGCAAGGAAGCCGCCTTTGCCGACATCGTCGACAAGGAAGGCAACGTGCTGGTGAAGGCCGGCAAGCCCATCACCAAGCGCGCGTGGCGCCAGATGGAAGCCGCCGGCGTCGAAAAGATCGAAGTGGCCCCCGAAACGCCCCTCGGCCTGTTCCTTGCCGAAGACATGGTCGACAACGCCACCGGTGAAATCCTCGCCGAAGCCGCCGACGAAATCACCGCCGGCCTCTTCGACGCGTGCCGCGAAGCCGGGATCACGACCATTTCAGCACTGCATACCCGCGGTACCGATACCTCTTCCTCCATCCGCGATACCCTGGTGCAGGACAAGACGCCCACCATGGAAAAGGCGCAGGAAGAAATCTATCGCCGCCTGCGCCCGAGCTCCCCGCCGACCCCGGAAATTGCCGCGTCGTTCTTCGACAACCTGTTCCGCAACGGTGACTACTACGACCTGTCGCCCGTGGGCCGCTACAAGCTCAACCAGCGCCTGAACAAGACCGATCACGCCGATCTGCGCACCCTTGCCGACGACGACATCCTCGACGCCATCAAGGTGCTTGTCCAGCTGAAGGACAGCCACGGCCCCGCCGACGACATCGACCATCTCGGCAACCGCCGCGTGCGCCTCGTGGGCGAACTGGTGGAAAACCAGTACCGCATCGGCCTCGTGCGCATGGAACGCGCCATCAAGGAGCGGATGAGCATTCAGGAAGTGGCGACGCTCATGCCCCACGACCTGATCAATCCGAAGCCCGTGGCCGCCGTGCTCAAGGAATTCTTCGGCACCTCGCAGCTGTCGCAGTTCATGGACCAGACCAACTCCCTCTCGGAAGTCACGCACAAGCGCCGTCTTTCCGCTCTGGGCCCCGGCGGTCTGACCCGCGAACGCGCCGGGTTCGAAGTCCGGGACGTCCATGTGTCGCACTATGGCCGTATCTGCCCCATCGAAACGCCTGAAGGCCCGAACATCGGTCTGATCGTTTCCCTGACGACCTACGCCAAGGTGAACGACTACGGCTTCATCGAGACGCCGTACCGCGTCATCCGCGACGGCTACATGACCGACGAGTTCGTGCACCTCGACGCTTCCCGCGAAACGGGCCACGTCATCGCGCAGGCCAACGCCGCCGTCGACGCCGACCGCCGTCTCGTGGACGACTACGTCACCGCCCGTGTGGGCGACGACGTGCTCATGGCCGCCCGTGAGGAAATCACCCTCATGGACATTTCCCCGAGCCAGATGGTGTCCATCTCCGCGGCGCTGATCCCGTTCCTCGAACACGACGACGCCAACCGCGCGCTCATGGGTTCGAACATGCAGCGTCAGGCCGTGCCCCTGCTCCGTTCCGAGCGCCCCCTTGTGGGCACCGGCATGGAAGTGGATGTGGCCCGCGACTCCGGCGCGTGCATCCTCGCGGAAAGCTCCGGCGTGGTCCACTATGCCGACGCCAACCGCATCATCGTGGCCTACGACGATCCCGCGCTGTACCCCAACATGGGCGGCGTGCGCGCCTACGATCTGCTGAAGTTCCACAAGTCCAACCAGAACTCCTGCTTCGGCCAGGTGCCTTCCTGCGTGCCCGGCCAGATCGTGAAGAAGGGCGACGTGCTCGCCGACGGCCCCGCCATCCATGACGGCGGCCTCGCGCTCGGCAAGAACATGCTCATCGCCTTCATGCCCTGGTGCGGTTACAACTACGAAGACTCCGTGCTCATCTCCGAACGCGTGGTGAAGGAAGACATCTACACCTCCGTCCACATCGAAGAGTTCGAAGTCGTGGCCCGCGACACCAAGCTCGGACCGGAAGAAATCACCCGCGATATTCCCAACGTGGGCGAAGAAATGCTGCGCAACCTCGACGAGAGCGGCATCATCCGCATCGGCGCGCCCGTGAAGCCCGAGGACATCCTCGTCGGCAAGATCACGCCCAAGGGCGAAACGCAGCTCACCCCGGAAGAAAAGCTCCTGCGCGCCATCTTCGGCGACAAGGCCCGCGACGTGAAGAACACGTCCCTCAAGGTCCCGCCGGGAGTTGAAGGCACGGTCATCGATGTGAAGGTGTTCAACCGTCGCTCCGGCGAAAAGGACGAGCGCACCAGGAACATCGAGGACTACGAAATCAGCCGCCTCGACGCCAAGGAACAGGATCACATCCGCGCCATCACGCGCCGGATGCGTGAACGCCTGCTCCCCATCGTCGACGGCAAGCAGATCGCCACGACCCTGCTCGGCGACAAGAAGGGCGAAGTGCTGGCCGAAGCCGGTGCCGCCATGACCGAAGAGCTGCTCATGGCCCTGCCGGTCAAGAAGCTGGCCGATCTGTTCCAGAGCAAGGAAGTCAACGAAAACGTCGGCGAACTGCTTGTGCAGTACGATCACCAGATCGAGTACATCAAGTCGATCTACGACTCCAAGCGCGAAAAGGTCACGGAAGGGGACGATCTGCCCCCCGGCGTGATCAAGATGGTCAAGGTTCATATCGCCATCAAGCGTAAGCTGTCCGTGGGCGACAAGATGGCCGGCCGTCACGGGAACAAGGGTGTCGTCTCCCGCATTCTGCCGGAAGAGGACATGCCCTTCTTCGCCGACGGCCGCCCCGTGGACATCGTGCTGAACCCCCTCGGCGTGCCTTCCCGTATGAACATCGGCCAGATCATGGAAGTGCACCTCGGCTGGGCCGCCCGCGAACTGGGCCGCCAGCTCGCGGAAATGGTCGACAAGGGCACCGCCCTCCAGTCCGTGCGCGACGAAGTGAAGGACATCTTCGCTTCGCCGGAAATCGCCGCCGAAGTGGACGGGATGGACGACGAGGAATTCCGCAAGTCCGTCCTGAAGCTGCGCAACGGCATCATCACGTACACCCCGGTGTTCGACGGTGCCGAAGAATCGGAAATCTGGAATTGGCTGTCCCGCGCCGGCCTCGACGACGACGGCAAGTCCGTCCTCTATGACGGGCGCACCGGTGAGAAGCTGGAGAACCGCGTGACCACCGGCGTCATGTACTATCTCAAGCTGCACCACCTCGTTGACGAAAAGATCCACGCCCGTTCCACCGGCCCCTACTCCCTCGTCACCCAGCAGCCGCTGGGCGGTAAGGCGCAGTTCGGCGGCCAGCGTCTCGGGGAAATGGAAGTGTGGGCCCTCGAAGCCTACGGCGCTTCCTACCTGTTGCAGGAATTCCTCACCGTCAAGTCGGACGACGTGACGGGACGCGTGAAGATGTACGAGAAGATCGTCAAGGGCGACAACTTCCTCGAAGCCGGGCTCCCCGAGTCCTTCAACGTTCTGGTCAAGGAACTCATGTCCCTCGGCCTCAACGTCACCCTCCATCAGGAGGAAGGCAAGAAGAGGCCCAAGCGCGTCGGCTTCGCCGAAGAGGAACACCAGCAGTACCTGCAACAGCAGCAGGACATGGCTGACGAATAGATACCATCGCGGGGAAGGGCCCTCTTCAAAAGAAGGCCCCTCCCCGCACCCCTCCCCTTTCCCTCCTGAGGTTTTGTGCCGGGCCGGCCCCGGAACGGAAGAAGGAAGAAAGCGGAGGCCCTCCCAGTTAAGAGACCCTTCATTACGTCCAACCCTCAAGACAGCGGTTTTGAGGGGATGGGGGTAGGGTTCGGAGACGGAGGTTCTTTACGGACCGTTGCCTCTCCGGCGCCTGACCCGCAAAAGGGAGTACATATATATGAGTCTTGACGATCTCTTCTCGGTTCGCAGCTCGGCCAACGCCAACGCGAGCCAAATCCGCAATCTGAAGGCGATTCAGATTTCCATCGCCTCGCCGGAGAACATCCGCGAATGGTCCTACGGCGAAGTCAAGAAGCCGGAGACCATCAACTACCGTACGTTCAAGCCCGAACGCGACGGCCTGTTCTGCGCGAAGATCTTCGGCCCGGTGAAGGACTACGAATGCAACTGCGGCAAGTACAAACGCATGAAGCACCGCGGCATCGTCTGCGAAAAGTGCGGCGTTGAAGTCATTGCCTCCAAGGTGCGCCGCGAACGCATGGGCCATATCGAACTGGCCGCGCCCGTCGCCCATATCTGGTTCCTCAAGACCCTGCCCTCCAAGATCGGCACCCTGCTCGACATGACCATGGCCGATCTGGAAAAGGTGCTCTATTTCGACTCGTACATCGTGCTCGATCCCGGCAGCACCAACCTCCAGAAGATGCAGGTCATCTCCGAGGACCAGTACCTCCAGATCATCGACCATTTCGGCGAGGACGCCCTTACCGTGGGCATGGGCGCGGAATCCATCCGCGGCCTGCTCGAAGAGCTGAACCTTGAGGAAATCAAGGTGCTCCTGCGCGAAGAATCGCAGACCACCAAGTCCCAGACCAAAAAGAAGAAGCTCACCAAGCGCCTCAAGGTCGTGGAAGCGTTCCTCGAATCCGGCAACCGCCCCGAATGGATGATCCTCGAAGTCATCCCGGTCATTCCGCCGGAACTGCGCCCTCTCGTTCCGCTCGACGGCGGCCGTTTCGCCACCTCCGACCTGAACGACCTGTACCGCCGCGTGATCAACCGTAACAACCGCTTGAAACGCCTGATGGAACTCGGGGCTCCCGACATCATCATCCGTAACGAAAAGCGTATGTTGCAGGAAGCCGTGGACGCGCTGTTCGACAACGGCCGCCGCGGACGCGCCATCGCCGGCACCAACGGACGCCCCCTGAAGTCCTTGTCCGACATGATCAAGGGCAAGCAGGGCCGCTTCCGTCAGAACCTGCTCGGCAAGCGCGTCGACTACTCCGGCCGTTCGGTCATCGTCGTGGGCCCGTACCTGAAACTCCATCAGTGCGGCCTGCCCAAGAAGATGGCGCTCGAGCTTTTCAAGCCCTTCATCTATTCCGAACTTGAGAAGAGAGGCCATGCCTCCACCATCAAGAGCGCGAAAAAGATGGTGGAGCGCGAAGAGCTGGTCGTATGGGATATCCTGGCCGACGTGGTCAAGGAATACCCGGTTCTGCTGAACCGCGCCCCTACTCTGCACCGCCTCGGCATCCAGGCCTTCGAGCCGCTGCTCGTCGAAGGCAAGGCCATCCAGCTGCACCCGCTCGTCTGCTCCGCCTACAACGCGGACTTCGACGGCGACCAGATGGCCGTACACATCCCGCTCTCCGTGGAAGCGCAGATCGAATGCCGCGTGCTCATGATGAGCACCAACAACATCCTGTCGCCCGCCAACGGAACGCCCGTCATCGTGCCTTCCCAGGACATGGTCCTGGGCCTGTATTACATGACCGTGGAACGTTCCTTCGAAAAGGGCGAAGGCATGGTCTTCTGCGCCCCGTGGGAAGTGGAAGCCGCCCTTGACGCCGATCAGGTCAGTATGCACGCCCGCATCAAGGTACGCATGGAAGACGGCAAGCTCGCCAACACCACGCCCGGCCGTATCCTCGTGTGGCGCGGCCTGCCCGCCGGCATCAAGTTCGAGAACGTCAACAAAGAATTGACCAAAAAGAACATTGCCAAGCTGGTGGACAGCGCCTACCGCGACGCCGGGGTCAAGGCGTGCGTCATCCTCTGCGACCGCATCAAGGCCATCGGGTACGAATACGCGACCCGCTCCGGCATCAGTATCGGCGTGAAGGACATGCTGATCCCCGATTCCAAGAAGCGCATCATTGATGCCGCTTCCGCCGAAGTGGACAACATCGAAAGCCAGTACCGCGACGGTATCATCACCCGTACGGAAAAATACAACAAGGTCGTCGACGTTTGGACCAAGGCCACGCAGGACGTGTCCGCGGAAATGAACAAGGAAATCTCCACGGATATCCTGACCGACCCGAAGACCGGCAAGCAGGAGGCCAACCTCAGCTTCAACCCGATCTTCATGATGTCCAACTCGGGTGCCCGAGGCAACGCCGACCAGATGCGTCAGCTCGCCGGGATGCGCGGCCTGATGGCCAAGCCCTCCGGCGAAATCATCGAAACCCCGATCACCGCGAGCTTCCGTGAAGGCCTGACGGTGCTCCAGTACTTTACCTCCACGCACGGCGCTCGTAAGGGTCTCGCGGACACCGCCCTCAAGACGGCGAACTCCGGTTACCTGACCCGCCGCCTCGTGGACGTGGTGCAGGACGTCATCGTCTCCGAACACGACTGCGGCACCGTCGACGGCATCGAAATCCGCGCCATCAAGGACGGCGGCGAGGTCAAGCAGAAGCTGTCCGAGCGTGCGCTCGGCCGCGTGCTGCTCTACCCGGTGTATGATCCCGCAACGGGCGACCTGCTCTACCCCGAAAACACTTTGATCGACGAACCCGTCGCCAAGACGTTGGACGACAAGGGCATCAACTCCGTGATGATCCGCTCCGCGCTGACCTGCCAGTCCGAGCGCGGCATCTGCTCGCTGTGCTACGGGCGCGACCTTGCCCGCCGCCACCTCGTCAACATCGGCGAGACGGTCGGCATCATCGCGGCGCAGTCCATCGGCGAACCCGGCACGCAGCTCACCATGCGTACCTTCCACATCGGCGGTACGGCGTCCAAGGAAATCGAACGTTCGAACTTCGAGGCGCAGCATGACGGCCGCGTGGTCCTCACCCGCGTGAAGGAAATCAGGAACCGCGAAGGTGTGGCTCAGGTGCTCGGCAAGAGCGGGCAGGTCGCCGTCATCGACGAGCAGGGCCGCGAAGTGGAGCGCTACACGCTCCCCAACGGCGCGCGCCTGCACGTTACGGATGGGCAGTCCGTCAGCAACGGCCAGCTCCTTGCCGAATGGGACCCGTTCAACGAACCCTTCGTCTCGGAAGTGGACGGCTTCATCAAGTTCACGGACCTCGTGGACGGCAAGACCTATCAGGAAAAGCTGGACGAAGCCACGCACCAGGCGTCCATGACCATCATCGAATACCGCACGACGAGCTTCCGCCCGTCCGTCTCCGTCTGCGATGAAAACGGCGATCCCAAGCTGCGCGGCGCGGGCCAGCTCCCCGCGGTCTACAGCCTCCCCGTCGGCGCGATCATCATGGTCAAGGACGGCGAGCAGGTGCTCGCGGGCGACATCATCGCCCGTAAGCCTCGTGAAACCTCCAAGACCCGCGACATCGTGGGTGGTCTTCCGCGAGTCGCCGAGCTGTTCGAAGTCCGCAAGCCCAAGGATATGGCCGTGGTTTCCGAAATCGCGGGCACCGTTTCCTTCGCGGGCGAAGCCAAGGGCAAGCGCAAGCTCATCGTTACGCCGGAAGTGGGCGAATCCAAGGAATACCTGGTGCCCAAGGGCAAGCACATCACCGTGTCCGACGGCGACTTCGTCGAGTGCGGCGACCTGCTGACCGAAGGCAACCCCGAGCTGCACGACATCCTGCGCACCAAGGGCGAGAAGTACCTCGCCGCCTACCTGGTGGACGAAATCCAGGAAGTGTACCGCTTCCAGGGCGTGGGCATCGACGACAAGCACATCGAAGTCATCGTGCGCCAGATGCTCCGCAAGGTGACCGTCACCGAGCCGGGCGGAACGAGCTTCCTCGTGGGCGAACAGGTCGACAAGGCCGAGTTCAAGGCCGAAAACCAGAAGGCCATGGCCGAGGGACGTTCCCCCGCTACCGCCGAACCGCTGGTCCTCGGCATCACGCAGGCGTCCCTGACCACCTCGTCCTTCATCTCGGCGGCCTCCTTCCAGGAAACCACCAAGGTGCTCACCGAGGCGGCCCTCAAGGGCAAGATGGACTACCTGCGCGGCCTTAAGGAAAACGTCATCGTCGGCCGCCTTATTCCCGCCGGGACGGGCTACCGCGAATACGTGGATCAGGACATCACGGTCCCGGATCAGAAGGAACGCCCCGACCGCTTCCTTGACGAGCTCAGCGGCAATCCGATCATCGCCGATCTGGACTGACAAAGCCAAAACATTTGGCCCCTCGGGGGGAACACTCTCTCCGAGAGGCCAAATGGCTCAAACAAAAATTCCGCAATCGGCACAGTCGATTGCGGAATTTTTGTTTGCTCTGCCCGTAACGGATTTCTCTCTTTCCACTCGGGGAAATCCCCAAAGGAGAAAAGGGCCCGGCGGGAATGTATCTTCATGTTTCTGATAAGGCATTCGGCTTACAAAGCCCTTTCTCCCTTTCCTTCACATACGGGGTACGGTTGAAGATTGCGCACATCCCGGATGTAGCCCTTTTCAACGGCCTTCATAGCCTGTAAACTGGTGGAATGAACACACCCGGAACCTTTCAGATACACGCCACGGACGGCGCGGCCCGTACCGGCGTTCTCCAGACGGCCCACGGCCCGGTAAACACGCCCATCTTCATGCCCGTCGGCACGGTTGGCAGCGTGAAGGCCATCGCTCCCGACGATCTCAACGCCATAGGCGCGGAAATCATCCTCGGCAACACCTATCACCTGTACCTGCGGCCCGGCGACGAACTCGTGGCGCGGCGCGGCGGCCTGCACGGCTTCAACGCGTGGGACAAGCCCATCCTCACGGACAGCGGCGGCTTTCAGGTCTTCAGCCTTTCCACCCTGCGGACCATCAAGGAGGAAGGGGTCACCTTCCGTTCCCACCTCGACGGCTCGAAGCACCTGTTCACGCCGGAAAAGGTGGTGAGCATCCAGCGCAACCTGAATTCGGACATTATGATGGTGCTTGACGAGTGCGTGCCCGCCGGGGCGGATCACACCTACACAGCCCGATCGCTGACCATGACCACCCGCTGGGCCAAACGCTGCCGTGACGCCTATCCCAAGGGGACGGCGGGAAACCTGCTGTTCGGCATCGTGCAGGGGGGCATGTTCAAGGATCTGCGCTCGGAGTCCGCGCGCCAGCTCATCGATCTCGACTTCGAGGGCTATGCCATCGGCGGGCTTTCCGTAGGCGAAAGCAAGGACGTCATGATGGAGATGCTGTACCATACGGCTCCCATACTGCCTTCCGAAAAGCCCCGCTATCTCATGGGCGTGGGCACGCCGCTGGACATCATCAAAGGCATCGACGCGGGCGTGGACATGTTCGACTGCGTCCTGCCCACGCGCAACGCCCGCAACGGCACGCTGTACACCTCGCTCGGCAAGCTCAACATCAAGCGCCGTGAATTTGCCGAGGACGACGGCCCGCTCGATCCCGCCTGCAGCTGCTACACCTGCCGCACGTTCTCCCGCGCCTATTTGCGGCATTTGTACGTTTCGCAGGAGCTGCTCTCCTTCCGGCTCAACTCCATCCACAACCTGACCTACTTCCTCGACACCGTCCGCGGGGCCCGCGCCGCCATCCGCGAAGGCCGCTGGGCCGAGTACAAGCGGCGGTATGAAGAGTTATATGATGTGTAGGGGGAGATAAGGATTGAAGGGGGGAG
>OGZB01001271.1_pt1 | contig 14798 bp, 14 predicted proteins | sample 1576691 | NCBI WGS metagenome assembly OGZB01 (sample SAMEA3541479, study PRJEB24748) | human gut metagenome | biome: human gut; feature: human-associated habitat; material: faeces | place: China | collected 2012
TCCACATTCACAATAATCCTTATCTATTGTTTCCTTCAAGTCGTGACTGGCAGCGAATGTTAATAAATAAAATGCCCGGAAGTGTAATCCGGTGGAAGCCACTACGGTTACGCATTTGCCATTTAAGAAATGTTATGTTAATATACATTCATCGACAGCTATTCTGTCTGTCGGATAAATTCAAAATATATAAGAATCGGGTCTTGTATATTTCAAAATAGCGTTAGCTATTCGTGAGGGAAATCAGAAGATAATTCACAGAAAATTTCGAAACAAAGGAAAAATGAGAAGCATATTTGCACGATTGATGTTGCAGAAAAAATATATTTTGCTTATACTAAAAGTAAATATCCGGGATTTTTTCGTGCAAAGTGCGGAAAGGAGTCCGGATGGGAAAAGAAAACAGAGAAGTAAAAAGTAGTGTACTGGTAGATTTGATGTATGAAGATGAATCTGCAGAAGAAAATGAACGTTCTTTTTATAATGCCTTACATGAGGAGCAGTTACCGAACAATATAGAGATTAAGAAACTGCGAGTAGAAAATGTTGTATATATGAATTTTAAAAATGATTTTTCATTCAAAACAGGAGATCAGGTTTTAGTTCTTGGAGAACATCAGTCGACATTGAATAACAACATGCCTCTCAGAGAACTTATGTATATCGGAAGAGTATTGGAACAGTTAATTCCGATAAAAGACAGGTATAAGAAAGGACAGGTTCATTTTCCTACACCTGAATTTTATACATTGTATAATGGCAAGGATTTTATGGAAAAAGAGAAGATATTAAAGTTATCAGATGCATTTGAAACGAAGAGTAATGATCCTATGCTGGAATTGAAAGTCCGGGTGATTAATATCAATCCAGAAGCAGGACATGAATTGTTGGAGCGTTGTCCGATAATACGGGAATATAGTGAATTTATAGAAATAATCCGTAAATATCAGAAGAAAAAAGATGTAGAGCCATATAAACATGCAATTGAAGAATGTATAGAAAAAGGAATTCTTGCAGACTATCTGAAAAGAAAAGGAAGCGAGGTTGTAAATATGTTAACGGCTGAGTATGATTATGAGACAGATATTGAAGTACAGAGAGGCGAAGCATATGATGCGGGAAGAGAAGAGGGAAAATTTGAAGGTAAATTTGAGGAAAAAAAGAATCTTATAAAAAATCTATATGAAGCAAAATTTACAGTTGCTGAGATTTCAAAACTGTTGAAAACGAAAGAAGATGAAGTGGAAAAGATTATAAATTGCTAGTAAAAGGGAGCTGATCGTAGTTGATCAGCTCTCTTTTCATCCATGTTTCCGGTAACAACTGGGGACTTATTTGTAATAAATCGGTCGGGCATCCACAGCCTTTCTGAATTAAATCTCAATTTTAGCAAGCGCTGCCTCATCCCCAACCAACGTCACATCATTATGCAGCTGGAGAATAGAAGCCGGCACTTCCGGTGTGACCGGGCCGAAGAAAGCACGCTCTACGATATCTGCCTTGTTTTCTCCGTTCACTACTATCAGGATCTTCTTTGCCTGCATGATCGTCTTGATTCCCATCGTATATGCCTGTTTTGGCACATCGTCGGCAGATGCGAAGAATCTCTTATTTGCCTCAATCGTACTCTCTGTCAGATCTACACAATGTGTTTCCTTTTCAAATGCTTCTCCCGGCTCATTGAAACCGATATGTCCATTATGTCCGAGTCCGAGCAGCTGAAGATCCACACCGCCCAATGAACGGATCAGTTCTTCATATCTTCCACATTCTTTCTCCGCATCCGGCTCCATTCCGTTCGGAACATTGGTCCTTTCCGGATCAATATTCACACGGTCAAACAGATGTTGATGCATAAAGTAATAATAGCTCTGATCATTCGTACGTGGCAATCCCTTGTATTCATCCAGATTTACTGTCGTAACCTCCGAGAAATCCAGATCTCCCTTGTTATACCATTCAACCAGCTGATCATAAGTTCCGATTGGCGTAGATCCTGTTGCCAGTCCCAGTACACAGTTTGGTTTCATGATCACCTGTGCAGAGATGATATTTGCTGCTTTTCTGCTCATGTCCTTGTAATCTTTTGCTTTGTAAATTTTCATAAGTACAACCTCCCAATTGTATTTGTTACTTTCTTTTCAAAATTACTGCATTTTCAAAATACTCCGGCAGATGAAAATTCGGCTGTTCGCTTTCTACGCATCTGTACGCTGCATAATGTTCGTATTCCTTTGTTTCACAAATTTTATAGAAATTGCAGCGAAAATCGGATCCTTCCTGTAAATTCAATTTTCCGTATACCTGTTCCAATATTTCTATCGGAAGCGTAAGATTCACATTCCATTGCTCTTCCCGTATTTCTGCGCTACATTTCATCTTCCGTATCTGATCCGGCGTAAATGGTATCCGGTTCATCTTATTCTTTCCATAGCATGCAAGAAGTGCACCATTTGCATTCATTTCGAAGTTAAGATAAATATCATCTGCTGCCGTATCATTTCCTTTAAATTGAAAAAAAGCCTCCATAGCACTGTCTTTGTAAACCGGATCCTGGTCTTCTTTATAAACCCGGAGAGGGTCCTTCTCCTCACACACAAGTTTGATATACAATCCTTCCCCCGGAACGAATCCAATATACCCATAAGTTTTTGCAATCTTCTCTGTTCCCCATAACAGATTTTCGATTTTAAACAACTCTGATGATTCTAATAACTCTTTGTTTTCTATCAACCGAACTTCCATATGCCGACTCCTGTTGCATAGTTAATGGCTTCTATCTCAATCTAACAAATATAACCGAGAAAAACAAGATTGTATAAAATCAAAGAGACAAACGTACAAAAAAATAAACCAATCGTGACAGCTATAAATCTCTTTCCGTCCACTTATCCGATATATCTTTTACCTCTTTTATTTCTGTTCATGTAGAAAACATAAAAATCTATCCACTCCACCTCCTATCTTTTGTACTCCACTCGGTCTTTCGCCTGTAACTTCAGATACATCATAAAAATCGCCATTTTGACTCTTTTCCGTTTTCATAAAACTGTCGCTTCCAAATATATCTTTCTCGATTCCTACATACTCATCTCCCCAGTATGTACACTCCTCCGGCTTTATGTTATTTTCAGTACATATTTTTTCTAAAATCACATTAACATTATCGCTTTTACTCGTAACTCCCACTTCAAGATATTTTGCATCACAGGTTGGTGCAACATCTATTCCGTATTTTTTCCCTGTTTGTTTAGCAAGGTAAATCAATCCACTAAGTCCATCTTCCATTCCATGTTCTTTCAAAGTCTCTCTCAAACATCCAAGCTCATCTTCTTGCATAAACAAATTATCGCCTCTCTGATTTTCTACCATAAGATCAATTTTACAATAATTCGGTCTGCTAAATACTATGTCCGTATCAAAATCATATTTCTCTTTTAATGTTTGATGAATTTCAAAACAAATCTGATGGATTTTTAAAATCTCACCCTTGTCCGGAACCATATTTTTAAATATATATGGTATTCCATCCTTAAAGGAATAATTGTACGCACCTCGCCCCAATCCAAGATAAAGATTTTTCAACTCTTCCTCTGCAAAATAACTCTCAATTTTTCCGCCTGCGATATTTTCAATAGTTGTCCCGCTAACAATGATTAATTTTATCCCTTTTTGTAACAGAGGGCGCATCGCTGCAACTGCCTGATCTACTGGTGCTCTTCTCGACATTACAGCCGTTCCATCCCAATCAAAAAATATAGCTTTATATTTTTTCAACATACTGATCTCCTTCGCCTTTTAATGTTATATTTTTTTCGCCAATCCAGAAATTGATTCTATCTCCTTCTATAATCTTAAACCTTGCTTCCTGCTTTGATACAGTCACTTCCAGTAACGTTCCTTTTCGTTTGATCCTGAATCTATATTCTTCCCATTCTTTCGGAATTACAGGTTTAAAACGCAATTTTGAATCCTGACATCGGACTCCTGCAAAACCATTCACAATCGCCTGCCATGTACCTGCCATATTTGCTGCATGGATTCCTGCATAAAAATTATTATGATAGTCATCCAAATCCATTCTTGCCGATTGGGAAAAATATTTATAAGCTTCATCCAAATATCCGATATCACAAGCAACTATTCCAAATATGCATGTTGATAATGAAGAATGATGTAACGTCACTTCTTGATAAAAATCATAATTTCTTCTTATTTCTTCTTCCGTAAATAAATTGCTATGTAAATACATTCCCAATATCGCATCTGCCTGTTTTGACATTCTATGGCGCATTATAAATAATGGATGATAATTTTCATAAAGCCATGCACGTTTTTCCGGCGGTATCTTAGATTCATCCCATGGTTTTCTCATCATAAATCCATCATCCATTGGATATATTTGACGTTTTTCATCATACGGAAAATACATCTTCTCAATAATCTGATTCCACATTTCTATCTCTTCTATAGAAAAATCTATTTTTTCTTCCAAACGAGATAATACTTCCGGTGCATTTTCATTCAAATAGCTCACTGCTCCTACAGCATCTCTCAAATTTTCACGCGCCATGAGATTTGTGTAAAAGTTATTGTCCACCAACACATTATACTCATCTGGTCCTGTTACATCACAAATACAGTATCTTCCATCTTTGCATTCTGCAAAGCTTCCAACATCAGCCCACACTCTTGCTGTTTCTATTAAAATTTCTGCTCCTTTTTCTTTGAGATACTCCACATCTCCACTAACCTGTAAGTAGAGCGATAATGCATACGCTATATCTGCATTGATATGATACTGTGCTGTTCCCAACGGATAATATGTCGAAGCTTCTGCCCCATTAATGGTACGCCATGGATATAGTGCACCTTTCATATGTCCTAATATTCTTGCTCTTTCTCGCGCCTGATCTAGTGTTCCATATCTGTAATCAAGCAATTTCTTTGCAACTTCCGGTTCTGTGTATATCAAAACCGGCAGTACATACATCTCTGTATCCCAAAAATAATGTCCTTCATATCCTTCACCAGAGAGTCCTTTTGCTCCCATTCCTGTATGTCCGTCTCTCCCTGCTGCTTGAATAATATGGTACAAATTAAAGTGAATTCCTTGTTGTACAGCTTCATTTCCCTTGATTTCTACATCCGCTATTTTCCAAAAGCTTTCCATATATTCTTTCTGATATTTTTCCAGATAAAGACCGCCATCCGTTTCTGCCGCTTCTAATTCTTTATTCACAAATGTTTCCAATTCATTTTTTCCCATATCAAGCGCAGTTGAATAACAAATAAATTTATCTAATTTTACAGTTGTTCCCTGTTCACATTCCACAGATACCGAAATTTCTGCCATCATCTCTTTTATGTCTTTTTGCCAGGACAACTCTTTTATTAAATCATTGTTTTTCCATAACACATGAGAACTTCCACATGCCATTGTCAATTGACTTCCCTTTGTTGTGCCTTCATAATACATTTTATTATTTTTTGCCCACATTTTGTCTGGATCCAGCCTACGTCCAAAAGGACCATAATCAACAATCGGATTGGTTTTCCTTGTGTGATTTTCTACATCTGTCTGCATTTTTGAGACAAATTGAATTTCTCCCGAATAGTTTAATGGTGTTACCCTATATGAAATTAACATTATATTTTTTCTGGCAAATGAAACCAATCGCAAAATCTGAATTCTTGTTTTTTTCCCTTTCGGAGATGTCCAAATAAGTTTTCTTTCCAGAATCCCTTCTTTCATGTGAAGCACTCGTTCATACTCTTCCACTGTACCGTCCATCATGTCAAATTTTTCGTCAGCAAGTATTACGTGTGTTTCTTTCAAATTCGGCAAATTTAAAAGAGACTGACTTAAAAGTGGAGAGCCAAAATTAGCTTCTCCATAACGTATTTTTTCGCTTTCATAGAATCCATTCACAAAATTGCCTTCTAATCCGGTATCTATGTCAAAATCATAGGCTTCCTCAAAAGTTCCTCTTGTTCCAATATAACCATTAGACAAGGCAAATGTTGTTTCGTTCCGATAATTATTCTTTATATCAAATTCCGTTTCTGTAATATCCCATACCTGAATCGGATAAATTGGTCGTTTATCTGTATCCATTTATTTCTCCTTATATTGAACTCTTCTTAACGCACCTTCCAGAAAATTTCTTCATCTTTAATAAAAGCCATTAAAAATTCATATGCATCTGGTTCTAAAGCCGTTTCATGTTTCAAGAGTGCCTGATATTTTAAATTATTAATCCCTCTGGCTTTTTTCATCTCTTCTGGTAATTCCAGTATCATTCGTTCTTCCCATTTATAATTGCTGTTTTCTTCCAACCCCTGCGGACAACTAAATACCGCTGTATCTCTTTCAGGCCAGTTATCATCCCCCGCACAGGAATGAATCAATCCACAAAATACCTTCGGTTCGTATCCGTTCTTTTTATTTAATATATCCAGAACTTCGCATACAAAGTAATACAATCCTGAATGATCTCCATGCATATCATATTCGGATGTTGTAAAAATAACATCCGGTTTCTTTTCCTCCAACAACATTTCTAAATCTTTTTCAAATGTTATGCGATTATAGTCTCCATGTTTTCCATATTTTTTCATATGAAATTCGACTTTATCCTCTAACCCGTACGTTTCTCGTGCACAAGATGAAGGATAAATTTTCTGTTCATTTTTTTCATTATACAGATGTGTCAAAAAGCTTTCCCTTTCTGGCATTCCAGTATCTGCATACCCCATAATTTCAAATGATTCTTTATTGCTTCCAAGTATTTCCAATCCCGCCAGACTTTCTTTCAGCCTTGCATAACCTTTAGAGTAATCTATACAGCCATAATCACCATTTGTTACCATCACAACCGTATATGGAACATTGTTCTGTTCACATACTCTGATTACTCCTGCCGACATCAAGATTTCATCGTCCTGATGCGGCACAATAACCATTACATTATTACACTCTTTTTTGATATCCAGATTCATTGTCTTCATTCTCATATTTAATCTTTTCTTTACCCCTTTACTGCGCCTGCTGCTACACCGGCAATAATATATTTCTGCATAAACACATAGAAAATCATAAGTGGTGCAACTCCCAGCATCAACATTGGGAATAATGCTGTCCAATCTGTGGCAAACTGTCCTATATTTCTTGTTACCTCTTGAAGAATGACATCATTTTCTCTGCTCTGCAAAAACAAAAGTGGTGTCATAAATTCGTTCCATACATTTAATGTCACGATAATTACAACGGTAGAAATAACCGGTTTTAATAAAGGCAGTACTATCAGGAAAAATCTTTTAAAAACAGAACACCCATCAATTGCTGCAGCTTCTTCCAATTCTTTTGGAATTGTCGATTCAATAAATTCTTTAAACAAAAATACAGCTTGCGGCGTATTAATGGCTACATCTACCAGAATAACAGACCACAAAGTATTCATTAGACCGAAGCCTTTTACAATTTTATACAAACTAACAATGTTCATCTGAAACGGAACAACCAGTCCTGCAAGGACCAGAAGAAAAACTCTGGTTCCCATTTTGGACTTTGTTCTTGCCAATGCATATCCTGCCATAGATCCAAATATAACAATCAAAAGAACTGCTGTTGCCGTAATAAATAATGTATTTCCAAACGCTCTTGGGAACTCCATATTAACCCATGCATTCACATAGTTATCCAACCTAAGTACTTTAGGCAAGCCAAGCGGATTTGCTGTTGCCTCCTGTGAACTTTTTAAAGTTGTAACAATCAGATAATAAATTGGTATAAACCAGATCACTGCGATCAGGATCATAAAAATTTCAGTAATCGCAAGATTTCTTTTTTCTTTTCTCATTGTATTGCCTCACTCCATTTTCCCATTAATTTTGTTACTATTGCACTGATTGCAAGAACGATAATAAAGAAGCATACACCAAAAGCTGAACCTGTACTGTAAAATCCTTCTGATATTCCTTTTTTCATCATAACTGTCATAACTGTCTGTGTTGCATCTCCAGGTCCACCTGCTGTCATAGAATAAATAATATCAAATACTTTCATTCCACCAATCAATCCTGTAACAATTACAATTTTTACCGATGGACACATTAATGGTAATGTTACATACATAAATTTTTTCAGTCCATTGGCTCCATCAATTTCTGCCGCCTCATAAAGATCTGGTGAAATACTCTGTAAGTTTGCAAGGAAAATAACCATTGCCCATCCTGTCCATTGCCAAATCTGTGTTAAAATTACAGAATATAATGCATTTTTCGATGTAAAGAAATTCAATGTTCCCAGACCCAGCTGATGTAAAATATTATTAATTAATCCAAAATCCGAAGACGACATAATAAAATTCCATAAGTACCCTATAATCAGGGAACTAAATACTGCCGGGAAGAAAAATACCGCTCTTAACAAATTTCTGCTTTTTAATTTCTGATTTAATACAAAGGCAAGCGGCAATCCGAGTAGTGTTTGAAAGCCCGTTAATAAAATTGCATAGATAACGGAATTCTTAATAGCCGCCAACATTACCGGCGTTTGCAATACTTTTATATAATTCTTTAATCCCACAAAATGAAGATTTATGGGATTCATGTCTGTGTAGTCTGTAAAACTATAATAAATCGTATACAAAAACGGGGTAATGCTAAATAACAAATATATGATCAGTGCTGGTAAAATGAAAATAACAAAATATTTCCCAAGCTCACCAGCCCGTAATTTTCTCTTTTTTACCATTTTTATTCTCCTAAAAAGTCAAAAGGTGCCTTGCGCCACTTTGGACGCGAGAGGCACCTTATTCATTCTTCCTACTGTATCTTATTTTTCAAGTAATTCTTTTACTGCAGAATCAACATTCTTTAATGTTGTATCCAGATCCTGTTCTCCGAGAAGATATGACTGCATTTCTGTTCCATATGTTTCGTGTGCACTTGCTGCATCTCCCCATTCATTCCATGGACAATATACATTACCTGCTTCCAACGCTTTTGATGCACTTGCATATTCTTCCGGTAATTCAAATTTAGCTCCTTCAAGATAAGAAGAACCACCCTGATTATCTTCCCAGAACGCCTTCTGACCTTCCTCTGTTGAAAGTGCTTTTAATACTTTCATTGCTGCATCTTTATTTTTTGATGATTTGTTTACTGCAAAACCACATCCCGGTCCTCCAATCAGCCAGCCATCACTTGCTTTCGTTCCATAGAATGGCATCATATCAACCTTAAGATCCGGATTTTTGTCTTTAATAGTATCCAAATCCCATGGACCGGAACAAAACATTGCAGCTTTTCCAGTTGCAAATTCCTCAAGAGCCTGATCATGGTCAATACCTACCATATCCTTCGTGTATACTCCATCCGTAATCATCTCTGACCATTTTTCAAGATACTTATTCCAGTTGCCTTCTAAAGTGGTTTTTCCATTTCTGTATTTTTCTCCGAAATCTTTTCCTTCATCTGTTGAAAGATATTCTGCTGTTACAAAAGCCATCGAATTCTTTAACATCGGTTCCCATGATTTCAATCCTGCTGCTAACGGTTTAATTCCAAGATCTTCAAATTTTTTGCATACGTCCAAATATTCATCAAAGGTTGTTGGCAATTCGATATTGTTCTGCTCGAATAATTCTTTATTAAAATATGTTCCTTCAAACCAGCTGATTCCAGGTAATGCATATACATCTCCATCATAACTATATACATTTGTTCCTGCATCAGAATATTTCTTTCCAAGATCATTTACTTTTTCCAAATAACCTAATTTTGCATGTTTCAATACAGATGCAGGTGATTCACAAATAATGTCCGGTCCTTCTTCCGCTGAAAGTTGTGTATCAACAACCGTATCATAATTTGAATTGTCAATAAACTGGAACTCAATTTTCACATCCGGCACTTCCTTTTCCAGATAATCCAGAAGTGTTTTCACCGTATCTTCATTGTTCCAATATGTCATTCGGATTTTGGTTTTACCATCACTTGTTTTTTCCGAACTACTATCAGAACTTTTGCCACACCCCATTGCTAATCCTGTTACCATTGTGGCACATAACAGAACGCTTACAATTTTTTTCTTCATATCTTTTGTCCTCCTCTATTTGCTTTTATTATAGTTTTTAACCATATATATTAAAATTGTACATTTTTTTGATTTATAACATTTTTTCAAGAAATGTTTTTATGAAAAAAGCGGGAAGCCATTATCCGACTTCCCACTTTTTATTTATTCTCTATCTCTTTTCTGATTTTAATGGAAAAACAAACCATCCCCTCATCCGTAGTTGAACTGTACAAGCCACACTCTTCATCATAATACATTCGAATTCTTTCGCGGATATTATAAATCCCATATCCCTTTCCCGGAGTATTTAAAATTCTTTCCAATTCTTCACCAACTACCTTTGGTCCATTATTATATACATGAAATTCGAGAAATTCTTCACCGTATATATACTCTATCTTTATTTTTCCTCTTTCGGATTCACACAAATCTGCTCCATGACATATTGCATTCTCAACAATTGGCTGTAATAAAAAGTTCGGCATCTGACACTCTCCCCCAGCTTCATCCAGCTGATACTCTACATCAAAATTGTTTTCATGTGATTTTAGTTGAATTTGCAAGTATGCTTTAATATTTTCCAATTCATTTTGTACAATCGTAATCTGTCTTCCGCCATTCAATGCTGTCCGATAGAATGTTGCAAGAAGACCTGTAATTTCTGCGATATCATCCTGATCTGATCTTATTGCCTTCCATTTAATGCTAGATAAGCAATTATACAGAAAATGAGGATTCATCATCGCCTGCAATGCTTTCAATTCTTCTTTTCGCTTTTCCAATCCTAACTGGTACATATCCTGCATCATTTGATTTATTTTCATACACATTTCGCGAAAGCTTTCTGCCACAACTCCTATTTCATCAGAATACCCCTGCTCTATCTTTAGCTCAAAATTCCCCCTGCTAATCTCTTCCGCTCCATGTTTTAGTTGAAGAATTCTTGTACTTAAAATTTTAGAAATCACACTCATCATAATCAACGCAACCGCAAGGCACAATCCCATTACCAGTACTGTCGTTGCCATAATTTCTCGAATTTGCTCCGAAATTTCCGATTTATCAATATAATAATATAATTTCCAGCCATTATCCATTTCCTCAGATGTGGCTAATATATATTTTTTAGTTTCGTAAATCCTTTCTTCCCGATTTTCTTCAATATGTTGATAAATATTTTTATTTATTTCTCTATCTTTAATTGTTCTTTCCGTAATCTTCTTTCCATTTGCATCCACTAAAAGTATTCCATTATTCAAATAGCTTGATTGAAAAAGTCCATCTAAAAATTCATCTGCAAACACTTCTAATTGCATATATCCAATTGCCGTTGACGAAGTCGCCGAATCCAAAATCATTCGTGTCGCATAAATCCGGTCATCTTTAACACTCCACTCTGTTTTAAAGTTATTCTGGTTTTTTCTGAACCAACTTCTCTTTTCTTTCCCTTCTAATGGTTTCAAAAAACTTCCCAATGACTGTTTCACATATGGAGAATAGATTTCAATTCCCTTTATCTTATCATCACTGGCTATAAAATACCAAAATGTGGGCTCTACAGAATCGTTCATTTCTTTTACTAACGCATTTCTGTTTTTCAATCCATTTTCCAGACTTCCTCTTAACTTTGCATTATATGATAAATATTTAATATTGTCAGTTTCTCGTTGAATATCATTTTGCAAACTGTAAGAAATTGCATCGACATTGCTTTCCATTGTATGCTTCGTCTGTCTTATCAAATTTTTTTTAGATACATAATAAGAATACATGCCAAGTACTAAAATTGGCAATATAACCAATATCAGATAACTGATAATTAATTTTTTTCTGATAGATGCCTTTCCGTAATACCAATCCCATATTTTTTTCATATTTTTTCTCTCAATTGCTTAGGTGTAATTCCATAATAATTTTTAAACAGTTTATTAAAATAAGATTGATTTTCATAACCACACGCTTTAGCAATTTGAACAATTTTTAATGTTCCCTCTTCAAGCATAACTTTAGCTTTCATCATCTTCACGTCCGTTATATATTTTACCAATGTCTGTCCGGTTTCCTTTTTGAATATATAACTAACGTATGCCGGTGTTAAATTAACATTTTCAGCTACATAATTCAAACTTATATCTTTCGCATAATCTTTTTCTATCAGATTTTTAATTTTATGAATAATCCTTGAGTCATCTTGCTTTTCTACCGCTAACGAATCCAGCATCTTATCTATAGATTCTCCATAAATCTCCAACATTGTCTTTGCATTTTTTGCACGAAACATTCTTTCTGATGAAGCCAGTACCTCTTCCATTTTTATTTTCGGAGATTTATCATACAATGATTTTATGATAGAATACAATATATTTTGCAAATATAATTTACTGACTTTATCTAATGACAAAATCGTTTTCTTCAATAATTCATTTTGTTTTTTTATCAATTCCAAATCCATGGAGGCAAAAGCTTGTTCCAATTTTTTACCGGCACTTTCTACGTCCGAAGCATAATATTCCGTCTCACTATAATATGATTTCACCCTGATTATCTGGTTGTCATAACCAAATATCTCACTTTGTATTTTATGGATTTTAACCAGTTGTTCCTCTAATTTTGCATCATTATCTATCAAATCACTAATAATCATTACCGCTTCACTATGAGTTTCCTTATGTAAATCCATCAATAGTTTTTCTGCCTGCTCTTCCAACTGGTTTCCAGTAAGATACTTTTTTTCTTGAACCAACAGATATGCTTCATTCGGATACATATTAAAATATAATACATTTTTCCCCATATACATTTTCAAAAAATGAGTAAATAACTCTTCGTATTCTTCAAAAAAATTCTCTGCAAATTCAACATCTAACAACTTACATCCTATATTACTTTGTTCAAAAAGTATCTGATTTACTTTTTCTCTGTCATCAGCAGCAATATGCGCTCTATTAAATATCTTATAAAATAGATTTTTACGATTTTGAATTTCCGCATTTTGTTTTAGCTCATCTTTTTTATTATCATCATTAATTGCTTGTATGACGGAAACCATTAACTTTTGAAATTCTTCAATCTCTATAGGTTTCAACAAATAACTTACGGCATTTGCTTCCAATGCCTGTTTTGCATAATCAAATTCCCCATAGGCGCTATAAATAATAATTTTAATCTCCGGCCATCGTTTATACACTTCTTTCGCCAATTCCAGGCCATTCATAACAGGCATTTTTACATCAGTAAACAAAATATCTATTTTGTACTTTTCAATACATTGCAATGCCTCTTTTCCATTTGCTGCTTGCACGATTTCTAATGGATACTTATATTTCTTTATAAGCCAGGAAATCCCTTCTCTTTCTTCCCGTTCATCATCTACCAGTAAAATTTTCATCTCTTCATTCCTTTATGCTAGTGTATTCCCATATATTCTTGTGCATTTTGCACATATTTTATATAGTATACTCGCTATTTTATGAAATATCAAGCACCCATACATAAAAAAACCGCCAGTGCAATGCACTGACGGTTTTCAACATTCAATATTAATCCTGTACGTATGGCATAAGAGCGATGTGACGTGCTCTCTTGATTGCTACTGTAAGAGCTCTCTGGTGCTTAGCGCAGTTTCCAGTAATTCTTCTAGGAAGAATTTTTCCTCTTTCAGAGATGTACTTTCTTAATTTTGCTGTATCCTTGTAATCGATCTCGTTATTCTCTTTACCACAGAATACGCAAACTTTTTTTCTTCTGCGGCCGCCTCTTCTCTTCATTGGAGAGTCTGGTCTTTCGCCTCTATTGTAAGCCATGATTGCTTTCCTCCTATTTTATTCTATCAGTTTGTATTAAATAAACGGCAGTTCTTCATCAATTCCATCCGGAATGTTCATGAAACCGTCTGCACTGGCTGCTCCCGGAGCCGGCATGGATGGTGCAGGTGCAGGGGATGATGTCTGAGGATGGGAAGCTGCGTAATTATCGCTGGCCGCCTTGCTCTCAGCAAACTCCTGTTCCTCAACTACTACCTCTGTGGTATAAACCTTCTGGCCATCACGATTGGTGTAGCTGCCTGTCTGAATGCGTCCTGAAACAATGATCTTAAGTCCCTGACGGAAATACTTCTCAGCAAACTCGGCTGTACGTCCAAAGGATACACAACTGATAAAGTCTGCTGTTGCTTCACCGTCACGGCGGAATCTTCTGTCTACTGCCAGTGTATATCTGGCAATTGCCAATGCATTCTCTCCTGCGGAATATCTCACCTCAGGATCTCTTGTTAAGCGTCCCATTAAAATTACTTTGTTCATTAAAATACCTCTTTCTTCATAGTGAGTGAACGGGTTTCTTAATGGTGCTTTCTAAAATCCATCTGTAAAAAGATTATGCGTCTTTACGAACGACTAAGTATCTTAATACGTTGTCCATGATGCGTACATGTCTTTCTACTTCCGCCGGGCACTGTGCGTCTGCTTCAAACTGAATGAAATAGTAGAAGCCTTCATGCATTTTCTGAATTTCGTAAGCTAATTTCTTCTTACCCCATTCTTCTACTTCTGTGACGTTTCCGTTGTAACGAGCGATGTAAGCTTTTGCTTTCTCTACTACTGCATCGCGAACTTCGTCTTCAACTTTAGCGCTCACAACTAATGCTAATTCGTACTTGTTCATGCTTTCTTACCTCCTTATGGTCTTTAAGGCCCTCTGCCTGTTACAGAGAGCA
>OGZB01001278.1_pt1 | contig 14761 bp, 7 predicted proteins | sample 1576691 | NCBI WGS metagenome assembly OGZB01 (sample SAMEA3541479, study PRJEB24748) | human gut metagenome | biome: human gut; feature: human-associated habitat; material: faeces | place: China | collected 2012
TTAGATTGTTTTTTACAAAAAAGACATTTATTTATAAATTTAAGACTATCCGTAAGGTTTCGCAGGGTTTTATAAGTATTTGAAAGGTGTATTGATTCCGCTCATTAGCAGCAAGATGGCTGCCAATAAAGTCAAAGCAAAAGATTATCCCGTTCCACCGTGGAGTAGTTTTCATTCCACCACGGTGGAACAAAAACTACTCCGTGGCAGAACAAAACTTTCTCCACGGTGGAACGGATTGGTTCTTGCATGCTTTCTGCCTGATACTTATAGAGGAAACACTCGAAGATGCGCTTTGGAGGGAAAGATAATGGCTGTATTTATTATCCCCATAAATAGGGATTGTTCCATTATGGAATACTTTGTATCTTTGCCACAAAACTAAACGGATGAAACAAGGGTGCCTGAAAATAATGAGATGGTTTCTGCCTGTACTATTTATATCGTACATGGCAGGTATCACACTCTTTACTCACTCGCATGTAGTGAATGGGGTGACCATTGTCCATTCGCACCCGTTTAAGAAAGACTCTCCCCATAGTCACACCACAGTCGAATTTCAATTGATTCATTTGCTGAGCCACGTGGCGACTACCGGAGCCGGTATCTTTTTTCTCTCTTTTCAGTTTATTGCTTATCTGCTCTATACCCTTTCGTGGCGTCCGGATAGGGCAGGATACTGTTCGTCCGTCGTGGGCGTGGTATCTTTGCGGGCACCTCCTGCCGGAAGATAAAACCTCTCTCTCACTGCATTATTTAGAAAAATTTATTTAGTAATTCTACTATCCAAAAATGAAAATGAAGAAATATATATTTTTCCTCGTTGGCCTGTGCTGTGCCCTGTTGCCTGCTATGGCCGACCAACCGGAGCTGCTGGAACTGAAAGCGTCTGATGCCAATATTATCGGTCATGTACTCGATAAAAAAACAGGTGAACACCTCTCTTATATAACAATCGCCCTGAAAGGAACTACCATTGGTACGGTGACGGATGCCACCGGACACTATTTCCTGAAAAACCTTCCCGAAGGGAATTTTGTGCTCGAAGCCAGTTCGGTGGGGTATAAAACCATCAGTCGCAATGTCAGTCTCAGAAAAGGAAAGACACTTGAAGAAAATTTTGAGTTGGAAGAAGATGCCGTGGCGCTTGACGGAGTGGTGGTGTCGGCCAATCGCAGCGTGACCAAGCGGCGCCTGGCACCTACATTGGTCAATGTGGTAGATATGAAGATGTTTGAGAATACAAACTCGCCTACACTTTCGCAGGGGCTTAACTTCCAGCCCGGTGTCCGGGTCGAAACGAACTGCCAGAATTGCGGTTTCCAGCAGGTGCGCATCAACGGACTGGACGGTCCGTATACACAGATTCTTATCGATTCGCGTCCCATCTTCAGTGCCCTTTCCGGTGTTTACGGGTTGGAGCAGATTCCTGCCAATATGATTGAGCGCGTAGAGGTGATGCGAGGCGGAGGTTCTGCCCTGTTCGGTTCGTCTGCCATTGCCGGAACCATTAATATCATCACCAAGGAGCCACTACGCAATTCGGGGCAGTTGGCACATACCCTTACTTCTATCGGCGGCAGCTCGTCTTTCGATAATAATACTTCGCTGAATGCATCGCTGGTGACCGATAATCATCGGGCGGGACTCTATGTGTTCGGGCAGAACCGTCATCGGGATGCGTACGATCATGATGGAGACGGTTATTCCGAAATGCCGAAACTTAAAAACCAGACAGTCGGCTTCCGTTCGTTCCTCAAGACAAGCACTTATTCTAAGTTGACATTCGAGTATCATCACTTACAGGAGTTCCGTCGTGGCGGAAACCTGCTGAACCGTCCGCCTCACGAGGCTGACATTGCCGAGCAGATTCAGCACTCTATCAACGGCGGCGGCTTGAAATTCGATTATTTTGCTCCGAATGAAAAACACCGTCTGACCGTTTATACCTCGGCACAGCATACGGACCGCGACAGTTATTATGGCAGCAAAAAAGACCAGAACGCCTATGGAAAGACAACGGACCTGACCTTTATCGGCGGTTCTCAATATGTGTACAGTTTCGGTAAATGCCTTTTCATGCCTGCCGACCTGACTGCGGGATTGGAGTATAACCGGGATAACCTGAAGGACGATATGTGGGGATACAACCGTTATACGAAGCAGACGGTAAATATCGGTAGTGCTTTTTTGCAGAATGAATGGAAAAACGAAAAATGGAGCATTCTGTTGGGCGGACGTCTGGATAAGCACAATCTAATCGACCATGTTATCTTTAGCCCTCGTGCCAATCTCCGTTTCAATCCTTCCGAGGACATTAATCTTCGCTTGAGTTATTCGTCGGGCTTCCGTGCCCCGCAGGCTTTCGACGAAGACCTGCATATTGAGAATGTAGGCGGAACGGTGTCGATGATTGAGCGTGCCAAGAATCTGAAAGAGGAAAAATCTCAGAGTTTCAGCGCCTCAGCCGATATGTATCACCGTTTCGGTGCTTTTCAGGTGAACTTCCTGGTTGAAGGTTTTTATACCAGACTGTCGGATGTATTTGTACTCGAGAACATCGGAGAACGGGACGGCATTCTTATCAAAGAGCGGCGTAACGGTTCGGGTGCCAAAGTATTGGGACTATCGATGGAGGGAAAAATGGCTTATCTCTCTTTGTTCCAGTTACAGGCAGGAGTCACCTTGCAACAGAGCCGTTATGACGAACCGGAAAAGTGGAGCGAAACGGCACCAGCCGAGAAGAAGATTTTCCGTACACCAAATACCTATGGATACTTTACGGCAACGTATACGCCGATCAAGCCTCTCTCATTATCCCTGTCGGGCACGTACACCGGCTCGATGCTGGTGCAGCACATGGCCAGTTATATTGACAAGGATGTGGCGGTGAATACACGCGATTTCTTCGACATGGGAGTCAAGGTGGCCTATGATTTCAAACTTTATAAGTCGGTGGACCTGCAATTGAGTGCAGGTGTGCAGAATGTGTTCAATGCTTATCAGAACGATTTCGACCAGGGAGTGGAGCGTGACTCCGGATATATTTACGGTCCGGCTGCTCCGCGAAGCTATTTCGCCGGAATAAAGATCAGCTATTAACTCCATTACATTTGAATGGAAACCGATCTGCTGTTCGGTCGAAATGAAAAAGAGCGTAATGAACGGCGTTTACGCCTGCTCATTACGCTCCGAAGTTATAAAATACTATTTACTGGTTTTAGGAAGTTGGTTTGAAAATAAGGTTGGTTAGTTATTACTATTGATATTATCATCCATAGTACCATAGCCATGAATATAATAATCAGCTATACTAAACTTACCATCATTATCCAATGTTATGAAAATACGAGCATCACTACCATATGTAGGATGATATTCATCTATACCCCAATTAAAGTTTTCATCAGTTTCCTTATTTGATGTATTTTCATCTAAGAATAAGCTTATTAAACCAGTAGGCGCCGCATCCGGAGTGAAATCTTTGAAAAAATCTTGTTCCTTTACATAAGCATCAACACCAGCAGGTACCATATCAGTTCCTTTCAGCATATAAACTTTCTTGGTATTAGCACCTTTTTCAACTTTTAGTGTCGCAGCAGTTCCTTCAGCGGACACAACCGTCAATGTCAATGCTCCATTACCTGAGAAGTCAGCTTCTTTCGGTTCTTCCACCTCTGCCGCTTTAGTCTGAATACCATTCTTACCTTCACCAGCCTTATCCACCAAGTCAACAATCTCACTCAGCTTACCGTCCTTATCAACCGTTACAGCTCTCAAGTGATAAGTAGAACCCGGACTTAAAATATACAATCCGCCGTTGTTTTCCTCAGTTTTAAGTTTGCCCAGTTCTTCTACTTTATATTCAGTCCACTGTACATTGCTGGAAGCTTCATCCACCATTATCCAATCAAGGTTAGCAGGAACAGATGTTTCCCAGAATACGCGAACCGCTGTCGTATTTTCATTGACACTGATATCTACAAGCAGTTTCTCCGGAGAAGTCTGTTCGGGGAAGCTGACACTTGTAATACTACCTACTCCCTCAAAAGTAGGACGTCCCGTTGTAACTCCGGTATAAACAATCTTACCAAGCTTGCCTTGCTTGTCGATAGGTATGGCATATACATAATACTTGGTATTAGGAACCATATCCTTGCTGGCAAACTCTTTTGAGAACGGTTGAGTGTATGTAACAGGAACGCTTGCACCCAACTTAAGAATGCTGGCTTCGATTTCGGCTACGGACATCTCTGTAAAATCTTTACCGCTGTTTTTAGCAATAGCACCTGCATCCGTCTGTCCCACAATCATTTTAGCACAATTGGCATCTGCCGTAAAGGTAGCTTCAAAACTTCTCAAAGCAATCTTACCGGCAGGAATCTCTATGCTTGCCACCACTTGTCCGTTAAGTTCTGCATCGGGCACAGTGACTTCTTTTGTAAAGACCGTTCCCTTACCCTCTGCATCTACCGCATAAATGGCAACAACCACTTCGGTTTCATCAGTATCCAATGCGGTCAGAATAATACCCTTGCTTTCACTGATATCCTTATCCTGCAAAGCACTTCTTACCAATGTCTGTTCATTAAACGTAGCGCTTACGTCCGACCAGTTGTAGGGCTGCATAGAATAATCCTTGTTGGGATTCAAAGAAAGTTCGGCATCTTCGATGAAAGTCGCTTCCTTGTAGATTTCTTCGTACTTGGGCTGTCCGGTTTCAGAGTCCGTTCCCATATATCCCTTTATAATCGCCCCAATCACATACTTGGCGCACTTAGCCCCTTTCTTCACCTCTACATCCATAGAGAAAGCGGAAAGGTTCTTGATTTCAAATTCCACCAATTCGTCCATCAGGTCCTCATACTTGAAGATGAACTCCTTGACAGCTTCCTGGCTCTTGCCGCTCTCATTCTCGGCATAGACAGTCAGAACATAATCCTTATCTATATCGATGGGGATTTCCAGTTTAGTCTCTTCCTTGCCGGTTACAGCCGTATATGCGGCAGCAGACTCGCCTTTCGGTTCGCACTTCCAGTACCATTTTTCCGTATCATCGGAAGGGGTAACGGTTACTACGGCTTTGGTATTGTCGGCGCTAAGAGCAGGTTCGCTCACCGTGATAGTAGGTAAAGCCGGCTTTTCCGGTGTCGGATCGTTTTTGTCTTTGTCGTCCGAGCAACTTGTCCATACGCAAGCAGCCATTGCCAGTATGGGAAGCATTGTCTTAAAAATGTTTTTCATACATTATTAATTAATTAGTTAATAAATAGAGATAAATACTATAAGTAGAAAACAGGGAGATAATATGGGAAAAACAAAGAGGAAAAAGAGAGAGTTACCACACTGTTATCTTTTTGCAAAATTATAAATAATTTATAAAAACAACATAGAATATATATTTTTTTTCAGAACTTTTTCTATATTTGTTGCAAATATATCCAAAGAAAGTTTTAAACAAAGGGCTTTTTGTAAATATAAAATTAACATTATTACAGCATCCTTAAAATAAAGCCAACGACGAGAAATCCCGATGTTTACCTTTATACAGGACTAATATTAAGAAAAACGAAAGCAAACAAAACTGTAAAATAAAATAAGAGGACGGCAATATACACCTAAAAAATGTCTCTTTCCGCTTCAAACTAAAAAACAGAAACATTAAGTATTAATCAAATCATTAGAAGAACAAAGATGAGAAAATCAATTCTCTTGTTTGTGCTTTTAACTCTGTTCGGAATCCCGTACCTATTGGCACAGGGCGGATTCCGGATTACAGGACAAATCCTATCGGCGGAAGACAACCTGCCGGTAATCGGAGTATCTGTAGTTGAAAAAGGCACAACAAACGGTGTAATTACCGATATCGACGGAAATTACAGTATCACGGTAAGCAAGTCTCCCGCCACCTTGCAGTTTTCGTACGTAGGCATGAAGACGGTAGAAAAGCTGTTTACAGCGGCAACCCGCTACAATGTGATTATGCAACCGAACACCGAAATGGTGGACGAAGTGGTAGTAGTGGCATACGGCGTGCGCAAGAAAGGAACCATAGCCGGCTCCGTATCCACCGTAAAAGCGGAAAAGATGGAAAATGTGCCGGCAGCCGGCTTCGACCAGGCGTTGCAGGGACAGACACCGGGATTGTCGGTCATCTCCAATTCGGGAGAACCCAGCAAAGCCGCCGTATTCCAGATACGCGGCACAAACTCAATCAACTCAGGCACATCGCCGCTGTTTATCCTCGACGGCGTGCCCATTGCAAGTTCGGACTTCAACACCATCAGCCCGGGCGACATCGAATCCATTTCCGTGCTCAAGGACGCCTCGTCCACCTCTATCTACGGAGCACGCGCCGCCAACGGCGTAGTGGTAATCACCACCAAGCGCGGACTCTCCATAGACAAGGCGAAAGTAACGCTACGCGCGCAATACGGTTTCTCGCAACTGGCATCCGACGGCAAATGGACCATGATGAACACCCCCGAACGCATACAGTTTGAGAAAGAAATAGGCCTGGACACCGGGCAGGACTACGACCTGCTCTCACGCACCAACGTCAACTGGCTGAAAGAGATATTCAACGACCGCGCGCCGTTGCAGAACTACGAAATCTCCGTGAACCGCGCCACCGACCGCCTCAACTACTACGTATCGGGCGGGTTCTACGACCAGGACGGTATCGCCCAGAACTCTTCCTTCCGGCGCTACAACATGCGCGCCAATGCCGAAGTGAAAGCCAACAACTGGCTGAAAATAGGCACAAGCACCATGTCCGCCTACGAAGAGGTGCAGCAGGCGGAAGAGGGGGAAATGGCGATTTACACGCCGATAGCCGGCTCGCGCTTCATGCTCCCCTACTGGAGCCCCTACAACGCAGACGGCTCGATAGCCTCGGAGAACAACGGCACATGGACGGGCACGGGACAGAACCCCATCGAATGGATGGCGAACAACCCGGTGAGCTATAAGAAGTACAAGGTACTCTCCACCGTATTTGCCGACATCACCCCGATACAGAACCTGACCGTACGCATACAGTTCGGCGCCGACTACTCACACGCCACCACTTTCATGCAGTCGTTCCCGAGCTACGTCATCAACAACGAGCAGGGCACTGCCGGACGCAACTCCTCGGATGTGCTGAAACTGAGCGAAACCGCCACCGCCAACTACCGCTGGGCGCTGAACGACGACCACTCCTTCAACTTCATGCTGGGGCAGGAAGCCATGGACTACCAGTCGAGCGGCTTCCAGGTAGTGACGAAAGGACAGTCCAGCGACTTCCTCACGAACATCAGCTCCGGCACGCGCGCCTCGTCCTGGGACGACACCACCAGCGCATATTCCTACCTCTCGTTCTTCCTGCGCGGCGAGTACAACTACAAAGACCTCTACTACGGCGAAATGGCACTGCGCACCGATGCCTCCTCGCGCTTCGGCAAAGACCACCGCTGGGGTATGTTCTGGTCGCTGGGATTTATGTGGAACATTAAAAACGAATCGTTCCTGAAAGACACCGAATGGCTGACAAGCGCGCAAATCGCACTCAGCACCGGTACTTCGGGCAACTCGGAGATACCCTACTACGACCACCTGGCACTCGTTGCGGGCGGGCCGAAGTATAACGACGAAGCCGGTATCTACCCCAAACAGAGCGGCAACGAAGAGCTGAGCTGGGAACAGACCTGGTCCAACAACATCGGGCTGCGCCTGGGCTTCTTCAACCGCGTCAACCTCGACATCGACTTCTACCACAAGAAAACCACCGACATGCTGATGTCCGTACCCGAAAGCTATGCCATTACCGGCGAGGGCTACCGCTGGGACAATATCGGGGCGATGGTGAACCGGGGCGTGGAAGTGTCGGTCAACAGCGACATCATACGCACCAAAGATTTCACCTGGAACCTCAACGCCAACGTCTCCTACAACAAGAACAAGCTGGTGGAACTGTACAACGGCGTGCAGGAGTACGTAAACTCCACCACCGGACTGAAATTCGTAGTGGGGCATCCGGTGCATGAGTTCTTCCTGAACCGCTATGCCGGCGTGAACCCAGCCAACGGCGACGCCCTGTGGTACACCAAAGACGGCGAGCTGACCACCGAATTCAACGAAAGCGACAAGGTGATGACCGGTAAGACGTTCGATTCGCCGTGGGCAGGCGGCTTCGGCACGACCTTTGCCTGGAAGGGCCTTTCGCTGTCGGCACAGTTCAGTTGGATGGCCGACCGCTGGGTGATGAACAACGACCGCTTCTTTGAAGAGAGCAACGGACTGTACAGCACCTACAACCAGTCGCGCCGGCTGCTGTACGACCGCTGGAAGAAACCGGGCGACATCACCGACATCCCCCGCTACGGCGTGACGGCGCAACTGGACGACCGCTTCCTGGAGAACTCCTCGTTCCTGCGCCTCAAGAACCTGACACTGGCATACGCACTGCCGCAGCCACTGCTGAAAAAAAACAACTTCTTCACCTCGGCACGCGTGTACCTGCAAGGCCAGAACCTGCTGACCTTTACGGGATTCACCGGACTCGACCCCGAGATGTCGAGCAATATCTACCGGGCACAGTATCCGGCTTCGCGCCAGTTTACGCTGGGCATCGAAGTATCATTCTAACCCTATCAAGCAAAAGAAAGATGATTAAGAAATTCAAACTATATATCATGCTGGTTGCCGTGGCGCTGTCGTCCGTCTCCTGTCTGGACAAAATGCCGGAAGACGGCATTCCTTTCGACGAGTCGCTGCAGACGGTATCCGACATAAACCTGGCGGTCATAGGCATCTACGACGCTTTCAGGAGCAAATACCTCTATTCGGGCAACCTGACGCTGCTGCCCGACATACAGACCGACCTGGTGTACGGAGTGAACGGCAACACCAATGTGTACGGCGACATCTGGCGCTGGAAAGAAATCAAACCCACCAATACCGACATCGAAGCCGTGTACGGTGCGTTGTACGATGTTATCAACCGCTGCAACTTCATGCTCGACCGCGCGGACGCCGTGCGGAAAAAGACCACCGACGACAAGGAGCTCGACAAGCTGGACCAGTGCTGCGGCGAGGCTTACTTTGCCCGTGCACTCGCCTACTCGGAGCTGGTGAAGCTCTTCTGCAAGGCATACGAAAGCGATGAGGACGCCGCCGGCCAGTTGGGAGTTATTCTGAGCGAACACTATTTGGGCGATGAAACCATGAGGCGCGCTTCGCTGAAAGACTCCTACCAATTTATCCTCGACGACCTCGACCGTGCGGCAGAGTTGCTGGAACTCGAAGAGGATTTCAACACTGATACACAGGGAACGCTGTACGATGCTATCTATTTCAACGAATATACGGTGTATGCCCTCCGCGCCCGCGTACTTCTCTATATGAAGCGGTGGGACGAGGCCATCAAGTATGCCACCAAAGTCATCGACAGCGGTTACTACTACCTGTCGAGCTGTACGCGCGCAGCCACCTCAAGCGCCAGCTACTACAAGTATATGTGGACGAACGACTTCTCCACCGAAGCCATCTGGAAAGTGGGCTTTACCGTTAATGCCTACGGCGGCGCACTGGGACAGGTATTCGCCAACTACGACTACAGCACCCTGCGCCCCGACTATGTGCCGGCTACGTGGGCTATCAACCTGTACGACATGAACGACCTGCGCGTATCCGCATTCTTCCAGAGCTTCACCACCGGATACAGCCACGGGCTTACATGGCCGCTGCTGATAAAATACTTCGGCAACGAATCGTTCACCAACTACAACATCCTGCACGTCAGCATGCCGAAAGTGCTCCGCCTGTCGGAACAGTACCTCATCCGTGCAGAAGCATACGTGCAACGCGACCAGCCCGACTACGGCAAGGCGGGAAGCGACATATCCGTACTGCGCACGGCACGTTACTCCTCCTACGGCGGCTCCACTTCCCTGAACAAGGAGAATGCAATGGACGTCATCGAACAGGAACGCGTAAAAGAGCTATACATGGAAGGCTTCCGCCTGCACGACCTGAAACGCTGGCACAAGGGATTTGAACGCACGCCGCAAGACCAGTCGCTGTCCAACGGCAGCAGCCTGAAAGTGGAAAAAGACGACCCGCTGTTCGTATGGCCCATACCCCAGCACGAGCTGGATGCACCAGGCTCGGAAGTAGAACCTAATGAAAGTAACAAATAAGCCAAAAGATTTATGATAATGAAGAAACTATTAACCGGATGTATGGTAGCCCTTGCCATCCTGGCAGCTCTGGCAGGACTTGCCGGATGCGACCAGGACAAGGTGCTGTACAGCGGACGCAACTACCTGATGTTCTCCGATACGCTTTACCACTATGCCGTACAGGAGAGCAACGAGAAGTTCGAAGTTCCCGTATCCGCTACCAGACGCGCCGACTACGACCGCACGTTTGCCGTGGAAGTGGTGGACAAGGAAAGCAATGCCGTGGAAGGAAAACATTACAGGATTCTTTCCAATACCGTAACCATCAAGGCGGGCGAAACCGCCGCCAATGTCGAGATAGAAGGCGTGTACGAGAATATCGGCATCAGCGATTCACTGGGATTTGCCCTGCGGCTGATAATCCCCGAGACCGAACAGTGGCACAAATACGGAACAGAGACCAAAGTGGTGATGCAGAAAGTATGCCCGTTCGACATCAATGCCTTTACCGGCTATTGCAAGGTCACTTCCTCGCTTTTCAATACCTATATGACGAATACGACCCTGCGCCTGATAACGTCTGAAGTCGTGGAAGGGGAAGAGAATACGATTGTACTGCACGGACTCTACTTCGACGGATATGACACCAAGCTGAAATTCAACTACGACGATTTGCTCGAACCCAGCATCGAAATGGAAGAGCACGTCTGCGGCAGCACTGCCGAACTGTTCGACACCACACATGGCAACGGCAAGCTGATGATGACGCAGCCGTCGGGCTATCCCGCCTACTTCAGCACGTGCGAGAAGTTCGTGTTCCACTACGTCAACATCCGGGTGGACAACAAGGACGGCTCGCTGGTGGGCGTGGTGGATACTCCCGCCAACATCATCGAATGGATAAGCGAAGCGGAAGCCGAAAAGCTGAAAGAACAAGGATATTAACTTTATAACCCCTACAATTATGAAAATAACAGAACTGAAAAGCATGAGCCTGATTATGGTGCTCGCCATGATGATAATGACAGCGTTCACCGCCTGTTCGGACGACGATAACGAAGGCAACAAAACCGTTGTTTTCCCTGAGCTTGCAAACATCAGCAGCGCAGCCGGAGAAACTACCGAACTATCTTTTGAAGCATCTGCGGACTGGGAACTCTCCAGCAATACCGGCTGGTGCAAATTCCAGAACGGCGAATTCCTGGAAAGCCTCATCTACGGAAAGGCCGGAAAGCAGACCGTTACCATTATGACCTCCGCCGACGGACAGAACTACAACGAGGATGCCGTAGCGGAAATCACACTGAAAATGGGCAATGCCTCGCAGGTAATCTACAAGGTGACGCGCGCCAAAAGAGAATATGCCGACCTCGTTGTCAGCGATGAAGCAGGCAATATATATGACCGGACGCACCCGCTGACCATCAAGGGCAATACCGCTACCTCACCCGTCTATACCGTTATCAAGGCACAGGCGGAAAGCGGCGTGAAGATAGGCTTCACCAATCCGGAATGGCTGAGCTATGTCATAGACGAAAAAGCGGGAACGTATCAGTTTACGTTCAATACGGCAAACACGAGCGGACTGAATCCCAAGTATCCGATTACCGGAAACAGCTATACCCTGACTTTCGTTACCGAAGACGCCACGACCGCCAAAACGGACAAGGTGCGCAAGGTGGAGATTCCCGTCGTGTACGAAGGACTGCAACGGGACGCTATCGGCATCAGCCCCATGTATCTGAATGCGCTGGCAAGCGTGACGGGAGAAGAACTGTCGGACGATACCGGAATTCTGGAACAGATGCAATCGACCGTTACCGTATATAATGATGAATTTGAGACTGTGGTATTCGCCATGAAGAACCAAGACGGTGAATTCAGTTATGATTTCAACAGTACGGTAAACTGGCTGCACGCCGTTACAGGAACAGGCAGTAATAAGGATAAGGTAACGGTCACCGCCGACCTTAACGAGGATACGGAAGAGCGAGCAGCTACCGTCATGGTATTCCCTAAAGCCGTTTATGATGAAATAAAGAGCAACTGGGCAGGCAACCTCATCGACGAAAGCACGGGAGACATCAAGTCCAACTATGCGAACAATGTCATGACCAATATCACACAGGAAGCCTGGCAGGAACAGGGTGACAGAATTAAATTCAAAGCGCTGTTTATGTATGCGTACGATTACGACCAGACCGGGTTCAGAAACATCAAGGACTTCTTTGAAGGCACTGTTATCAAATTCGAGGACTTGGAGAATTCGGACGGTGTCGGCGAATATAATGTAATCGACAACAATGTATGGAAAGCCACCATCCCCAAAAGCCTGCTCAAGAAATTCGACGAAATCGGAGAACCGGGACACGGTCCGGGAAAAATCATTTTCGAGCCCGTTGAAGCGGCTACCGACCAGGAAATAACGGAAAAAGCCTCTCATGCAGGTATTTCATCCGAAAAGATGTCAGGTCAGGCATGGTCACAGGACGCACGCAAACTGGTACGTATCAACGGAATAGGTTTCTGCTTCGACAACACCAGCTATGAAACATACGCCAACGATTACCAACTGGTGGTCAAGGGCGAAGGCGAAGAGATTCTTGCACTCTGCATCGTAGAAGTATTTGACGATACACAAAGTCAAACCACCTTCTGACGGAATATGTACAAGCAACCACTGTAACTCAAACTACAGAAAAGAAAGAATAAATGAACTCAAAAAGAATTATAAAAGGAAAACTGTTTCTTGCAGCACTTGTCACCATGCTATGCGGCATGGTGGCAGGCGGATGCTCTGACGACAAGGACGAACTGGCGGGCAAACAATACGGCCACGTACAGTTCAGGCTCTACAAGTCGGCATCCTATACGCAGGAAGAGACAACCCGGGCCGGCACGGCATCTACGCGTGCCACCGCAATGGACCGGCTGAGCGACGCCCAGAAAGTGGAAATCGAAATGCAGCACAACGGCATGAGCATCACCCAGACCCTCGTGCTGAACGCCTACAACGAGAGCAACGCCGAATACGGCATGAGAAGCGACAAACTGGAGCTTCTGACCGGAACGTATAAAATCGTAGGCTACAAGCTGCTCGACAAGCTGGACGAGGTGATTACCGGCATATCTCCCGGTGCGGACGAGACGTTTGAAGTCGTTTCGCGCGGACTGACTACCAAAGACCTTGTTGCCGACTCGCAAGCGCGGGGCATGGTGACTTTCAAGCTGATAAAGTCCGGACTCACCACACGCGCCGCCGACGGTGAGAGCATCGACTACCTGTTCAGCGACATAAAGATTATCGACGTAACGGTGACCAACACGTTTACACGCGTGCCCGTCACTATCAAGAACCTGAAAGTGACTTATAAGGAAGAGTATGAAGAACATCCGAATACGGACTATACCGACGACAACAAGCACAAAGACAAATATAAGGATATCGGTACCGCCAAATGCGACTCGGCAGTATGGCTGCCCGCCGGCACGTATCAGGTAACCTCTTACACCATTTATAAGAAAAGCGGTTCGGTAACCTCTACGCTCGACTCCAGAAGCCAGCTTGCAGGAGAGATGTTCAGCGTAGAAGATAACAGACAGACGGACGATGCCCTTGTGCCCATCCAACTGTCGCCGGCAGCCGCTTACATCAAGGACTACATCGCACTGAAAGCCATTTGGGAAGCGCTCGACGGCAAAAACTGGAGCTTTACCGGAGAAACAAGCCCTGCCGGAGTAACCTGGAACTTCAACAAGGAGGTAGACATGTGGGGCGACCAACCCGGTGTGTCACTGGACAACAAAGGACGCGTTATCAGCCTGTCTCTCGAAGGCTTCGGCGCCAAAGGCAGAGTGCCCGATGCCATCGGCCAACTGACCGAACTGAAAGTGCTTTCCCTCGGGTCGCACAACGAAAAGCTGGGCGGCAGACTGTTCGGCGCAGGCGGAATAACGCCCGATATGAGCGATGCACAGAAACAGAAGATGCGCATGCACTACAAGGAACTGTTCCTCGACTACGACCCCAGGGAGAATATGTCGGAACTCCTGCAGGACGGTATTAACCGAGACCCCGAAATGGCAAAGATAAAGAAAAGCAACCGCATCAGCATGAAAGATATACAGATAGGCCAGACAACCAACAACATTACTTTCATATCCAAAGCGGTAATGCGGTTGAAGAACCTGCAACAACTTTATATTGCCAATTCTCCCATCAAGGCCGAGGACATCTGCACAGATTGGGAAAACGAGAACTCCGAATATGCCAAATCATTTAAAGAGGAAAGCAGCTCCTGGGCATGGAGAACCCTGACCGACCTGACGGATGTAGAAGTGTACAACTGCCCCAATCTGACCAGACTGCCCGACTTCCTGTTTGAACTGCCCGAAATGCAGTTGCTGAACATAGCCAGCAACAAAGGCATTGACGGACTGAACGGAGCAAGAGACGGAAGCGGCGAGCAACTGACAGCCGACTGGAAGAAATTAGCGGATGCAACCGTAGGAGCCAAACTCCAGATTCTGTATCTCGGCAACAACAACCTGACTAAATTTCCGGAACACGCATCATTGAATAAAATGAGGAAACTGGG
>OGZB01001279.1_pt1 | contig 14756 bp, 9 predicted proteins | sample 1576691 | NCBI WGS metagenome assembly OGZB01 (sample SAMEA3541479, study PRJEB24748) | human gut metagenome | biome: human gut; feature: human-associated habitat; material: faeces | place: China | collected 2012
GACTTATATCAAGAAGGTAGAGGCTGCTGTTGCTGCTGGTGACAAGGCTGCTGCTGAAGCTGCTCTTCCTGTTGCTATAGCTGAGATTTCTAAGGCTACTTCTAAGGGAATATTCCACAAGAACACAGCTGCTAGAAAAGTATCTCGCATTACTAAAGCTGTTAACACTTTAGCTTAATTATCACAGGATATTATTTAAGGACAGATGCATACCCTCGCATCTGTCCTTTTTTCCTGTTGTAATCTATAAAACAAATCTTTTTATCTTATGTATACTATACTGAATATTTTATTATAATCATTTCCACGCCAAGCTTTTCCTGAAGTCTTCCCTGCTTGATGCGTTCTTCAACATCTGCACATTCCCTTAATATTTCTTTTATCTTATCTGCCGTAAAATACTTCGACTGTGCAAGATACTTTCCTGCTATAAACGGCTGTATCTTCATATAAGAAGCCACTTCCCTTGATGACATTCCTGATGCTGCATAATCCTTAGCCTGTAATATTCCGTTGAACTGTCTGACTATCAGGTACAAAATAAGCATAGGTGACTCTTTGAGCTCAAGAAGATCATAATACAAAGAAAGTGCCTTATCTCTGTTTTTTCCAGCAACCGCTTCTATCATCTCAAATATCCTGCTCGTCGTCTGCGTAGAACACACAGCCTCTACATCACGTGGCATAACTGCATCACGGCCAGCACAGTAGCTTATAAGCTTATTGACCTCATTTCTTATAAGCTCCATGTTAGCACCTGTCTTTTCAAGAATAAGGTCACAGGCCGCCTCCGTCACCTTATAATGTTCCTTTGACAACATTCCGGCTATCCACTTTTTAAGCATTGCTGGTGTCTGATATTTCATCTCGGTCACATAACCACAGCTGCTTACCGCCTTATATACCTTATTTCTTTTATCAACATTTTTCTCTACGAAAATCAGAACAATATAATCAGGAAGCTTCTTTATATAATCAGCCAGCTTGTCATTTGCATTTTTAAAAAAAGAGCTGTCACTAACTATAACAAGTCTTCTATCACTGAAAAACGGCATAGTTTCGCACATAGAAATAACATCCTCTGCTTTCGTGCTATCTCCTTCAAAATAGCTGTAATTAATGGTGTCATCCCCGATAATAGCCGCCTTCATTCTGTCACGGTACTGGTTTTTCAAATATTCCTCTTCACCATATATAAGATATACCTTCTGATATTCGCCTTTTTTAATATGTTCATTCAAAGTTTTCATAGCTAACATTGTACCATTTATCTGCTGTCATTGTAAACCTGTACTTTTATTTTATCAGCACTGACATTTATCATTATGGCATCGTCTTCATCTGTCCGGTATGGCTTAATATCCATATTATGAAGCCTTGTCAGCATCTCTTTATGAGGATGCTTATATCTGTTATCCTTACCACAGGATATAAGCGCTATCGCAGGATCAATACTCTCAAGAAAAGCTTCACTGCATGAATACCTTGAACCATGATGTCCTGCTTTAAGTGCAAAAACTTTAAGCTCTTTATGCTGTTTCCAGTCATTCATCATACATTTCTCAGCCTTCTTGCCTGCATCTCCCATCATTAGCATGGAAAAGTCTTTATACTCTATCATATAAACCGCCGAATAGTCATTAGCATCCTCATAATCGTACGATTCACACGGATGCATACAAGTTATCTTAAATGCCGTGCTGTTATCACATACAAGTACATCCCCAGCCTTCTTATAGCTGATATTAATGCCTGCTTTATGCGCATATTCTATCATTCCAGCATATGATTCTTCACTATCCTTATCTTTTATATCAGGCATGACAACTTCACCCACAGTAAATGAAGCACCACTCATATCTATAAGTTCTTTAATACCATTCACATGGTCAGCATCACCATGACTTATCACAGCATAATCTATCCTCCGTATACCCATATAACGCAGAGTTTTATATATCCTGTACTTTCCTGCCTGTTTAACATCCGTGCTTCCACCATCGAACAGATAACTGATACCATTTTCATCACGTATATATATGCAATCACCCTGACCTACATCAAGCATCATAATATAAAGTCCCTTGGGATGAACATATCTCATATTGACAGCAGCCAGTATTAAAAGCACAATTAGAATAACACTCTTAATATTATGGCTTATATTACACACATTACTCACATTCCGCCATATATCATGTACATTACTCATATTACTTACACGATATATGGTACAATATTTCACATATTCAGAATCAGCTGCTATCCATACGGCTAAGATAAACATATAAAGAACAAGCTGCCATACCTGTGGTCTTCCTGTGACGTATGTTCCTGCCTGTATATCTGCACATGCTTTACACAATATGGCATAAAGCTTAAGCACATAGTGGGCTGCTCCTGCCATAAACCATGCACATTTTATCGACACAAGTCCTGCTAATCCTGAGACTATACCACTTATCATCACAACCGGCATAAGCGGTATGACAATCAGGTTTAATATAACACTTATAAATGAAGTCTCATAAGATACATATAACAATGCCGGCAGCAGCATAAGCTGTATAGCAATACAGCCACTTAATGAATCACATAAAAGATATATAACTTCATCCTTTAATGTCCGATTTTTTCTATTTTTCTTTTTTATGAATACAAGTGTCTTATCTGCTGATGATATAACCGGAAGCACCAGTGCTATACCAAGCATTGCAAGAAAAGACATAATATATGACGTATTACATATTATATATGGATTGTCCATTATCTGCATAACAGATGCCATGGAAAGTGCCGTCAGCATATCATAGGTTCTTGCCCTTACATCTGCTATTATCGCCATAACAAGCATACATACCGCCCTTGCTGCTGATACTGATTCTCCTGTAAATATCAGATAAGATAATATAACCAATATTCCTGCGATTGCCGATATCTTCTGATTCAGCCTTTTTCTAAGCATATTATATACACTCATACCCGCTATTGATATATGCAGCCCGCTTATGGCAAGAAGATGTGACACACCACTTTTCTGATACATATCTTTAACATCTGCTTCAAGCTCATATTTATCACCCAGCACCATAGAATTCATAAGTTGGTTATCATATTCATCATAAACCGTATTATATACAGCCTTAAACCGCTGCTTTAAACTGTACAGCCATGCATTAAAGCTATCTTTACCACTATGTATAACCGTAATCCTGTCTGCATTACATTTATATGGATAACCACATGATATATAATATAAACGGCTGTTAAAGTTTCCGGGATTATGAGCTTTCTCCCACATACTGACTTCTCCCGATACCTTTATTTCATCATCGATACCAGCATTATAATCATCTGTATAATATGAATACACTATTATCCCCTGCTTATTCAGGCTGTTATCCTTAATATAAAGCATCATATAATCTTCTTTATAAACTATATTCTTAACAGTTCCTGTAAAGCTCTCACAGCCATAACTCTGGTTCAGGTCGTTAACAGCAAGCATCATTGATATTGTTGTAATGGGATATAATATAAAAACAAGAAAATAAAAGACGGATATCCTGCATAACCTTATATATAATGCAAGAATACCATATAACAAAACTCCAGCAAATGATGTAACAAGAACCACTGACAGCATATCCTGCTGCCCGGTTCCCATACACCAAAAAGATACACTTGCGGCAATAAGCTGTATCATAGCCGCAATAAACAAAGGTCTTCTCAATACTATATTTTCCGTTCCTTTCCGGAACACACAAAGTCATATGAGCAGATAACAATATATTAATACTGTTTTACTCAACAAGCGACTGATTAAACTTATAAAACCTGTCAAGACTGATATTATCTTTAAATGTGCTTGAATAATCGCCATTGATAAATATCTTGACCGATTCTATGTTATCAAGCGAACAGAGCGAATTCACTATAGAATATATCTCAACCTCTGATGCAACATTTACAAGTTCATCTGCAAACTCCTCACTAAGATTAACATAGCATACTTTATCTACAACAGATACTCCTAGCAGCTTTACTGCCTCTGGAAGTGTTGAATAAGTATCCTGTGTTGTTGGACCACTTATAAGACGCTGTACCACCATTCTTTCTATAGGCATGTTTTTATTGTAAGCTAACATTTCTTTTACTTTAACAAGTCTTGTTCCACTCTCATCTGCATAAAACAGCTGTACATTACGCCAATCCATCTGCCTGATATCATTATCAGAGTTTGTAAAGTCAGAGCTCTTAAACATCCCCATAACACTTCCATCTTCATATAAAGCTTCCTTGCCATCCACATAAAAATGAACATACGAAATATCATCAAGCTGTGTCAGTGTCTTTACAACTGCTGCCCTGTATAAAAGTTCTACCTGTGATGGCATCTGCTTATATGTTGTTGTATAGTTTAAAGATGCTGTTTTACCTTTAACACTGGATTCTAAAAGATTAACATTATCTGGCTTTATGATATATTCATCCTTGCTTGAAGAACGTACACCCATGTTATCAAGCAACGTTCTCACCTTATCTTCAACAGACATAGAAGTATCAAGCATACATGTATTCCCAACAAGCTTATCCTTTGAACTATTGGTATAATATATTGTATACTTTTCATTCTTACTCTCTGATGAACATGCAGGCATAGACATTGTTATACCGATGCATATTAATATACACATTATTCTTACTACGAACTTTTTAACCACGTACTTCTCCATTCTGCCTGTTAACTTGCTGAATATCACTAATTTTCATTCTCTTCTACATAGTTGAGAGGAATCCTGAATGTAAATGTTGTTCCCATGCCTTCCTCACTGTACAGCTTAATAGTACCATGATGCATAAGAATTATATTCCTGACGATAGATAAACCAAGTCCGGTTCCACCTGTTTCCCTTGATCTGGCCTTATCTACCCTGTAGAATCTGTCAAAAACTTTGCCCTGACTGTCCTTTGGTATGCCTATTCCAGAATCTTCAACCCTTACATAAAAGAACTGATGATCAGCATTAAGTGACACATGTACCCATCCATCGACATTATTATACTTTATGGCATTCTCAACAAGATTAGATATTACCTGGGTAATCTTAACCTCATCAACCTGTGCAACAACCGGTCTGAAGCTTTCAAACAACAGCTCTATATTCTTCTTTGCTGCAAGCGGCTTTAACCTCTTTAGTACAAGCTCAAGCAGCTCATTCATATTAACAGACGATATGTTAAGTGCCGACGAAGCCCTGTCAAGCCTTACCATGCATAACAAATCCTCAATAATCTTATTCTCCCTGTCGATTTCACTTACAATATCAAGCATAAACTCCTTATACACCTCAACAGGTACATCTTCCTGTGTGTTAAGCGAATCTGCTAACACCTTTATGGATGTAATCGGTGTTTTAAGCTCATGTGATACGTTTGAAACAAACTCTGACCTTGAAGAATCAAGCTCGTTATTCTTGTCCATTATACTGTTAAAATGGGCAGCAAAGCTTCTAAGCTCTGTTGAGCCCTTAATCTCAATCCTCTTGTCCGTATAACCAACATCAACAGCTTCAACTATCTTTAATGCTTTATTGTAATGTCTCATATAAAAATACGATATCACTATAGAGCTGACTATTATAAATGTGATAACAACAAACAACACTACATAAATCCCATCAAAAGCATCTCCTACAAGAACTCTGATATCTGAAATATCAAAATTCACAACTAACACTGCAATAACAGTGCCCTCACTGTTATATACCGGTGAGACCGCCTCTATACTGCCCGACTTATGGTTATAATCCGCTGCCGCCTTAGAGCTCTCATATACATCAATAACCTTTGAACTAATGATAGTTTTGCCATTGTCCACAGCATACGTGTCAAGGCTTACCATGTACTTTCTGTCTACAACTCTTATCCTCATCTGGTTAAGTGCAGAATAGTTCATAAGATTCTCATACATTCCACCTTTTCTTGCATCTGAAAGGTCAGAATAATCCGTAAACTCTGCCGACATAAGCACAGCTTCGTTACTGATGTACTCTTTTCTTTTGTTAATAAGAGATTCTATATAAGAATATTTAAGTGCCAGCACTACAGAAATAACAGATATAACTGCTAATACTGACATCATAAGTATAATCCTGAAGCGTGCACTAAAAATGCACCTGCGGATACCAGTCAAAAGCTTTCCTGATTTAAATGACTTATTATGTGTTCCAATATCAATATGTTTAAACATTAAAATAATAACCTACTCCCCACTTGGTATGAACATACTTTGGCTCACTTGAGTTATCCTCTATCTTTTCACGCAGACGCCTTATATGGACATCTACTGTTCTTCCATCTCCTGGATAATCTGCACCCCATACCGTCTTTAACAACGCATCCCTGCTGTATACTCTGTTAGGGTTAAAAGCGAGCAGCTCAAGCAGGTCAAACTCCTTAGCTGTAAGATATATCTCTTTTCCCTTGATAAAAAGACTTCTGCTGTCACAATCTATCTTCATATCACCTACTACAAGCACATTGCTTTTAACAGTTTCTTTATCCCTGTTACTGTTGTTTCTTCTTAAGATAGCCTTCATCCTTGCCTTGACCTCAAGAATATTAAAAGGCTTGGTGATATAATCATCTGCGCCATATTCAAGACCCATTATCTTATCCATATCATCACCCTTAGCTGTAAGCATAATAATAGGTACGTTGGAGAACTCCCTTATCTGCTGGCATACTTCAAGGCCGTTCATCTTTGGAAGCATAATATCTAAAAGGATAATGTCATAATCGTTGTTCCTTGCCATATTCAGTGCCTCTTCACCATCATATGCACAATCAACAACACTATAATCCTGAACAAGACTGAACTTTATGCCTTTAACTATCATCTTTTCATCATCTACAACTAATACCTTACCAGCCATATCTGTTAATACTCCTTGTTTAAACACATATATAATCTTTAATCTTTGCAAATGCGCCATCTTTAATACCCGGCACTTTCTTAATATCCTCTATACTTTTAAAGCTGCCATTCTTACTACGGTAACTTATTATGTCCTCTGCTCTTGATGTTCCTATACCTGGAAGTGTGACTAACTGCTCCTTAGCCGCTGTGTTGATATTGATGCGCGTATTCTGCTGTGAAGCTCCGTAATCACCATATAACGATGCAGCATACTCCTGTGAGGTCTTATAAGAATCATCATCATAAATCCCCTGGCTGTAGTCTTCTCCAACATATGGAATATATATCTTTTCCCCATCAGATACCTTACGTACAGGGTTAATACAGCTTTCATCGGCGTTTGCTGTATAGCCTCCACATAACTCTACAACCTCATACACTCTGGAATCCTTCTTACATCCAACCACTCCAGGATTGTTAACTTCACCATATATATAAACATATATCAGTTCTTTATCTTCCTGTGTGCCTCTAAGGACTGCAGCATCCAAAGAGTCACTATCCACACTACTAACAGAAGCCCTATCTGCATCTTCATCTAAAGCCGGCACACCACTATATGATGATGTCTCATGTCTGGATGATGTATAGATATCTGCCCCGCTTTTATCTTTACCACTGCCATGCATACCATAATATAGCGCCCCTGTTACTAGAACTATGATAGTCGCAGCAAAACACCTGATATATGTTTTATACTGGTTGTATAATTTAATTATGTTCATGTATACTCCTTATAAAAAAAATATAAGGTTCCTTCGCATACATATTTATTGTACATAATAATAAGAAATAATACAAGCTAAAACAATAAATAATTCATCAATATTATTTACAGTATTTTTATATTTTGGTAATATATGATGATGTAAGGGTAAAAGGATATCTGGCTCTTACTGATGTATTTAATTAACTAACAGGGGGTATCGTTTTGGATTCGCTTAACAACAATTCTATTGATTTATCAAAAAAGTCTAAGAAACATTTCTGTCTTTTTGACAAAACAAATAGTAATATTCCAAGTGGTGGAATAACTTATATCATTGCTTTTATAATCCCACTCATCATAATGACAGCCTTATATATAGCACGAGAAATATATCCTTTTGGAAACAACTGCTACTTAAGGTCAGATATGTATCATCAGTATGCACCATTTTTCTCTGAGCTGTGGAACAAGCTAAGACATGGGGAAAGTCTTACATACAGCTGGGATATCGGCATGGGAACCAACTTCACAGCCCTATATGCTTACTATCTTGCCAGTCCATCTAACTGGTTTATAGTGCTGTTTCCTCAGAAATATATGATTGAAATAATGAATTCCATCATCATATTAAAGCTGTGTTTAAGCAGTGTTACATTCACTTACTATATAACAAAGCACTTTAATAACAGAAAATGCAGTATTGCACTGTTTGGTATGTTCTACTCTCTTTCAGGCTTCGTAGCTGCTTACAGCTGGAATATAATGTGGCTTGACTGTCTTGTACTTCTGCCACTCATAATACTCGGTCTTGAAAGACTCGTTAACGAAAACAAATGTTTCCTTTACTGCATAACTCTTGGTTTATGTATATACACCAACTACTATATAGCTATCATGGTATGTATATCTGTTGTTTTATACTTTATCGTACTTATTATCGCATACAGGGGAACAAGAAAGCCTGTCATATATTTTAAAAAAATACTGAACTTTGCTATATATTCACTACTTGCAGGTGGACTTGCAGCATGTCTTTTGTTACCAGAATTCTATGCTTTCACACTTTCAGCATCCAACAACATAGAATTTCCAAAGAAGCTTACACTATACTTTAGCATACTTAACACGGTTACAAGACATCTTATAGACGTTCCGGTACACTTAGGACTTGAACACTACCCTAATATATACTGTGGTGTAGCAGTACTGCTTTTATTCCCTCTTTATATTATGGACAAGAAAGTAGATTTAAGGGAAAAAATAGGAAAGTCAGTTCTTATACTTGCGTTTCTTACAGCTTTTAACCTGAATATACCTAACTTTATCTGGCATGGCTTCCACTTTCCTAACAGTCTTCCATGCAGACAGTCCTTCATATATGTGTTCTTTCTTCTTACTATGTGCTATGAAGCATTTACACATATCCGCAGTATGACGACTAAACAGCTTGGTGCGGCACTCTGGATAGCTATTGGCATCATGCTCTTTATAGAACAGGTATTTGCAGTAGATGAAACTTATGATTTTACTATAGTTTACCTTAGTGGTGCTTTTATACTTATATACGCACTTCTTATGGTCATACACATTAAGCATGATTTCAGGGTTCCTGTCATTCTTTTTATTACATTTTCTTTATGTATCATAGAATGTACTATAAATATGGACTCTACCGGCATCGGAACTACAAGCCGTACCTCTTATCTGCTTGATTATGATGCCGTAAAAACAGTCACATCTACTGTGGCAGAGGATGACTCATCCTTCTACCGCATGGATAAAAAGTTCGGCAGCCGTTCTAACAATGATGGTGCATGGCATAACTACCACAGTATGTCAACATTCTCATCAACCTCGAATGGTGCTATGGAAAAATTCCTTGGTAAGCTTGGTTTTGAGCACTCATTTAATGCTTACAAATATAACGGTGCAACTCTTGTAACTGAAAGTCTGTTTTCCGTTAAATATGCCATATCAAACCGTATACTTACAGAAAGCCCTCTAAGGACATATTACACAGGTGATGATGGAGAATTCATATATAAAAACACCTACACTCTTCCTATCGGCTACATGACATACAACGACCCTTACGGATGGGAAGGAAGCGAGGCTATAGGCTCAGGCATAGACAACCAGAACTCGCTTATAAAGAATCTTACAGGAATATCCAACGTGTTTACACTGACATATGAGAACTCTGCTGATACCGGCTTTGAAGTAAGGCCAGTGAAAGCCGGACACCTGTATATGATTACCAAAAATACTGCCTGTGACACAGTAACCGTCAATATACGTGGTTCTGAATATACCTACAAAGACCTTAAAAAAGGTGGAACAATCATAGATCTTGGATACGTTACTCCTGAAGATGTGATAGTGGTTTCAGCTGACACATCCATGAACGCAAGTGTATACACACTTGAAACTTCAAGATTCAAAGAAGCCTTTAACATACTTAACAACAACTCGCTTAACGTATCAGAATTCACTAACAACAAAATAAAAGGTACTGTTAATGCAGATAAGGATGCAACTCTTATATGCTCTATTCCATATGATAAAGGATGGTCAGTATATATAGATGGTAAAAAGGTTGAAACAAATGATATATATGGTGCTTTTATAAGTGTACATGTTCCAGCAGGTGAACATAATATAACACTCAAATATACACCTGTTAACCTTATTTTAGGTTGCATTATCACTTCGCTCTGCATTATTATATTGATAGGTATATACTTCTTTAAACGAATGTGCCGTATGAATGTTATAAGCACAGACAGCTGGCCTGTACTTATACAGGAGCTTATATGTGAAGATGATGTGATTCTGATGGACAGAAGAAAAACAGAAACACAGTCCATATATGATGATGATATTAATCCTCATGATTCACCTATGCCACTTGATGACTTCAGTCTTGATGAGCTTGATGATTTTGATAATCTTGACAGCGATGAAAGCAATCACGCTGATTAAACAGCAGCTATATTTAATAAAGGTATAAATCTGCATTTATGCATTTATATTATGTCGGGGGTCAAAAGCCACCGACTATGATAGAATATTATTAATTGGGATGTTATAATAAATTATAATGATGTGATAATACGACAATCCCAGGAAAGAGGTAAACAATGAAACTTTGGGGCGGACGCTTCACTAAGGAAACTAACGAACTTGTAAACAACTTTAACGCTTCTATCTCATTTGACCAGAAGTTCTATAAGCAGGATATAGAGGGAAGTATCGCACATGCCACTATGCTTGCAGCACAGGGTATCATATCAGAAGACGAAGGAAAGCAGATCACAGATGGCTTAAAGGGCATCCTTTCTGATATCGAATCAGGAAAGCTTGAAATCACTGATGAGTATGAAGATATCCATACATTCATGGAGGCTACTCTTATTGAGCGCATCGGGGATGCCGGAAAGAAGCTTCATACTGGAAGAAGCCGTAACGACCAGGTTGCTCTTGATATGAGACTATATACAAGGGACGAAGTTAAGAATGTTGATGAAGAAGTAAGAGAACTCATGGAAGTTATCTTAAGAATAATAAAGGAAAATGTTGAAACTTATATGCCAGGTTTTACTCACCTGCAGAAGGCACAGCCTGTAACAGTGGCTCACCACTTCTCAGCTTATTTTGAGATGTTTAAGCGTGACAGAAGCAGACTTCACGATATCTATAAAAGAATGAACTACTGTCCTCTTGGTGCTGGTGCCCTTGCAGGAACTACATACCCTCTCAACAGGGAAATGACAGCCAGTCTTCTTGGCTTTGACGGACCAACACTTAACAGTATGGATTCTGTGTCTGACAGAGACTATGTTATAGAGTTCTTAAGCGCACTCTCTACTATCATGATGCACTTAAGCAGATTCTCTGAGGAAATATGTATATGGAATTCTAACGAATATAAGTTCATTGAGCTCGATGATGCATTCAGCACAGGTTCAAGCATCATGCCACAGAAAAAGAACCCTGACATAGCAGAGCTTGTACGTGGCAAGACAGGACGTGTATATGGTGCACTTATGAGCATACTTACAACTATGAAGGGAATTCCTCTTGCATACAACAAAGACATGCAGGAAGATAAAGAGCTTACTTTTGATGCTATTGATACTGTAAAGGGCTGTGTAAGCCTGTTCAAGGGCATGATTGATACTATGAAGTTCAACGATGCACGTATGGAAGACTCTGCTAAGAAGGGCTTCACTAACGCAACAGATGCCGCTGACTACCTTGTAAAGAAGGGCGTTCCTTTCAGAGATGCCCACGGTATTGTAGGACAGCTTGTACTTATGTGCATAGATAAAGGAATCGCTCTTGATGACCTCTCACTTGATGAATACAAGAAAATAAGTCCTGTCTTTGAAGAAGATGTATATGAAGCTATAAGCCTTAAGACATGTGTAGAAAAGAGACTTACTCTCGGCGCTCCTGGACCTGAGGTTATGAATAAGGTCATCGGATTATATGATGAATATATGAAGGATAACCAGAAGCTGTAATTAACAATATCCAGCTTCGGACTGATTCTAATCATAAAGGTGCTGTCGCTTTAACGATTAAAAATCGTTGAGGTGACAGCACCTTTTTCTTTAGATTATTATTCTTATTCTCAACCATATTCATAGTAAGTGTCTTACCAAATCACTAAAACTTTGAATGCCTATTTCAACCGTCCTGCCCATAAACTATCACTCCTATATAAGATATATGATTGCTATATTGCCATATAACAAAAAAGCCCTTAGAGATATTAAGGGCTCTAAAGGCTTTGGGTTTAGCAAATATATTTATTTGTAATCCTGATTTTATAATCTTATTTTTTGAACTTTGTATTCTTAACAAAACAGAAAATGCTTTTGTTAAGCGTGAAAAAATTCATTTATGCAGAGGCGAAGAATAATGGACTATTTTACAAGATATGGTCTGGAATTCAATCCATTTATAAAGAATTCCAAAGAAATCCTGATAGACACTACCGAATATAAAGAGACTCTGTTCAGGCTGGATTATCTGGCTAAGACCAAAGGCTTTGGCATCCTTACCGGCAGTGCCGGACGCGGCAAAACAACAGCTGTCAGAAGCTGGGCCGCTTCATTAAATCCATCACTTTATAAAGTTGTATATTCATCATTATCAACTCTTACACCGAATGATTTCTACAGAAATCTTGTTAAAGAGCTGGGGAATGAACCCGCATATAAAAAGCCGGATAACTTCCGTATAATTCAGGACGAAATCACAAGGCTTGCCATTGAAAAGCGTAAGACGTCCGTAATCATTATTGATGAAGCAAACTACATAAATAATACCATCCTTAATGATTTAAAAATCCTTTTCAACTTTGAAATGGATTCCAGAGACCGCGCCGCAATACTGCTTGCCGGACTTCCCAAACTTAATTCAACTCTTACGCTTCAGATTCATGAACCACTGCGTCAACGTATCGTCATGAATTACAATCTTGAAGGACTTACTAAAGAAGAAGGGAAAACTTACATCCTCGAAAAACTCAAAGGCGCCGGTTGTAACCAGACGGTCTTTGAAGATGCAGCTATTGAAGCTATACTTAACGCTGCTGACGGCACCCCGAGACTTATAAATAAGTACTGTAATGCAAGCATGCTTATAGGTGATAACGGCAGAGCCAATCTTATTACAATTGACATAGTTATGCAGGCAATCAATGACTGCGAATTAGGCTGATAGATAAATTCCTCATTCACTTTATTTGGATGAAGAATTTTTAATCTGCATAATCAGTTACAATTAAAGTGACATAGCTTCTCTTACTTAGACAATATTTACTGCATTTAATGTGAGGAATGAAGTGACATTTAATGTGCTAAACAACAGCATAGTCTCTGGTGGTATTGGTTTTGGGACGATTTTTGCTGCCTTTCATTCTGGTCATAGGTGATAACCTCTTTCCTTTTATAGTGGTTTAAGTATATCACAAGTCTGAAAATAAATCAGCCTTATACACTCCATTCTCCAACATCTGCTTGAAGCTGTCCTTTACTGCTGCGACATCCTCGTGATAGGTCATGCCGTACCAGGTATCGTTGGGTTTCAGAACCTTCACGGACATTTTACCCTGCTCCAGCAATTCACCGATGAAGATGGGAATCAAGTATTCCGCTTTCAGAGGATTGCCCGGGACTTCCTTCTCGAAAAACTCTTTGAAGCCTTCCTCCAGAACATCCAGAAACTCAGGAGTTAAGCCCCATATATTCATAGAAACCAGAGAATTCACATCAATCACTTTTCCGTCTGCTTCTGCCCCATCCGCTGTCTTTACGATGTTCTTAGTCTCTACGACCTCAGTCAAGTTATTTTCCGCATCCATCTTGCAGATACCGCCGGTCACACCACCATTATCGGACAGTGTGTTCTTCAGCACAAAACCTGCCATACAGGACTTGCCGCCATTCACCAGATACTCATAAACAGCCTTGAAACCTTCTTTGCCATAGTAATCATCTGCATTGATCACAATGAACGAGGTATCGATTACTTCCTTCGCTGCAAGCACGGCCTGTCCAGTTCCCCACGGCTTTGTACGTCCTTCCGGCAGAGTTCCCGGAATATCGTTAATGTCCTGAAAAGCGTAATCCACCGTTACATTATGAGCAGAGCAAATAGCTGCGATACGATCACCGATGACCTCTTTGAATTCCTTCTCGATATCCTTACGGATAATAAATACTACATGGTTGAAGCCAGCCTCAATTGCATCATGAATGGAATAATCCATGATGGTATGTCCAGTATCATCCACTGGCTCCAACTGCTTAATTCCTGTTCCGAAACGGCTACCGATACCAGCAGCCATGATAAGTAATATTGTGTTCATATCTCTCCTTATTGTGTTCATATTGCTTTAACTGAGCATCCTTAACACATACAGATTCGTAATTTCTTTATGTTATACTTTCTTTAGAAAACTTTTAGAACATATTTACTCATTTTATTAGTATTTCAAAGTGCTCTTTCCCGAGTCAAAGAAACCGCCGCACATCATCGACTATCTTGGCAACG
>OGZB01001288.1_pt1 | contig 14713 bp, 14 predicted proteins | sample 1576691 | NCBI WGS metagenome assembly OGZB01 (sample SAMEA3541479, study PRJEB24748) | human gut metagenome | biome: human gut; feature: human-associated habitat; material: faeces | place: China | collected 2012
TGCTCTGGAGGCGTTGGCCACGCTAATTAACAAATAAATTCATGCGTAGCCCCTGTTAGATCCTTTATTACGAAGATAAACAGCTTGTTTAATGAACACGGAAGAAGTTCAGGAAGAGCTGGACAAAAGGATTCCGAGTCCTCTTAATGACATTGTCAACTACAGTGTCCCTGCTACCTGCTGGCTGAGTACTCTGCAAGGCGTAAAGCTCGAAAACTTAAAAGAGACTTTCGGAGCGGAAGTCAGGGCGGGCTTATTGATGCACTAATCGTCCTTCTCAGGACTTTTGCAACATCCCCTTTTTCTTTTACAAGACAAAAAATCCGCAAAGGATATTCCAATGATGAGAATTTCCTAGTAAATTTTCTTGTACTGCCGATTAATTGACAATAATTGTCAGTAACTATTAATAACCTCATAGGAGATTTTTCATGACCTTGAATCGCAGACAACTCTTCCGTCTGGTCGGCGCCGGAGCTGCTCTCTCTTCCCTCGGAACAACTGCCGCTGTCGCTGCTCAGCCGAAGTTTGTCGAACCGACTGCTGAAAAACCCATGCTCTTGTGCTTTAACGAAAACCCGTTGGGCATGAGCGAAAAGGCTAAAGAAGCTGTCGCTAAAGCCGCCATGTACGGCTCTCGTTATCCCTTCGCGCAGGTCATCGCATTCAAAAAGGATTTGGCTAAATTCATGAATGTCAGACCGGATGAAGTACTTCTGACGCACGGTTCTGCAGAAGCCATTCGTGCCACTATTGAAGCTGAAGCCACCAAGAACACGGTTTTGGTTCAGCCTGAACTGACTTACGGCGACGGTGCTGATGTTGCTAAGCGCAACAACATTCCGGTTAAGAACGTCAAGATGGGCCCGAACTGGAGCATCGATCTCGCCGCTCTGCGCAAAGTTGCAACCGCTGAAGCAAAGAAACACCGCGTTCTGGTTTACCTCGTCAACCCGAACAACCCGACTTCCACGATTGCCGACAGCAACGAAATCTTCAACTGGATTAAATCTCAGCCGAAGAACACCTTCTTCATTCTCGACGAAGCCTATGCCGAGTTCGTCAACGATCCTTCCTTCAAGTCCTGCAACGAACTCGTTCGTAAAGGCTTTGACAACCTGGTCGTCCTGAAGACCTTCTCCAAGATCTTCGCTATGGCCGGCATGCGTTTGGGCTACGCCGTCGGCGCCGTGAACGTCATCAACAAGATTCGGGACCATGTCGCCTACGAAGTCATGATGAACCTGACAACGCTGGCTGCCGCTCTAAGCGAACTCAATGACAAGGAATTCTTAAAAGAATCCAAAGAAAGCAATGACGAAGCCCGCGAGATCCTCTACAAGGCTCTGAAGGAACTCAACATTCCTTATCTGCCGAGCCAGACGAACTTCGTTTTCATTGATCTGAAAGCTCCGCTGAAACCCTTCGCAGACAGAATGAAAGCCGAACACATTCTCGTCGGCCGTCCCTTCCCGCCTGCCGTTCAGTGGTGCCGTATTTCTCTGGGCACACCCGCTGAAATGCGCTATTTCGTTGAAAAACTCAAAGAATTCCGCCAGAAAGGCTGGGTTTAATCGTCTGACTTAGCGGCTTAATTCAAATCCCGGGCTTCGCAGGAAGCTCGGGATTTTTGTGGCGGTTGCAAGACTGCAGTCCCGTCATTGCTCTCTATTGAACTCGTGTTTGGCAAGGTCAATAAAATTTCTTGCTGCTGAAGAAATCTTCCTAGACGAAGTGATGGAGCAGACTTCCACTGGAACGCCGGTCCAATTAGGAAGTAATCGAGTCAAGGACTTTTCACTCTCTCCTAAAGGTATCGGTAAAAGTGCCGCGCCCAGACCTTCCTTTGCTGCGATTAAAGCCGCCTGCGTCGTGTCAGTTTTGAAAGACCACTTCTTTACCGACACCCTGTATTTTTGTCCCTCCGAACCGGTTAGATTCCAAGACGAAGCATTCCCTTCTTGAAGAATTAATTCGGCACTCCTCAATTGCTCGGGCGAAGTTAAAGAAGAGAGTGCCGTCATGACATTCAAATTTGCATAGATTCCGCTGCTGAACACTCCTATCTTGTGTCGCACTCCTGAAAGAGGCATCTCCGTAACCAGGACAAATGCAATATCTGCACCACCTTTGAAGATTTCCTGCGGATCGTTGGTCGTATTCAAAACAATACGAACATCCGGATATTTCTTAAGAAACACCGTTATCGGTTTCATCAAAAACGTTGAGCCGAACTTGACCGGTGCACTGATCCGGATTGTCCCTTTCGGTTCTTCATTAGATAACTCCTTGATGTTCTGAAGCGTTTCAGTAATAAAACCAAGGTTCGGATCAAGCTGTTCAAATAAGGCCTGACCGGCAGATGAAAGAGTCACACGTCGTGTGGTTCGGCTAAATAAAGAGACGCCTAATTCCTTCTCTAAATTCTGAATCAGATGGGTAACGCGTGAAGCTGTTAGGTTTGCCGCTCTTGAAGCCGCTGTAAAGCTCCCCAGCTTCGCGACCAACATGAAAACTTCCAGGGCTTGAAGACGATCCATAATTATTTCGAAAATCGAAAAAATAGATTGCTTTTTATTCTATTTATCCGAAATAAAAAATTCAATAACATACCTGCATTCACTCGTATGGAGATTTGTTATGAATCAAATGAAACGCAGAAATTTTTTGAGAGTCGGTTTAGGTTCGGCCGCTGTTCTTGTTGCGCCAAAAACTTTTGCCGCTGAAAAAGCACTGGATCTTTCTTCTAAACAAGTTGCGGCATTATTCAGCGAATTTGCACAAACGAAAAAAATGTCGCCTGAGCTCAAAGCTTGGTTGGATGATCCGGTCATCCAAAAGATCCCTCCTTACAAAGTCTTTGACAATGTGTGGTACGTTGGACTGCGCTGGGTAGCTGCCTACCTGATCAAAACAAATGACGGATACATCCTCATTGATACGCCGCATCCTCCTTTCGTCGGACATCTCATCGACAACCTTGCCTTACTCAATGTTGATCCTTCCGAAATCAAATACGTGCTTATGACACACGGACACTTTGATCATGTCGGCGGCGCAACCACCTTGAAGCCTTTATTCAAGAACGCAAAATTTGCCATGGGCGAAAAAGGCTGGGAAGAATCTTTCGAGCACCTCGGCAAAGGAGCGGGTCCGAAAACCATGATTCCGAAAGAAATGGTTCTCAAAGACGGTGAGACCGTCACGCTCGGGAACACAACTGTGCGCGCCATTGCCACTCCGGGACATACCGAAGGAACCTTCTCCTATGTTTACCCGGTTTATGCAGACGGTAAAAAATACACGGCTGTCACGATCGGCGGAGTCGGTTTGAACGCGATCAAAGATAAATCACAGTTGGAAGAATATATCCAGTCTCTCGATAAATTGTCGAGCAATAAGCTTGATATTTCCGTAAATCTAACTGCCCATCCCTTCAGCACCGGTCAGACAGAACTCATCGAGAAAATCAAAAATAGAAAACTGGGCGAACCTCATCTTTTGGTTTCAAGGTCGGCTTTTCTTCAATATGTTGATGGCCTCAAAGCCGGTGCGGAAAAAATGTTGAACAGCGGAAAATTTAACTAATCCGTGAAGAGTCATTAGGCTTGTCTTCGTCCAACGGAGACAAGCACAAAAAAGCAAAAAAAACCGCGGTGAAGGGGTTCCGCGGCCAAATATTCGACGGACAAGGTCGAATGAACACTAGGAAATTCTATGAAACTGCTAACTCCTCATCAGATTCTGCAACTGCAGCCTGATTCTTTTTCTTAGCACCGTAGCGCATTTTCTGAGAGAGGAAGGCAATACCGAAGAGCGCAATACCGACAAGGTAGCCCCACCAGCGCTGTTCATACGGAAGGACGTAGCCGGAAATCAGAGCCGGGAACATCAGAACAACGGTAGCGGCAACAAGAATGAGTCTTTCAAGGATGTTGACTTTATCGATCAGCCAGCCCTGGATGGCGGAGGAAACCGCAACCATACCCAAACCTGTCATCGCAAAAATCATCAGACTTACCGGCAGGGATTCAATACCGATCAGAAGAATGTCGGAGTTGAACAGGAAGAAGACCGGGATGATGGCTGTACGAATATCGTAGAGGAAGCCCTGAACACCGACGGAGATCGGGTTCGCTTTTGCAATTGCGGCACCCGCGTAGGCGGCCAGACCGACAGGAGGTGTGTCGTCGGCCAGGATGCCGAAGTACAGGCAGAACAGATGGGCGGCAATCAGCGGAATCGCAATTTCTTGACCATGCAGTGTCAGACCAGTAGCTAACGTAACGATCACCGGAGCTGTTAGAGAAGCCATGATGATGTAGTTAGCTGTTGTCGGAAGACCCATACCCAGAAGCAGGCTGGCGACGGCGGTAATGAGGATCATCAGGAAGATGTTGCCCATTGAAAGCGCTTCGACAAAGGAAGTGATCTGCTGACCTAAACCAAGGGAGACGCAGCCGACGATGATGCCTGCGGAAGCGGTTGCCAGAGCGACACCGGCCATATTATTTGCACCTGCGGCCATGGAGTTCAGTGTGTTCTTAATTCCGAACTTGAAGGCTGCCCAAAGGTCGGCGTCATGAACTTTAGCAATGGCTACCGGCTGCAGGACCATGATGATAGCGAGCACGATAATGGCGCGGAAGACAGAGAGTTCGGCTGAGTGCATTTCCACCACCAGTTCCCAAATCAGAACGGCAAGCGGAATTAAATAATGAAGACCGTTTTTAAGTTCCACGAAGAACTTCGGCAGTTCCTTCTTGGGAAGTCCTTTCAGACCCAGCTTACAGGCTTCGATATGGGTAATCCACAGCAAAGCGATGTAGGAAGCAAACGCAGGAATGGCAGCGGCCTTTGCGACTTCAACATAAGGAACGTTAACGTATTCGGCAATAATGAAGGCTGCTGCACCCATAACCGGAGGTGCTAACTGGCCGTTCACGGAAGAAGCAACTTCAATGGCTGCGGCTTTGGTAGCCGGATAACCGAGACGCTTCATCAGGGGAATCGTAAACGTTCCGGTCGTCACGACGTTTGCAATGGAAGATCCGGAAACCATACCGGAGAGCGCAGAACTCACAACGGCCGCCTTAGCTGCGCCGCCGCGATACTGACCCAGACCGGAAATCGCGAGACGTGTAAAGAAGGCACCTCCGCCCGCTCTGTCAAGCATCGTACCGAACATCACAAAAAGGAACACGACCGTCGCGGATACATGCAGCGGTACGCCGTAAATGCCCTGCGTGTCCATCGTGATCTGGGAAATAAAGCGAGAAAGTGTTGCGCCCTTAAAGGCAACTACGTCCGGAAGGTACGGACCTAAAAAGACATAGGCTATGAAGGCGCCGCAGATGATGGGCAGCGCCGGTCCTAAAACGCGGCGGGTAGCTTCCAGCATCAGGACAATCAAAATCACGCCGAAGATCAGGTCGCGTCCGATCGGCATGCCGGGACGCTCGGAAATACCGGCGTAATCAATCACGATATATAAGGCGCCGATAACGCCGACGATACCGATCATCCAATCGACGATCGTCACGCGTTTCATTGCCAGCAGAATTCTGAGGTCCCAGCGGGACTTAAGCTCTGACTTAAGGGTGGGAAGATTGAGATAAATCAGTGCAAGGGCAAAAGCCAAGTGGAAGGCTTTGACATATAAAGAGTCCAACAGCAACCAGGACGCGGTGGACATTTGGAAAAAGGCCCATGCCAGTGCAACAATGTACGTCAGTTTGGCTGAGAGGCCGGTCTTATCTTCTTTAAGACCTTTATCTCCGAGCTGCTGAACCTGTTTTTTGTATTCGCCGATTACGTCTTCGGAGGCATTCTTCTTGGGCTGAGGAATATAGCCCGGGATGCCTGCCTGTGGCAGCAGCATTTCTGTGTTCGATTTGTCCGTCATGTTGACTCCTTTTACTTCTTAACGAGCCTCTAACGAGGTTCGCAAAGACCCGGAGTCCCGAGTCTTTGCGTCATTTAAAGCTGAATTACTTCACGAGACCTGCTTCTTTGTAGTACTTGAGAGCACCCGGATGGATCGGGGCGGTCAGACCCTGAAGCATGCTTTCCGGCGTCAGGTTGGCAAGAGCAGGATGCAATTTGCGGAACTGATCGAGGTTGGTCATCACTTCTTTGGTGACGGCATAAACGACATCATCCGGTGTATCGGCAGAGGTCACTAAGGTGGCGAGCATACCGACAGTCTTTACTTTGTCCTTAGCGTTGACAGCGTCGGGATACTGATCCATCGGGATTTCGGTCATGCTGTAGTAGGGAGCTTCTTTCAGCAGAGAAGCAACTTCAGCTTCGGAAATCGGAACGATGCGGACTTTGCGCTTGCCGGCGGTTGCTTCCTTGATGTTGCCGTTCGGATGACCGACGGTGTAGAAGAAGCCGTCAATACGTCCGTCCTGCAGAATTCTGGGAGCGTCGGCGGGTTTCAGTTTTTCGTCACGGAAATCTTTCCCCGGAACGATTCCGACGGCGTTGAAGATGTCGGTAGAGTTAATGCGGTTGCCGGAACCCGGGTCACCAAGGTTAATGGTCTTGCCTTTCACGTCTTTCACGGACTTGATGTTGGCGTCATCGGCAGCAACGAAAGTCACAGCTTCCGGAGCCAGAGCGAAAACAGCGCGGAGTTTTTTAACGGGTTTGCCTTCCCAAGCCCCTTTGCCGTTGTAGGCCATGTACTGTGTATCGGCCTGAGCGATACCGAAGTCCAGATCCTTAGAGTCGATGGCGTTGATGTTGAACTTAGAGCCTCCGGTCGATTCTACGGAAGCACGAACACCGTACTGATCTTTCTTAGCGTTCACGATCTTGGCAATAGCGCCGCCTGTCGGGTAGTAAACACCGGTGATGCCGCCGGTACCGATCGTGACGAATTCTGTTTTAGCGAAAGCAGCAGCGCCTGCCATAGCGAAAGAAGCTGCAACTGCAAAGGGGATGAGTTTTTTGACGAACATGAAAGTCTCCGTTTGAGATTTATTTGTGTAACCAGTGCGTTTGCTGCTCAGCTTATGGCTTTCATCGCAGCGGACAAGGTCTCGATTTTTTTACTCGCAAACCTCGGAAAAGCGCTTCGCTTTTCCTGTCACTTTCATGTATGCAAAACGCGTGCCAACTTTTGTTCAAACAAAACAGCCCAGGAGCCATAGAAATTGAACCAAAACAGCGCATCAGGAATGGACAAAAGTTTTTGATTTGCACTCTCTTGGTGCATTTGCACCAAATTAGGATTTTTTCTACCGGACGCCTCTTTTGTGCAAAGAATTTTCAGTTCGCGAACTTAGAATAGGTGCATTGTTTTTAAGGAGCTTTGAATGAGTCAAAAAGAATTTGTAAAACCGGTCGGTTTAGAAACCCCTTATCGCCTCTTCAATTTAGGCGGCACTGCCTTTGTTGAAAGCAAACAAGGCGACGATCTGGATATCATGCCCGCTTCTTGGAACTGCCAGTTGGATTATGACAAGATGACGGTCGTCATTGATTCGACGCACTATTCCCGCAAGCTCATTGAAGCGAGCGAGTACATCCTGCTTGCCGTTCCGGGAATGGGAATTCAGAAAGAAATTCTTTATTTAGGTTCCGTAAGCAAGAACGACAATCCCAACAAGATTGCCGACAGCGGTCTGAAATTCTTCACGCTTCCTGACTGCGACTTCCCGCTGCCTGAAGGCTGCTCTGCCTGGGCCGTTATCAAACTGATCCGTGAACCGCACAACGAAAAGACGTATGACCTCTTCATGGGGCAAATCGTTAAGGCTTGGGCTGACTCCCGTGTCTTCTCCAACAACCATTGGCATTTGGAAGAAGGTCCGGATGAACTGCGCTCTATGCACTATGTTGCCGGCGGCCACTTCTATGCCATCGGCAAACGAGTGGATGTCACACTCTAATTTTTCCAAACATTAAGTTGCTTAGAATAGGTCCGAACCAACCGGACCTATTTTTATGCCAGAAACCACAAAAATCCAATCTGTTGCCATCCTCGGTCGAGGAGCCTTGGGCGTGATGTACAGTGACTTCCTCACGCCGCGTATGCCTGAGGGCTCGGTTTATTTTCTAGCAGACAATAAACGCTGCAAACGGTACAAGACTCAGCCGCTCACAGCCAACGGCCGTCCCTGCTCCCTCTTTTTTAAGAGTCCCGAAGAGGTGAACAAAGCACCTGACCTTCTTATCGTTGCTCTAAAAGGACCCGTCCTTCAAAGCGTCCTGCAAAGTCTTAAAGGTCTGATCTCTGAAAATACCATCGTCATCTCAGTGATGAACGGCATCTCCAGCGAGGACATTATCGAACAAGAGCTTGGAACACACAGGATTGTCCACTGCGTTGCTCAGAGAATGGATGCTCTCTTTCAAAACGGCGTACTGACTTATAAAAATTTCGGAGAACTGGTGATCGGACTCAGCCCGGAACATAAAGCAATACCAGAAGTTCTCAGTGCAGTCGTCGATTTCTTTGACAAAACCCAGATGCCCTACGTCGTAGACGAAAACATCCTTCACCGTATGTGGTGCAAGTGGATGCTCAATGTCGGCGTCAATCAGACATTGGCCGTTTATAACGATGTTTTTCGTCGTGTGCACCAAGAAGGCGAAGCCAGAGAAACTCTAAAAGCCGCGATGCGTGAAGTGCTTGCCCTTTCTCAAAAAGAGGGGACCGGACTCACGGAACAGGACTTTCGAGATTATCTACAGATCATTGACGAATTAAATCCTGACGGCATGCCCTCGATGCGTCAGGACAGGCTGGCAAAACGCCTGACCGAGGTCGATTTCTTTGCAGGAACGGTCATCCAAAAAGCAGAGAAACATGCTTTACCGGTGCCTGTGAACCGCAAACTTTACGATGAGATAAAAAGTTTTGAGGCTCGGTACTAAATTAACTCACTTTGGTGGAGTTTCGTGAAGCCGTATGTTGAGGCGTCCTACTATGCTCACAACTATGGAGGTATAGCAAATGTCTAATAACGTTTTGATTCTTGATGCGGGCTGCCAGAACTACGGAAAAGGCGGCGAGCTCAACCATTATCTATCCCGTATTGCTGAGGAAGAACTGACTAAGCTCGGCTGGAATGTCGAAATCACACTGATCGACAGTCAGTGGGAAACTGCGGCAGAAGCAGAAAAGATTAAGAAAGCCGATGTCATCATTGTTCAAACCCCGGGATGGTGGATGAGCACGCCTTGGCAGCTCAAGCGTTATGAAGACCTTGTCTTTGTTCAGCCCGGTGTCGTCGGCAACGACGGCCGCTCGCACCTGCACCCGGACGACAACTACGGCAAGGGCGGCATTCTGACGGATAAGAAGTTCATGATCAGCAGCACTTGGAACGCTCCGAAGACCGCTTTTGACCGTAAAGGCGATTTCTTTGAAGGCCGCGGTGTCGACGGTGTCTTCTTTCCTCTGATTAAGGCTTTCGAGTTCTTGGGAATGAAACAGCTTCCCTCTTTTATGTGCAATGACGTCGTCAAGAACCCGCACATCGGAGAGGATGTAAAACGCTGGAAAGAACACCTTCGCCGTGTATTCAAGATTGAGTGATTGAATTCACAGCGCAGAAAAAATCCTCGGACCGCCATAGGAGATCCGAGGATTTTTATTTTAGATGAACCGCAGTTCGACCTTAGAGTTCCATTTCCTTAGTGGCTTTGTCCAGTCCGAAGGCTTTATGAAGCGCGCGGACGGCCAATTCCATGTATTTTTCGTCTACGACAATGGATGTGCGGATTTCGGAAGTAGAAATCATCTTGATGTTGATGTTTTCTTCAGCCAAAACGCGGAACATCTTAGCTGCTACACCGGCGTGGCTGCGCATGCCGATACCGACGCAAGAGATCTTGGCGATGGAAGCGTCAGTCAGGATACCTTCTTCACCGAGGTACGGTGTGACTTCTTTTTCCAAAACCTTCATAGCTTTGTCGAGGTCGTTGCGGCTGACAGTGAAGCTGAAGTCGGTTAAACCGTTCTTAGCGGCGTTCTGAACAATCATGTCCACTTCAATGTTGGCTTCGGCAATGTGGCCAAGAATCTTGTAGGCGATACCCGGGGTATCGGGTACGTGCGGCAATGTAATCTTGGCTTCGTTTCTGCTGAATGCGATGCCGGAAACAACAACTTTTTCCATCTTGGGATCTTCCTCAAAAGTAATCAGGGTACCGGAGTTTGCTTCTTCATCTACCGGAATATCAGGGTCTGTCAGGCTGGAGAGCACGCGAGTAGGAACGTGGTATTTGCCTGCAAATTCCACACTGCGGATCTGGAGAACCTTGGAGCCGAGAGAGGCCATTTCCAAAATTTCTTCGAAAGCCACAACATCCAATTTGCGAGCGTCGCTGACTACACGCGGGTCAGTTGTGTAAATGCCGTCAACATCAGTGAAGATGAGGCATTCGTCTGCATGAAGCGCAGCCGCTAAAGCAACGGCAGAAGTATCGGAGCCGCCGCGACCGAGTGTTGTGATGTTACCCTCTTCATCACAGCCTTGGAAGCCGGCTACGATCACGACCTTTCCGTCATTCAGGTCACCCATGATTCTGTGAGAATCAATCTCTTTAATACGAGCTTTGGTATAGGCGTTGTCAGTCAGAACTCTGACCTGAGGACCAGTATAGCTGCGAGCCTGCACACCCAAATTCTGGAGCGCCATCGCGAGAAGACCGATGGTAACCTGTTCGCCTGTGGAGGCGATCACATCGAGTTCGCGAGGATCCGGGTTCTTTTGAATTTCTTTGGCCAAGGCAATCAGGCGATTGGTTTCTCCGCTCATCGCAGAGACGACAACTACAACCTGATGGCCGGCATTTTGCCACTTCGCGATACGTCGAGCGACATTTTTGATGCGCTCAACGGAACCGACTGAAGTGCCGCCGTATTTTTGTACTATCAACGCCATTTTTTATCTGTGTCTTTAAATATCGAAGGGGCTGGTCTTTGTTGTTTCAACCAGAACTAACTTTCATTTTATGTAAAGAATCGATAAAAATTGGCTTTCCTAGTAAAAGTTTGATCGTCCTTTTAGATGACCATAGCGACATGCACGAAAACCAGCAGCCCGCTGAACAGCACGATAAGGTACGCGATCACTCCGAAGATATAAATAGCCTTAAGGAGCGGTTGGCCTTTGAGCCTCATGGCCGCCATGAAACTTAAGACAGAAAATACAAATCCCCACAGGTAGAGAATGACCGCACAAACTAAAAGCGCCAGGCCTGCAGCGTCAAAGTTGGGATTTTCCCGATAAGTAAAGGCCATGCCTACGCCGTAGAACATCAACGCCCAAAAAAGTGATCCGCATACGAGGTAGCCCCAAAAAAGTTTGCCGACGGAACGGTTGCCTGGGAATCCTTTATTCAGTTCCGCTTCTACTTTTTTCTTTTCCTCTTTTAACGCAGCCTCTGAAGGCTGTGCAGGAGCAGGCTGCTCCTGCGTCTCTGCGGTTTGAGCAGCGATTTCTTCGCTTTTCTTTTCCTTTTCTTGTGTGTCCATGCTTTTCCTAGATTACTGTTTCGGGTAGACGGCGAGTTCAACCAAATTTTGATCCGGATCTCTTAGGTAAACCGATGTCATCTCGCCTTTTCGTCCATGGCGGATCACCGGCCCTTCGACGGGGACGTCAAGTTTACGAAACGCTTCAGCGATTTCGTCCGGATTTGAGTCCGTTTTGATTTCCAAACAAAAGTCTCCGGCGCCCGGAACTGCGACTTTTGCCTCGGGCAGTAAGGGATGCCCGATCACATGAAGGTTGATCTTAAAGTGCGGAAACTCGATCTCATACCTCTCACCTTCTTTTCGAACTGGAAGTCCGAGAAGTCGGTAAAAGGACACCATAGCTTCCGGCTGCGCCGTCGTCAGGCAGAAATGATCGAGTTCCAAAATCTCAAATAATTCGGAGGGCGCCGAGCATCTGCCGATATAAACTGGCTTTCCTTCCTCCAGAACAATGTCTCCCTGCTTTATCTCGGGATGCATGTGAAGGTATTCGTCTTTGATGACAATCTCACCGCCGACGACTTTCCCTACGGAAATTCGATACAGCGGCTTGGACCGTTTTTTAACCGGGTCCCAGACGTTCTTGTACTCAAAGACATACTGCGATGTTCGGGTCTTTTGAATGCCGAATTTCGCTGTTTTAAGGTCGGATACCGACTCAGCGCTCACTCTTTCCTCCGTTTTTTGAGTTCCCTATTATGGACAATTTTGAGGCTCTGTTTCGCCGCCCCCGACTACAATTTCCCTGCTCGGGCAGTAAAAGACCCGATCAAAATTCAAATGAACCTACAGGAGGTAAATTCCGATGACCGATTCTTGCACATGCTGCTGCGGCTCTAAGAAGGCGGATGAAAAGAAACCTGCCGATCCGAAAGTCGAAGAAGCAAAAGAGCTGAAGAAAGACGAAGTTGAAGCTGTTGAAGCCAGTACTGTCGAAGGAGAATAACTCTCCGTCTTCAGACGCAAATTCTGAATAGAGTGAAGGAAAAGAAAACCGCGCATGAGCGAAAGTTCATGTGCGGTTTTCTTTTGCCTTTCGGCAATCACCAAGGAGAAAAGGAAAAATCGATCAGTTAAGGAACCTTAATATTTGTGAATTCGTGACATTCATCGCAGGCGAGAACTGGTTTCTTATGCCCGTGGTGGCAAGCGCCGCAATCTAAATTTTCTAAGTGAGAATCGTGCGGATTAATATCGTTTTTGTCCGTCCTTGCTGCGAGTTTTTCGTAACTGACGTGGCACTTAAGGCAGCCGTCCGTATTCACGGCTTTCGGGGGCATCGTGGTATGGCAGGATTCGCACTTCAAACCGCGCTCAACGTGCCGATCGGCCAGCATTTTGTCTTCAGCCCAAGCACCCTGAACTGATAAGAGTGCTAGGGAAACTACGATCAGTAACTTCTTCATCGGAAAATCCTTTTTCTTATTGCCGGAGACCGGCGCCTGTCGGCGCCGGCGTTATTTTGTTATGACCAGGGGGTTTCGTTGGCTACGGTTCTGCCGGCGATTCTTCCGAATACCCATGCTTCGGAGTTGTTCGTGGCTCCTTGATAGATGTGACCCCACATAGAACCCAATTCACCGGCGCTGTAGAGGCGAGCGATCGGTTTGCCGAACGGATCGAGAACCTGACCGAGTTTATTGCGGCGCGGACCACCCTGGGTGTTCAGAATTGTCGGATAGAGCTCGGCAGCGTAGTAAGGACCATCGCCGATCGGACGAGAGATCACCGGTGCTTCACGGCCTTCGAATGCAACCTTGCCTTTCTTCTCTAGAGGACGACCGAAATCTTTGTCGGCACCGGCGTTGATCTGGCTGTTCCATCTGTTAACGGTTTCGACCAGGTTTTCTGCCGGAACATTGATCTTCTTAGCCAGTTCTTCGATGGTCGGAGCAGAAACGATCACGCCTTTTTCAATTTCAGCGGAGTTGTCCTTGCTCCACTTGTAGTTTTCTCTGTTCAAGGCATAACCGGAAGTCGCACCGCCGATGATCGGGCCTCTGACTCGGGCAGCTTCATCAAAGACGACAAAGCACGGGATGCGCGGATAACGATGTTTGATCGGATCCAAGACATTTACTCCGTAGATGCAAGTGTGGTTGTCCATCTTTTCATTAGCAAATCTCTTGCCGTCCTGATCAACGTAGATGTAGGAAGGAGCGAGCATGTTGATCTGCAGAGCGGTCTTAAGACCCGGGACGACCAAGCCGAGCGGGCAAGACAAAGCGTTCATATGCCAAAGGTCGGCACCGGCAGCCTGAGCCATTCTGACGCCGTCACCTGTGTTTCCGGGGTGGCCCAAGCGATGGAACTTCTGACCCATCGTATGGTTGGACAGCATGTTGTCGTCGAATTCGTAGCTGCCTGTAGCCAGCACTACGCCGCGGCGAGCCTTAACAGCCTGTTTCTTGCCGTCGATTTCAACCCAAACGCCGAGAACTTCGTCGTTCTGAGTGATCAGCTGCAAGCCGCGTGCGTTGTAAACAACGGGAACCTTACGGACGGTTTCAACAGCGTAGCGGTAGTTGTTGAAGAGCATGTCGCCGCCGCGAGTTTTCTGTCCTTTCGGAGTGCGGAAACGCCATTTATCGATAGCGTCGGATTCAGGAATGTTCTGGAAACCGGCGTGACCATAAATGTAAACCTTCTGGTCCGGGGCCAGGGAAAGGAGGAAGTCTTTGGACTTCATCGCTTCGTCAACGAAAGCTTCCAGCAGTTCCTGGTCTTTCTGAGAGTTGGCAAAGTCGTAAGTCTTTGCAAGGTAAGTAATAGCGCGTTCACGGTTATTCGGAATCATCATGCCGCCGGAGGAAACAGCTGTGTTGCCGCCGCCCTGAGCCGTTTTTTTCAAAGATGACAACATCTGCACCGGCATCCTTTGCCGTGATGGCAGCAGAAGCGCCTGCACCGCCGTAACCGAGAATGACAACATCAGCTTCGCGGTCCCATTTTGCGGGAAGGTCAGCCTGAGGTTTTGCAGAAGCCTGGGAAACGACTCCGCCTGCAGCGGCTGTCGCAAGAAGGCCCTTGAGGAACGTGCGTTTTGTGACTTGCATTTGAGTTCTCCTATCGTTGGATTTGAGTTTTTGGCTTTCGTAACCGACAGGAGCATTTTTGCCTGTTCCACTACCTAGTATCTTGTAACTTTAATTAGTTCGTTTTTATGAGGTGATAAAATGAAGCAAACAGGAGCTTCGTTATGTCACCTCAATT
>OGZB01001306.1_pt1 | contig 14557 bp, 10 predicted proteins | sample 1576691 | NCBI WGS metagenome assembly OGZB01 (sample SAMEA3541479, study PRJEB24748) | human gut metagenome | biome: human gut; feature: human-associated habitat; material: faeces | place: China | collected 2012
CTACATCCCCCTGGACGGCCAGAACCACCCCACTTGGACGGCTGCTGACGAAAACGATTCCACCACTGTTGCCGCATTTGCTAAGGCAGCTCTGGACTGGGCAAAAGTGAAGGGCATCACTGGCACTGCGGAAACTGCAACTGGTGATACCGTTAACTTCTCTGGCCTGGACCTGGGCTACTACCTGGTGGACAGCTCTCTGGGTGCTCTGTGCGGTCTGAATACCACCAATCCCAATGCCACCATCAAGGAAAAGAACGAAAAGCCGGAGATTAAGAAGGAAGTCCAGACAAGCACCGGTGACTGGGGCGACAAAAACAACGCCAAGATCGGTGATACCGTAGAGTACAAGGTCGAGATCACGGTTGCTGACGGTGCTCAGACGTACACTGTCACTGATACCATGAGCACGGGCCTGACCTTCAATAGCGGTTCCCTCAAGGTTACCGCCAATGATGTTGTGACCACCGATTATACACTCACCCCTACCACCAACGGCTTCACTCTGGTGCTTCCTGAAACCTACGTCAGCACTCTCACTAAGGGTACCACTATCATGGTGACCTACAATGCCACCCTGAATAAGGATGCTGTCATTGATGGCGATGGCAACACCAACGAGGTCAAGCTGGGCTACGGCAATCATCAGAACACTGTTCCCAGCAAGGTCACCACCAAGTCCTACCAGTTCGACCTGGTGAAGGTGGACGGCACCACCAACAAGCTGCTGGACGGTGCTGAGTTTGAGCTGGCCGATGGCGAAACCAAGCTCTCTTTCGTAAAGGACGCTAACGGCAACTATCGTGTGGCTACGACTGGCGAGAAGGGTACAACTACTACCATTACCGTCAAGAACGGCAAGGTCAACATTTACGGCCTGGCAGGCAAAACCTATACCCTGACCGAAACCAAGGCTCCGGACGGTTACAACAAGCTGGTAACCCCCGAAACCGTAAACCTGACCGATGGTTCCAAGGCTTCTGCCACCATCGAAAGTGAGACCTATGTAGACGGCGGCGTTGTGGTCAAGAACAACGCCGGCACCGTGCTGCCCAGCACCGGCGGCATGGGCACTACCCTGTTCTATGTCATCGGCGGCGGCCTGATGGTGGCAGCAGTCGTGCTGCTTGTCACCAAGAAGCGCATGGAGCACAAGAACTAAGCAACCATCCCTGAAAACACCCGGAGCGGGGGCGACCAACTCGCCTCCGCTCCTTTTTCACAGCACAGAGGGCCTTGCCATGAAAAAGCACTCCGGCACCATCCTGCTCGTCCTCATTTTCTTTGTGGGCCTTGCGGTGATGCTCTACCCTACCATCAGCGATTACATCAACCAGCGCAACCAGACCAGGGTCGTCAACAGCTACGCCCAACAGGTGGACGGCCTGTCCGACGCCGACTACACGGCCTATTTTGATGCCGCCGACGTCTTCAATCAGGAGATCGCCGCCGACCCGGATGCCCTGTACCACGCCGACCGCTTTTCCACCTACAGCACCACGCTGGACGTGACCGGCACCGGCATTATGGGCTACATCACCATTCCCCGCATCGGGGTGGAGCTGCCCATCTATCACGGCACCAGCGACGCCGTGCTGCAGGTGGCGGCAGGCCATCTGGAAGGCACCAGCCTGCCGGTGGGCGGCGAAAGCACCCACGCCGTGATCTCGGCCCACCGCGGCCTGCCCAGCGCCAAGCTGTTCACCCATCTGGACCGACTGGAGGTGAGCGACACCTTCACCATCACCGTGCTGGACCGGGAGCTGACCTACGAGGTGGACAAGATCTCCATCGTACTGCCCACCGAGGTGGACGAACTGAAAGTGGTGGACGGCAAGGACTACGTCACCCTGATGACCTGCACCCCCTATGGCATCAACACCCACCGGCTGCTGGTGCGCGGCCACCGTGTCACCGCCCCGGAGAACCTCAAGCGCATCCGCGTTTCGGCTGACGCCACCCGCATTGAGCCCATCCTCATTGCGCCGCTGCTGGCCGTGCCGCTGCTGCTGCTTTTGCTCATCGGCCTGCTGGCCTCCGGCAGAAAACGCAAACAGAAATGACCAAGGCCGCCCGGCTCCTGTTACGGAACCGGGCGGCTAGTTTTATGCGGGAATGTTCAGCGGGCTTACTGCTGGGCCTGCTCTGCGCGCTTGGCACCGATCTCCTTGAGCAGCGGCGTGTTGAAGAAGTCGTTTTTGCCCTCGGCAAAGGGGCCCTGCATGCAACCGGGCGGTCTGTATGATGTTCCCTGCATGGAGGAGCACCTCTGCCGGAGCCGCCCCTGCGGAACCAGGCGTGACCCCGGTGTTCACTCCACCAGCGCCACGGCCACATCGTTGACGTTCGTGCCGGTGGCGCCCGTGCGGATGAGCCCGCCCACCGCCTGCAAAGCATGGTAGGCGTCGTTGTCGGCGAGGGTGCGGTACACGTCCCGCCCGGCTGCGCGAAGGGCGGCTTCCGTCTCGCCGTCCACATAGCCGCCGGCGGCATCGGTGGGGCCGTCTGTGCCATCGCTGCCCACAGAGAACACCGCCGCGTTCAGCCCGGCAATGGCAGGCGCAGCCGCAAGGGCCAGCTCCTGATTTCTTCCGCCAAGCCCTTTTCCGGTCAGGTGAACGATGGTCTCGCCGCCCGCGATGTAGGCCAGCTTTTTCCCCTGCCCTGCCTGGGTGCGGACAATAGAGCCAAGAAAGCTGCCTGCTTCCCGTGCTTCGCAGCAGAGTTGGTCGGTCAGGAGAACCGGTTCATATCCCAGATTCCGGCAGGCACTGGCCGCGGCACGGCAAAGCTCCCGCACGCTGCCAGTGATCCGGGTGGTCACATTGTCCAGCGTTTTGGGCGTTTCCTGCGCCAGCAGGGCCCGAGCCTGTGCTGAGAATGCCAGATGATACTTTTCCGCAACGGCAAGCGCCTGGGCGCAGGTGGAGGTATCCGGCACCGCCGGGCCGCTGGCGATCATATCCAGCGGGTCCCCCAGAATGTCGCTCAGCACGATGCTGAACACCTGCGCAGGGGCACAGTGCTGCGCGAACCGCCCGCCCTTCACACCGGAAAGCCGCTTGCGGATGGTATTCATCTCCACAATGTCGGCCCCGCTGGCCAGCAACTGGCTCGTGATGTCCTGCAGCTCTGCCCCGGGAACGAGCGGCTGCTCGAACAGCGCACTGCCGCCGCCGGAAAGCAGGAACAGCACCGTATCCCCGGCGGTCAGCCCCTGCACCAGCTCCAGCGCCTTTTGGGTAGCCGCAAAACCGTTTGCATCCGGCACCGGGTGGCCCGCCTCATAGCAGGTCACCCCAGAGATCTCACCTTTCACATGGCCGTACTTGGTCACGACCACGCCGCCATCCACCCGGCCCAGCGTTTCAACCGCCGCGTGTGCCATCTGCCAGGCCGCCTTGCCCGCCGCCACCAGAAGCACCCGGCCCTTCCCGGGCCGGAGATCCCGCAGCGCGCGGCGCACCGCCTCATCCGGCAGAACAGCGTTCAGGCTGGAACGAAGGATCACATCCGCATCCCGGCGCAGTGCAGCATTCATAGACTCGCCCTCCTTGCAGCGGTGCCCGCCCCTCCGGGACAGCGCACCGAAAACAGCCGAATAAAAAATCAAGACCGACGATCTCTTTTGAAATCGTCGGTCTTGTTTCAATCCAGCAGAGCCGGACAAATCCGAACTTTTTCCTTCCACCCCATCGGCGGTCAAAGTGTCTTCAAATCGGACGGTTTGGGTGCCATCTTTGTAGTTGAATGTAATCAGCATCCGGTCATCGTACAGGAAAATGGCATTCACAAAAATTTCAATCAACGCTTTCCGCTGCTTTTTCTGCGAAATATCGAACTTTCTAAACTTCAACAGCCAGAACCGGATGAAATCCTCATTGAAGCTGGGCTTCTTCAATTTTTCATCTGCGATTTTTACAGTCAGCTCATCTTTCTGGCTTTCCAGCACTTCCAGACGCTCTTTCGTTGTCCGGGTGTACAAGCCGTCCTCGATTGCCTTCATCAGGTTGTCCAGCTTCTTGTCTACTTCCCGGAGCTGCTTTTCCAGCAGCGGGATCGTGGTGTTCTCCTGATTCTGGACATCCATGACCAGTTGAACGATCTTGTCAATCACCGCATCGTCCTGAATCAGCTTCATAGTCTCCCGGACGACCAGATCTTCCAGCCATTCTTTCTGCACGGTCTTTTTGTTGCAGCCCTTGCGCCGCTTGACGTTGGCGCATTTATAATAATAGTAGGTGCGTCCGGTGGCACTGGTTCCGCTTTCGCCAAACATCAGCGCACCGCATTTGCCGCAGAACAGCTTGGTGGTCAGCAGATATTCCTCGTCTGCCTTGCCACAGGCAGGGGCACGCTTGTTCTTATCCAGACGCTTCTGCACCCGGTCAAACAGGTCTTTCGGAACAATAACCGGAATTGCATCCGGCACAACGATATCCCGGAAAGACAGTTCGCCAATGTACCTGCGGTTCTTGAGCATGGTGTTCACGCTGCTATGGGTCATTTTGCCGCCCAGCATATTGCGGACGCCCTTGTCGTTGAGGAAGTTTACGATCTCCACCATCTTATCGCCGTTGTCATACCGCTGAAATGCTTCCAACACCAGCGGAGCGGTCAGCGGGTCAAGATGATAAAACTTGTCATCGTCGATTTTGTAGCCAATGGTTCCTGTGCCGCCAGTGCACTTACCCTTCAGGGCGTTCTCGGTCTGACCGCGGATTACCTTTTCGGACAGCTCTGCGGAATAGTATTCCGCCATACCTTCCAACAGTGTTTCCACCAGAATGCCCTGTGAGCCCTCGGCAATGGGTTCCATAACGGAAATCAGGTGGACACCGTTCTTTTTCAGGATCATCTTGTAGTTTGCGCTATCAAAACGATTCCGTGCAAAGCGGTCAAATTTCCAGACGAGAACAACGTCAAATAGTTTCTTGCCGCTGTCTTTGATCATCTGCTGGAACTCCGGGCGGTTGTCCGTTTTGGCAGAGAATGCACGATCAATGTAGTGTTTGATGACCGTGATGCCGTTCTTTTCCGCATAGGCCGTGCATTCCCGAATCTGTCCTTCGATGGATTCTTCGCGCTGGTTATCCGATGAATAGCGGGCATAGATTACGGCGGTCATAGACTCACTTCCTTTTTCTTATCGAACAGACGGGTAGCTTTTTGCATACTTGTAGATCTGCCGTGCACAGTCAAGGCTCATTTTGCTGGAATCGTTGTGTTTGAGCCATGCATTCACATTGCCCGGATTCAGCCTCAAGTCTGTGTAGAGACGATAATTCGTCAATTTCTTTTTTTGCTGAAGTTCCAATACCCGGCGATGGATCAACTCTTTTGTGTCATTGTCTGCAAGAGCAGAATCTCGTACTGAACAATAACTGCGCCAGACTTTCCAGTAGCCCTCCGGCAATTCCGGCGACTGGTTTTCCAGAAACAGCAGCATTTGCGCCAGTGAATAGCGGTTGGAAAGCTGCTCATATTCCGCAGCAACAGTGCTGTTCGCAGTGTAGCGGAGCAGCAGTTCTACTTTATCATAGGCCAAAGCATAGAGAAACAGCGGTTCTTTCAGGCGGGGATTCTCGCTCAGACAATCTGCCAGCTTATGGACGCTTGCCGTTTGAACCCCGGAAAGCTCTGCCACATACTGCTTCAAAAAGCCTTCGAATGTCAGCTTTCGCATGGTCTCCACCTCTCTACATACTCCTGATAGCGGATATAGAAATCCCGATACCGCCAGTCGTTCAAGATGCTGGCTCTCAACTCATCTTCATCCGTTGCAAGGTGTTCCAGCAAATCCCAATCCAACGAATTCCGCACAGCCTCACTCTCTACGTCTGCTTTGTCAGTGTCCCGAAAAGAGCACAGCTTTGCAATCACCAAGTCCTCCAGACTGGGTGTATAGAACTGCACCTTTGTACCACCAAAGGGTAGCGGCTGAAGCCGGTCTTGGAAGTTATACGGGAAATTGTCGATGTAGGCTTCCACATCGGTGTTGATGTCGTACTTGCCAAGCAAACTGTACAGTTCTTTCGGAACACTCAAGGCATCAATGTCATGAGTAGCGCGGGTCAGCTTGCCCAACAAAATGAACGCACTGCCGCCTACAATCACCATCTGATAGCGGTCGTTATTGTCGATCATCAGGTCTGCGTCTTCGTCCAGACGTTCCAAACGCTTGCGGAGGTCATCTAAGATCATCTTTCCCATAAAATAGCCTTTCGTATTTTCAATAATAGTATTCTCTAAGATTATTTTAAGGGCTGAGCTGTGTGTTGTCAAGAGGAAATCATCGATATTTCTCGCATTTTACGCTGTCATGTTATCTGTCCACATCTCGCACTGGCTGATAACCGTGCTGATTGCTGTGTCGTAATCTTCCGGGGGATACTTATACTTTTTCAGAAGATGCTTCACCATCTTCCGCATACTGGCACGCGCTGTTTCTTTTTTCTGCCAGTCTATCGTCCGATTTTTACGCAGCATCTCGGTTAGTTCTCTGGTAAGGTCGATCAGTTCGTTGTTCTGGTAAAAATCTTTGATGTTCTCCGGCTTGGTCAGAGCATCGTAAAACGCCAGCTCTTCCTGCGTCAGCCCCAGTTTCTTACCATTATTGTACAACTCTGTGATTTCCTGTGCCGTTTTCAGAAGTTCCTTGATAACTTCCTCGTTTGTAATCAGCCCATTGTAATAGGAGTTCATCAGCTGCGCAATTTTCTCCGAGAACTTCTGCGACTGCACAACATTTGTCCGCTTGTAAAGTGATACCTGTTCTGCCATCAACTTTTTCAAAATTTCCACAGCGATGTTCTTTTCTTTCATTTTTGATATTTCGTCCAATACCGCCGGGTCAAACAAGCTGATATTTTCATCTGCCTGCTTGCTGTCAAACAGACTGATTACACCTTGGCTCTGGATACTCGCTTTCAGAAGTTCATTGATTTGAGTGTTGATTTCTTTCAGCGAGAGCGTCTTTCCGCCGCTGCCGCCGTAAGTAATTTTCACCACGGTAGAACGCACAGCTTCCATGTAGGCGGCTTCATGACGCTCCTGTTCTGTGGTCATGCTGGAGCATAGGGAGTGCGACTGTTTCAGCAGCATTGCTTCTCGCAGGAACAAGTCCTTGCGCTTGGGTGCTTTGGCATCCAGCACAAAGTTCACACCACCCGTTACCAGCTTTGCCATAACCAGCGGCGAACCGTCAATAAAACTGCTGAAATCAAACCCGTGCAGCAAATCCTTGCACACCTGAAGCTTTTCCTGAAACTTCGGATATGCAACTTTGGAAATATCCATATCGCCATACCGGGACTGGTCGCGCTTGGTATATTCCTTCATGGCAGCTTTGAGGGCAGATGCAATGCCCACATAGTCCACGATCAAGCCGCCCTCTTTGTCCTTGAACACACGGTTCACACGAGCAATCGCCTGCATCAGATTATAACCGTGCATCGGCTTGTAGATGTACATTGTCGCCAGCGAGGGAACATCAAAACCGGTCAGCCACATATCCACCACGATAGCGATCTTCATTGGATCATCGTTATCTTTGAACTTTCGCGCCAGTTCCTCCTTGTGCGATTTTGTCCCGATGATCGCTTTCCAGTCCTCCGGGTCATTGTTACCGCTGGTCATGACCACACCGATTTTCTCTTTCCATGCCGGACGCAGTTCCAGCAGCTTCCGGTAGATTTTCATGGCAATCGGGCGCGAATAGGCAACAATCATCGCCTTACCGGTCAGCAGGTTGGCACGGTATTTTTCGTAGTGGGTGACAATATCCTCGCACAGCGATTGCACCGTAGAATCTGCGCCCAACACGCTTTCCATCTGTCCCAACATTTTCTTGCTTTTTTCAATGGTCGCTGTGTCCGATTGCTGCTCCAATGCGTCATAAGTCGCATCAATCAGAGCCAGCGTGTCCTTATCCAGATGCAGCTTGATGACGCGGCTTTCGTAGTAGACAGGGCGCGTTGCGCCATCCTCCACCGCCTGCGTCATGTCGTAAATATCAATGCACCTCCTTGCCAGAGCCGATTTTTCGAACCGCAAGCAGATCGTGCACGAGATTCTGCACCCGGAGGACCGCCCTGCTCCGCAGAAACGAATCTACGGAATCAACTATTCTGCACTGGAAGCTGCCGTCCGGCGAATCCAGCAGGATGTTGATTTCCTGATGAAGTATCTCCCCAAGGTGCCTGATGATGCCTATGTGAAAGTGGAGACCACGAAGATTCGAAATTTTAACTGTTGACTTTTCTCCTCAATTTCGATATGCTGTTCTTGCTTTATCCGTTTCATTTTTGCACTGTTAACGTTAAAGCAAAAGACCAGAGTTGTAAAGCCTTTTGGCTAAATAACTCTGGCCTTTTTGTTGGGCTTGTGCAACAGCCCCATGCAAATTAAAATAATAATTCCGCTATCTATGCGCAGAGCAACGCGGAGCGCATTTTTGATCGTTGTACGGTCGGATAAGCTGTGAAACCAACGCCGCCGTGCAGGGGGGCTGCGCGGCGGCGTTGGTTATGAAAAGGAGAATAATATGAGGAAGCAGAAAAAGTCGGTTTAACCCATAGTTACCTGCACCGTTACCTCGGTCCCGGCGGCAGCCAGCGGCAGCACATTGCCGCAGATGGCCTTGCCGTCTACGGTAACCGCCTTGACGCCGTGCTGAACCCCGGCGGCGTTGTCCACCGTGATGCGATACTCTGCGCCACGGAAGCGGCGGGTGACCGTGTAGCCGGTCAGGGTGTGGGGGATGCAGGGGTCCACCCGCAGGCCGTCCAAGGTGGGCTGGATGCCCAGAATGTACTGACTGATGTTGAAGAAGGTCCATGCTGCCGTGCCGGTCAGCCAGCTGTTTTTGGCTTCGCCGAAGGTGGGGGCGTCCTTGCCTGCCACCATCTGGCTGTAAACGTAGGGTTCGGTGCGGTGGATCTCAGAGATGTCCTCGATGTAGGCGGGGCAGGTCTTGCGGTAGACCGCAAAGGCGCGGTCGCCGTGACCCAGCGTTGCCTCGGCGCAGCTGATCCACGGGTTGTTGTGGCAGAAGATACCGGCGTTCTCCTTGTATCCCGGAGGATAGCTGGAGATCTCGCCCAGATTCAGCTGATAGCCGGTGTAGGCGGGCTGCAGCAGCACCACACCGTATTTGGTGTCCAGCCGCTCCTCCACGCTGGCAAGCGCCTGCGCGGCCTGTCCGGTCTCCCTGCCGATGCCCGCCATGACGCACATGCCCTGTGGCTCGATAAAGATCTGACCCTCGGCGCACTCCTTGCTGCCGATGGGGTTGCCGAAAGCATCGTAGGCACGGCGGAACCACGCGCCATCCCAGCCTGCAGTCAGGACGGCCTGCTCCACCGCGTCAATGCTCTGGCGGGCGGCGGAAGCCTCGGTGTCAAGGCCCAGATGGTCGCACAGCTCGGCGTATTCGTGGCCGTACTTGACGAACATGCCCGCAATGAACACGCTCTCCGCCACAGGACCCTCGCTGGGCCCGGTGATCTGGAAACTCTCGCCCGGGTGCTCGGAGAAGCAGTTCAGGTTCAGGCAGTCGTTCCAGTCCGCACGCCCGATGAGCGGCAGACCGTGGGGACCCAGATGGGTGCAGGTAAAGTTGAAGCTGCGGCGCAGGTGCTCCATCAGGGGCTGCGCCTTGGCGGCATCGTTGTCAAAGGGAACCTGCTCCTCCAGAATGGACCAGTCGCCGGTCTCCCGCAGGTAGGCGGCGGTACCGGCAATGAGCCACAGCGGGTCATCGTTGAAGCCGGTGCCGATGTCCCGATTGCCCTTTTTGGTCAGGGGCTGGTACTGGTGGTAGGCGCTGCCGTCCTCGAACTGGGTGGCGGCGATATCCAGAATGCGCTCCCGGGCACGGGAGGGGATGATGTGCACAAAGCCCAAAAGATCCTGACAGCTGTCCCGGAAGCCCATGCCGCGTCCGGTGCCGCTTTCGTAATAGCTGGCAGAGCGGCTCATGTTAAAGGTGACCATGCACTGGTACTGATGCCAGATATTGACCATGCGGTTCAGCTTTTCCTCGCCGGATTCCAGATGGTAGGTGGACAGCAGCTCCTCCCAGTGGGTGCGCAGGGCGATGCGGGCGGCATCGATCTGTGCGTCGGTGGCGTAGCGCGCCATCATGGCGTGGGCGCGGGTCTTGTTGATGACACCCGGCGCGATGAACTTTTCCTGCTGCGGGTTTTCGATGTAGCCCAGACCGAACAGGATGCTGCGGCTTTCGCCGGGAGCAAGGCTCAGGTGGATGTGCAGCGCACCCACCGGTGCCCAGCCGTGAGCAATGCTGCCGGAACAGTGCCCGGCGCGGACGGCTTGCGGGTCTGCCGGGCCGCCGTATACCCCGCAGAAGGCATCCCGGGTGGTGTCGAAGCTGTCCACCGGGCAGTTTGCCCAGAAAACGGCGTAGTGGTTGCGGCGTTCGCGGTACTCGGTCTTGTGGTAGATGACGCTGCCTTCCACCTCCACCTCGCCAGTGGAGTAGTTGCGCTGGAAGTTGGAGCTGTCGTCCACGGCATCCCACAGGCAGAACTCTACATAGCTGAACAGGTCCAGCTCCTTGACGGCGGCGCTTTCGTTGCACACCGTCACCCGATCCAGCTCGCAGGCGTCGCCCTTGGGGACGAACAACTCCTGCCGGGCGGTCACACCGTCCTTTTTGCCCTCCACAACGGTGTAGCCCAGACCGTGGCGGCAGCTGTAACTGTCCAGCGGGGTCTTGGTGGGCTGCCAACCCGGGTTCCACACGGTGTCGCCGTCCTTGATGTAGATGCGGTGACCGTCCATGTCCAGCGGAGAGTTATTGTAGCGGTAGCGGGTCAGGCGGCGCATCCGAGCATCCCGGTAAAAGCTGTAACCGCCCGCCGTGTTGGAGACCAGACTGAAGAAGTCCTCGCTGCCAAGGTAGTTGATCCAGGGCAGGGGCGTCTGCGGGGTGGTGATGACGTATTCCTTGTTCCGGTCATCAAAATATCCGAACTTCATAATGCTTCCTCCTTAAAACTGCGCCTTGTAGGGTGGGCAGCACATCGATGGGCGAAAACGATTAAGGCACTGTGAAAGAAGCAATCTTATCACGTTAAGCATACCGTATCTCGCAAAAAAATGCAAGGGCTTTTTGCAAAAATCCGGGAAGATTTTTAAAAATAATCTGCGAAGTCCCGGTAGTTTTTGGCGTAATTTTGGGGCGTGCACACCGGCAGAGTACAGAACCAAAGCCCCGAAACCCCATTTTAAAAGTAATATATACATACGACCTTTTTCACCGAAAAACATAACGAAACTGCAACGAAATTTTTTCGGTTTTAATCGAAATGTAACGAAAGTAAATCGAGATGCACAATTTCTACAGGTCGCATTGGAACAAAATGCCGAAAGTGATGCAGTCAGACTAAAACTTTTACATTAACGCTTGATTTTTGGTGCAGAATGCGCTATATTGAAGTTGCGAAAACGATTAAGTGACTTGCGAGAAACATCCCGCAGCTCCTTTCATCGGAAGGAGGCTACAAGATGCCATCCCTGAAGGATCTGGCAAAAGAGTGCGGCGTATCCGTCGCAACTGTCAGTAAAGCTTTGAACGACCAGCCGGACATTGCTCAGGCTACGCGGGAGCGGATCCACGCAGCGGCCCGCCGCATGGGCTACCTGCCCAATGCAGCGGCTCGGGCGCTGAAGACCAACCGCACCTACAACCTTGGCGTTCTGTTTGTGGATGAAAAACAGAGCGGCCTGACCCACGAGTACTTCTCCGCAGTGCTGGACAGCTTCAAGGTTGAAGCAGAAAAGCGCGGCTATGATATCACCTTTATCAACCACAACATCAGCGGCAGATCCATGAGCTATCTGGAGCATTGCCACTACCGGGGTGTGGACGGCGTGGTGATCGCCTGTGTGAACTTTTACGATCCGCAGGTGGTGGAGTTGGTCAACGGCGATGTGCCGGTGGTGACCATCGACCATGTGTTCAACAACCGGATGGCGATCCTTTCGGACAACGTGGTGGGCACAAAGGCCTTGGTGCAGCAGGCATGGGCCTGCGGACATCGGCGCATCGCCTTTATCCATGGCGAAAAGACCGCCGTTACCGAGAACCGTCTGGCAGGCTTCTATCAGGCCTGCGAGGAGCTGGGGTTGAAGGTGCCGGAGCAGTACGTCCGCTGCGGCGTGTACCACGACGTGGATCGCTGCGCTGAAGAGACCCGGGCGTTGCTGGCGCTGCCGCAGCGCCCCACCTGCATCATCTTCCCGGATGACTTTTCCGCACTGGGCGGCTACAACGCCCTGGCCGAGGCGGGCTTGAGCATCCCGGAGGATATCTCAGTGATGGGATACGATGGCATCTATCTCTCTCGGGTGGTCAAACCCTCGCTGGTGACCTACCAGCAGAACACCAAAGCCCTTGGCAGGCTGGCGGCGGATAAGCTGATCGAGCTGATCGAGCATCCGCGTGTGACCCTGCCGGAGCAGATCCGGGTGTCCGGCAAGCTGCTGGACGGCGGCTCCGTCCGCATCCTTTGACAAAGGCCCACAACTCCCAGCGCGGAGTTTTTTGAGAATGATTTTTATTTGATGGAAAACCATGAAGGAGGTTTACCCTTATGAAAAAGATCTCTCGTCGTAATTTCCTGCTCGCTTCCGGTGTCGTGACGATCGGTGCTGCTCTGGCAGCCTGCGGCGGCAGCTCTTCTACCAGTGCTGCTGCTTCCTCCGCTCCCGCATCCTCTGCAGCCGCTTCCGATGCGCCTGCTTCCGCAGAGGGCAAGGTGCTGAATATCTGGTGCTGGAACGATGAATTCCAGAGCCGCTTCAACGACTACTACCCCGAGGTCAAGGAGATCGCAGCCGACAAGTCTACCACCACCCTGAAGGACGGCACCCTTGTAAAGTGGACCATCAACGCCAACGAGAACAACAACTACCAGAACAAGCTGGACGAGGCGCTGCTGAATCAGGATTCCGCCGCCGATGACAGCAAGATCGATATCTTCCTGATCGAGGCTGACTACGCCCTGAAGTATGTGGACTCCGACTACGTTCTAGATGTCAAGAAGGATATCGGTCTGACCGACTCCGATCTGGCCGGGCAGTACCAGTACACCAAGGATATCGTTTCGGTGGACGGCAGCCAGCGCGGCACTACATGGCAGGCAACGCCGGGTCTGTTTGCATACCGCCGCAGTATTGCAAAGGCAGTGCTGGGCACCGACGACCCCACCGAGGTGCAGAGCTGCCTGTCCGACTGGGATAAGTTCAACGATGTAGCGGCCAAGGCTGCTGCCAAGGGCTACAAGATGCTGTCCGGCTTTGACGATGCTTATCGCACCTTCTCCAATAACGTGTCCGCACCTTGGGTCAGCGGCACTACCGTTACCGTCGATCCCAACCTGATGAAGTGGGTGGACCAGACCAAGGAGTATACAGACAAGGGCTACAACAACAAGTCCAGCCTGTGGGACAGCCAGTGGGCTTCCGATCAGGGCCCCACCGGTAAGGTGTTCGGCTTCTTCTACTCCACTTGGGGCATCAACTTCACCCTGCTGGGCAACTCTCTGGCAACGCCTACCTCCGAGGGTGGCAAGGAAGAGGTTGGAAACGGCATCTACGGCGACTACGCTGTGTGCGAAGGCCCTCAGCCCTACTACTGGGGCGGAACCTGGATCTGCGGCGCAGCCGGCAGCGACAACCTTGAGACCATCAAGGACGTCATGCTGAAACTGACCTGCGATGAAGCCATCATGAAGCAGATCACCATGGATACGCAGGACTACACCAACAACGAGAAGGCTATGAACGAGATTGCCAACAGCGATTTCAAGTCCGACTTCCTCGGTGGCCAGAACCACATCGCGCTGTTTGCAGAGGCTGCAGCCAAGATCGATATGTCCAACGCCGGCCCCTACGATCAGGGCCTGAACGAGAGCTTCCAGACCGCCTTCAAGGATTACTTCACCGGCAACGTGAAGGAGGATGCCGCCAAGGCAAACTTCGAGACCGCCATCAAGGAGAAGTACCCCGAGCTGACCGAGGTGGTCTGGCCCGCATAAGCGGTTTTACTCCGAACTGAAAATCAAAGCAAAGGGGCGGGCGGCGTATCTCGCCCGCCCCTTTGCTTTTGCTGTGACCCGGCAGGAGGGAGGATCTCATGGGAGAGAAAACAAAAAAGAAAGGGTCGATCAGCTACGCGAAATGGGGCTATATCTTCATTGCACCGTTCTTTATCATCTTCGCGGTATTCCAGCTGGTCCCTCTGGCATCCACCATCTATTACAGCTTTTTTGAGTATTACCGCAGCGGCCTGAAGATCATCGGACCCAATTTTGTGGGCCTGAAAAACTACATCACCCTGTTAGCCACCGACCTGCCCAAGTATTTTGGCAACACGCTGATCCTGTGGATCATCGGTTTCGTCCCGCAGATCATCGTCTCGCTGCTGCTGGCGGCATGGTTCACCGACCTGCGGCTGAAGCTGAAGGGGCAGACCTTCTTCAAGACGGTCATCTATATGCCCAACCTGATCATGGCTTCGGCCTTCGCC
>OGZB01001314.1_pt1 | contig 14494 bp, 11 predicted proteins | sample 1576691 | NCBI WGS metagenome assembly OGZB01 (sample SAMEA3541479, study PRJEB24748) | human gut metagenome | biome: human gut; feature: human-associated habitat; material: faeces | place: China | collected 2012
CCGCCGCTGCCATTTACGGTTCTGTGGCCGCCAATGGTGCGCCGTCATCCAGCAATCGGGTTTTCGCAAAATGTAAGCCTAGGAGCGTGGCTTGTACCTCGTCGATGCCGTAAATGACATGCTCCCAGACGGTCTGTCCAGAAGCGTCTTCCAGACGAACGTTTACACTCCAGGCGTCCTCGTCGATTTGCGGTTCGGAAACCGACAACACCCGATCTCCACCCGCGTATTGGAATTGTCGCTGCATGCTCGTCTCCCATCAAATGCGCGTATCTTCGATTGCGGGTTGTTCGCTCTTCGGGTCGGAAGATAGTGTTTGGCTATTTGTCGCATTGGAACTTTTTCCCGCTAGGCAGGCGGCATAGGCTGTGGCTGCCCCGGCCCAGCATACTGCGGCCGCAGCACCGTGTAGGCGTTTGCATGTTTTCCCTAAAAGTTTATATTCGTGATCACACGTTGCTTTTGAGGAGACTGTGACTGCAGCTGCATTGCTTACTGATGGATTACTGATGGCGCATGGGGGCATTCCCTGAACTGTTGATAATATACAAGCGAAGGTAATTGTTAGAATAGTTTTCAGCATAATTTAATGTCCTGCGATAACTGATATTGGAATTAATTTTAAATATTCGCCAGAATTTGTGCTACGCAATGTGCAGTGCTTGCGTTTACGCCATGCTGACGGAGGAATTGCTCGATTTTGCCAGCTGCCCAATTCTCAGGTTTTTGCAGAAAGCCGGAGAGATCGCCGAGCCATTTTGCTCCACTGAAAATTTTTGCCGCTACTTTAAGCGCTTTGGCTACATTTCCTACGGCTCCACGACTCTGTGGCACGTCATCCGTGTCATTCAATGGTTGCAAGGCGTTTGCATTTTTAGTGGGGAATATTCCGGAAGCCTCCGCCTCTGCCGGGTAAGCATATTGTTTGTCGGCTGTGGGCTGGACGGAGAGGCTATGTGCTTCGTGTTCGATTGCTGCGCTGTTCGGCACCTCATCCATGCTGGGAAGCGAAGCTTCATCTGCCATTGCTGTCGCGCTCCCCGATGCAAGTGTCGCACAAGCCAAAAGAGTCGCAATAACACGTAACGTGTTCTTTTTCATATATATGTCCTTTCGTCAAGTTGACGTGACATCAGTCGAGAGTAGAAGCGTGTTCGCAATTGTGATAGAGTGCTGTCACCTGTTAGGGGGACATGTCGCATTAAATATTCAAACGGGTGACATCGCTGTTGTACGGAACCGCATTGCGTGATTTACATGATGACGGAATGTGTCCCCCGGTGAAAGGTGTGAATATGCGACGGAAGCAAAATGCATGCGATTCGAACGGTGGCGTACATGCTGAGCGCGTGACGGCCAACATGCATGACCTTACATATGGCTTGAAAGATTTTTTCCGCGAGGTCTTTCTTGATAAGGATGATATCGACTATGAGCGCCGCTTTGACGTGCGTTCCTTGCCATTGCTGGTTGTAGCGATGGCTGCAGGATGGCTCTATTCTCGTGATGGAAACGGATTCTATGCGTGTGTCAGCGCGATTTTTGCTGTTTCCTATACTGTGTATTTCATCGTCAATCGAGGCGCGTACATCGTGCGCCTGTTCCGTGGGGAAAATATTTTCGGTAAACGGCGTGTGAGATGCATGAAATACCGTGGCACGATACATTCGTCGGTTGCGGGCGGGCTGGCAAAAGCCTTGGAAAAATTCGTTGATAACGATACGCTGTATGCGTATATCGGCGGATATGGTGTTCCGTTGCTGGGCACTGCGACAATGATTGCTTATGATGCGTCGCACTGGTTATGGTTGGCATTAGTTGGGGGAGTCTTGTGCGTTGTATATGCGCTGTATTGGCTGATATATGCATTTGTTGCCGCGCATCGGGCGCTTATCGCAGTGCTTGCGGATCGCGATAGGAGATTGGAACAGGCGGGTTATCGCATGACGGTTATGCGCCGAGATGCAAAATTGGCCAGCAGGACGCATGATACGGTTACCGGTGGTCTGTCGTATATTGCCTTTATTGCGCAGCAGCAGCTGGAGGGTAAAACCTTATCGGACGAGGAACGGGTTGCGTGGAAACATATCGATGATGCGGCTCAACGTACGATGGACAATGTTCATGAAGTTATTGATATTCTTGGACGAGATATCGACCCCGCAAATCCCGTTGGCGGCGAAGGGTTTGATTGCGAATCGCAAGAAATACAGATGCCAGATGTTTCTTCATTGGAGAGAATTATTCGCGAGCATTGTGATGAGGGGGATTCTCGGCTTAAGACGCTCGGGTTTGTTGGAACAAGTGAGATTCAGCTGGATGTTGCGGATGCTGATGATACTGGTGAAAGTGTTTGTGCGGATCTGATTGATGAGTGTACAAGTCTGATTGATGAGTTATACACCAATATTTCTTGTCACGCTGATACGAGTCAGCCATACGCTGTTTTTGTCAGTAGCGAGAACGGATGCCTCCGCATCACGCAGGTAAACGCTATAGCGTGCCCGCGCGATGCGCAGAGCGGCTATAAGAAGAAGGTTTCAGGAAGGGGACTTGCGTTTCATCGGAGGATGCTTGACGCGATGAGCGGGTCGATTACTACTTGTGAAGAGGGTGATACTTGGACGCTGCATGTGGTCATACCGTTGTGAAAACAATAGGTTTTGGCGTAGATATTTGATAATTATTCATGCTGAATCTTTATAAAATATTGCAAGTAATTTGGTGGTTAATGTAATGGAAACTAATGTGGAAAGAATTAACAAATTAGTTGAACATATAGGAATAGTCGACAATGATGTGTTGACGTTGGGTGCGTTGTCTAGCTATTTGACTCAACGATTTGGAGACGAGAAAATTTTATGGCGATGCACGCTTGGTAAAAAAGCTGCGGAATTATGTAGTAATTCGCAAACACGTCCCCAGATATTACTCATGGATATGTCATTATCTGATGCCGATGGCGTGCAGATTTGCCAGGAGATTCGGCGTACTGTTGACGATATGCCGATTTTGGCGATTACTTCTTTTCCGTTGCGCCGATATGCTGCTGCGGTGGCTCAGGCTGGAGTGCAAGGCATTGTCGCGAAACGAAATTTGCGCACTATTGCCGCTGCTCTCGAGTGCGTTGTATCTGGACACGTTTATCTGCCGGATGAGTTAGCGGAAACCATGCCGGATCTGCATTTTGAGTTGCCCGTACAGGCGCATCGTAGGATCGTAGCAGAGACTCTTGGCGGGCAGGCCGTGAAACCAGTTTTGTCCGATCGGGAAACGGCGATTATAGCCAGATATGCGCGAGGGCAGACCACACTTCAAGTGGGGGAGTGCTTAGGATTATCGGAGAACACTGTCAAGACTTATACCAAGCGTGCCATGGCGAAGCTTGGGGCGAAAACGCGAGGTCAGGCAATAGCCCTCTGGCTGATGCAAACCATGAGGCATGGTGTGTGATTTAGGCAGCTTTTATCTCTGATAAACGTATATGTGCTGTGACCGATTCTGGAGAAACGGACACATTGGGTGGTGGGTGGCTGGGGTGAAACGGCTAGATGTATGCATGACACGCGCGGAACACATGAAAAAAGGCGCCGACGGGTTTGTTCGTCGGCGCCTTGGAATGCGGAAGTATGGCTCAGCATTCGTTTGGGTGGAAGGCCCAAGTGAAATGCATCATCCGCGGGAACCGTTGGCGTAGAAGCGGGCCAGGGTTTCGTCGCGGAATTCGTCGAAATATCCGCCGTCAATCGACGCGCGAATATCGTCCAGCAGCTTCACGAAGAAATGCTCGTTGTGGATCGTCGCCAATGTGAAACCGTTGAATTCGCGGGCACGCAACGCATGATCCACGTAAGCGCGCGAATAATGCGTGCATGTGTAGCAATCGCAGCCCTCTTCAAGTGGACCAAAATCATGCTTGAATTGCGCGCGCTTGATGTTGTAACGTCCGCCGCGCGTGAAAATCGCGCCATTTCGGCCGCAACGCGCCGGTGCGACGCAATCGAACGTGTCTCCACCATTCTCGACGCATGCGAAAATATCGTCGACTGCAGCGATGCCGAGCACGTGGCGCGGTCGGCTTTCCGGCATCGCATCGCAAATCCAGGCGCAAGTGTCGCCGATAATGCGCTTCTCGATCGCACCTCCAATACCGACGCCGTCGAAATCCAACGAAGCGATCTGTTCGGCCGCATGCCTGCGCAAATCCTCATAATTCGCGCCCTGTACCACGCCATACAGCGCCTGATACGGCTTGCCGACGCGCTCTTCGGTAAGTCTCTTATGCTCGGCAACGCAACGCTGCGCCCAACGGTAGGTGCGTTCCACGGAACGCTCCTGGTAGCCGCGCGTGTTCATCAGTGTGGTCAGCTCGTCGAACGCGAACATGATGTCGGCGCCGATCTTATGCTGGATTCCCATTGAAATTTCGGCGGAAAAACGGTGCAGTGAGCCGTTGAGCGGCGATTTGAACGTTACGCCGTCCTCGTCCACGAACGCGAGGCGCTCCTTGCCTTCGGCGATCACGTCGTCTGATTTCATGCCGGTCACGTCCATGGCGAGGGTTTTCTTGAAGCCTGCGCCGAGCGAAAGCACTTGGAAACCGCCGGAATCGGTGAAGGTCGGACCGTTCCAGTTCATGAATTTGGCAAGGCCGCCGGCTTCGTCGAGCACTTGCTCGCCGGGGCGTTCATACAGGTGAAACGCGTTGGACAGCAGGCATTGCGCGCCGAGGTCCTTCATGGTTTCGGGCAGAACGGCTTTCATCGCGGCCTGCGTGGCTACGGGCACGAACGCTGGAGTGTGAATATCGCCGTGGGGGGTGTGAATGATGCCGGTGCGACCATATCGTGCGCCGCCTCGCCCCTTACCGTCCGCCGCGTCGGGAAGGCGGTTTTTCTGTTCGAAATAGAAGGCGTCGCGGCGGCCCGGCTTGCCTGGTTCCGCTCCACGCGGATGTTCGATGAGATTTTCGGACACTGCGGTTGCCGCGTTTTGCGTGTCTTGCGCTGTGTCGGTAGATGATTCGGTAAGGCTTGTCATGCGGAATATTTTATGCGATAGCAGCGATTCTTGAAAGTGCTGCAAAGAATGCGATCGGTGAAATGAAAACAAGGAAGATGTGGAAAGTGCGATGAAGGTGCCGATCGCATTTTGGTGCGATTTTCAGATTCAATGGTGATGTTGAACGTATTTGGCTGCTACTTTCAACAAACATTCAGGAAACTTCCAGAGCGAGTATCTTTACTCATAGATAGCAGTTCGAGCGGCACGATTGCTGATTTGTGAAATGCCGCGAGACGAATAAGGAGCGAAAATGGCTGAAGAGAACGACCAGAACGCCGTGCAGCCGCAGAATGACGAACAACAGACCGTGCCGATGCCGCCGGTTGATGCGGAACAGACGCAAACTTACGCAGGTGAGCCGTATGCTGCAGAGTCGGCTACCGAACCGATTGACGTGCAGGGCGGTATTGAGGATCAGCCGACGGCCGCCATGCCTGTTGCGAACGATGGCGCTTCGGCGGAATCCGCGGCTGCGGCGGGCGATACGCCGGATTATGCTTCCGCGGCGGGCGAACGTACCGTGGTTGGCGGTTCCACGCAGGATGCGCCGGCCCAGCAGTACCGTCCGGCACCGGAATATGGTGCGTACGGTCCCGTGCCGACGCAGCCGGCTGATGGCACCGCAGCCGCGAACGATACTGCGAATGGTGCGCCGAACATGCCTCCGCAGCCGCAATATGGCGCGTACGGGCAGGCTTCCGGACAGCAGCCGCAGCGGCCTCGCAATCCTTTCTTCGGAAATCCGTATGTGGGTGGAAATCAGCAGAACGATCAGCAGAACGCGCAATCGAATAACGGCAATCCATTCATGAAGCCCGCTGCGCAAGGCGGTGCCAACGTGCCGCCAGCAGCGCCGAATACTCCCAATAACGGCAACCCGTTTGGGAATCCGAATAACGGTAATCCGTTCGGTGCCCCGCAGCAGAATGGCGCAGCAACCAAGCCGAAGTCCGCTTCCGGCGTGACCGGGCATGTGATGACCGGCGTGGTGGCGGCCCTCGTCTCCGCGGCATTGTGCCTCGGCGTCGGCTACGCGGCAATCACCAATGGATGGGTGACCGTACCCACCTCCAGCTCACTGACCAGCGTGAAGTCCAACACGTCCGGATCCGGTTCGGCGAAAGCCAAATCCGGCGAGGCCGCGGACTGGAGCGCGGTGGCGAAAGAAGTGTCCGATTCTGTGGTGTCCATTGACGTGGCAACCAGCGACGGCAGCGCCAAAGGCTCCGGTGCAATCATCAGCGACAAAGGCTACATTGTCACCAACAACCATGTGATTTCCGGCGCGAAGCAGATTCAAGTGACGCTCGCCAACGGCACCATCTACTCAGCGCAAATCGTCGGCACCGACACCACCACCGATCTGGCCGTAATCAAACTCGACAATCCGCCGAGCAATCTGAAAGCCGCGGAATTTGCCGATTCCGACAATCTTGCCGTGGGTGAATCCGTGATGGCCATCGGCAATCCGCTCGGCTACGATGACACCGCAACCGTCGGCATCGTTTCCGCGCTCAACCGCCCGGTGACCGTGTCCGATGACAACAACAACGACATCGTCACCAACGCCGTGCAGATTGACGCGGCCGTCAACCCGGGCAATTCCGGCGGTCCGACCTTCAATGCGGCCGGCCAGGTGATCGGCATCAACTCATCCATCGCATCCACCACAACGTCTTCCGGCACCGCCGGATCCATCGGCATCGGCTTCGCCATTCCGTCGAACCTGGTAAAGCGTGTGGCTAACGAGATCATCGACAACGGCACCGTGCAGCACGTGGCGCTCGGCGTCACCATCAAGAGCTCCACGGTTGAGGCGGACGGCGTGACCCGCGGTTGCACGCAGGTGCAGTCCGTGGTCGACGACAGCCCGGCGGCCAAGGCCGGAGTGAAGGCCGGCGACTCCATCGTGGCGTTCAACGGCAAGGCGGTGAACAACAACTATTCGCTGCTCGGCTACGTGCGCGCCTCCGCCATGAACGACAAGGTGACATTGACGGTCGTGCGCGACGGCAACACCATGGAGCTTGACGTGACACTCGACCAGGAGGAATCCCAAACGAACTCCTCCAACAGCCAGAACCAGCGGAACAACGGCAATGATGGCCAGAGCCAGAACGGCAATGGCAACGGTTACGGTAATGACGGCAACGGCAACGGAAATGGACAGAGCGACGGCAACGGCAGCAACGGCTACGGTGACGGTGGCGGCCTGTTCGACCCGTTCGGCCTGTGGTAAAGCGAGATGTTGATGCGGTGCGTGAATTGACGGACGCAAGTTGTTGCGGTGCGCAAGTCAAGACTGTTGGGCTGGCTAAAACGTTTCGCGACATGCGAACGGACGGAAGCCACCCGATAGGCTGACGGCGAAGACGCGGCTGGCACCACGAAATCGCAAGTACAACGAAAACCGCGAAAATCAACAAAAAGCAAGCCAAAAGAAGAATGCAATAAGGGCTGTGTGAGCAATCGCACAGCCCTTATTGCTGTATTGCGGCACAAAAATCGCAAATATTTGCTATGCTGAAAATATCTTTTTACGCCGTGTATCGATGGCTCGCGCGGGCGAGGCGCCGATGGGTTAACAAGGCGTCCGATACGAGCGTAAGGAGATTCTCATGCGTAGAATCATCGATATTTGCTGGCGACTGTGCAAACAGGTTCCGTTACTGCCGATTACCATTCTGTCCGTGATTCCGTTGGCATTGCTGGGGGAGTGGAAGCCGTGGGGCGAGGCTGCGTGGGATTCGTGGATTTCGCAAGTCGGCGTTGACGGGTTGAGTGCGTTCAATCCGGGCGTTGGGCAGTGGATTGTGATCGCGTTGGTTGCGTACACGATTGTGGTGACGGTACGCGGCATGATCGACGATCTGCGGCACGGGCATGTTGGCGTCGATCTGCTGGCGGTCGTCGCGATTGCGTCGACGGTCGCAGTGCAGGAATATTGGGCCGCATGGGCCGTGGTGCTGATGATCTCGTCCGGCGAAGCGATCGAGGAATTCGCGCAGTCAAAGGCCGAAAGCAACCTGACCGCGCTGATCGACGCGGCACCGCGAACCGCGCACGTGGTCGTGCTGCCCGGCATGCGGGGGCATGTGCACGCGTCGGGCAGCGAGCATACGGCCGACGTGACCGCCGACGGATTTCGTGCTGTCAGAGTGTCCGATTCTGGAGAAACGGACAACCAAGACGGTGAAAAGCGTGCTTTTGCGTCTGAATCTCCAGAAACGGACACAAAAGGTGCCGCGCAGACGTATGATGCGGCTGGAGAGCGTTTCGAAACGGTCCCCGTTGATCAGGTACAGCTCGGCGACGTGATCCTGGTGTTGCCCGGCGAAACGGTGCCGGTCGACGGTGAGCTGCTGTCGGGCGTGGCCACGTTGGACCTAAGCAACATCAACGGCGAGCCCGTTCCCCGCGAAGTATATGCGGGCGCTCGCGTGATGTCCGGTGCGGTCAACGGCTCCACAACATTGACCATGCGTGCCACGCAACTTGCGCAGGATTCGCAGTATCAGAAGATTCTCGAGCTGGTTTCGTCGGCGCAAGAGTCGCGCCCCGCTGTCGTAAAGACCGCGGATATGCTTGCAGTGCCGTTTACCGTGCTTTCGCTTGCGATTGCTGGGATTGCATGGGCGATTTCCGGATTGCCGCTGCGATTTGCGCAAGTATTGGTGCTTGCTACGCCGTGTCCGCTGTTGATTGCCGCGCCGGTCGCATATGTGGCTGGAACCGGGCGACTTGCCAAAGCGGGAATCCTGATCAAAGCGCAGGATGTGCTGGAAAATCTAGGTCGCGTATCGCATATTTTCTTCGACAAAACCGGCACGCTCACCGTTAAGCAGCCGCAGGTCGTACGTGTAGAGAAGCCGTTTGAGACGAGTTCGCCGTTCAATGAGGACCATATTCTCATGATGGCTAGCGTGGTGGAAGGCTATTCGGTGCACATTCTGTCGAAAGGCATCGCGGCGGCCGGACGCAAGGCTATGGATGATTTGTATGCGCGGTATGCGGCGGGGCAGAGGCTGTGCGTCGAGCGCGATTTGCCGGGGCACGGGCGCGACTATCCGGTGGTGAAGAACATTGTAGAGGAGTCCGGCAAGGGTATATCCGGCGAAGTGAACGGGCATCAGGTGCGCGTGGGGCGGTTCGCATACGTGACGGCTGACGAATCCGGATTCATGCCGGTGCTGCATATGCCGGATGCGACGTATTACGTGTCCGATTCTGCCGAATCGGACAAACGGGAGGTTCAGAATGCGCTGCGGATGTCCGATTCACCAGAAACGGACATCCAGAGGGCTAAAACGCGTGTTTACTTGTCCGATTCTCCAGAATCGGACACTATGGGAGTCAGGAACGGGGTGCCTGACGATGCGCAGCCTGCAGCCGCGCCCTCTACTTCCGCGTCCGTTGCAACCCAATCCGCCGCTCGCAAGCCTGAAACCGCAAACTCGCTGTTTGCCCCGCTCGCTCCTGACGAAATGGCTGCATACGTGGCGATTGACGGCCGTCTTGCCGCCCGCATCGTACTTCGTGACGTACCTCGCGAGAATGCGAAGCGTTCTTTGGCTCGCCTGCACGAGTTGGGTGTCAAGGAACTGTCCATGCTTACCGGCGACAAGGCTGCGTCCGCCCGCATCATCGCAAACGAAGTCGGTATCGACGACGTGCAGTCCGAACTGTTCCCTGAAGACAAGGTTGCCGCCGTCAAGAGCGCCACTGAATCCAAGCACCAGAAGCTGTCGTTGTGGAATCGCATCAAGCAACGCGTAACCGGCGAATCCAAGAATCGTCAAATCACCATGATGGTCGGTGACGGCGTCAACGACGCCCCCGTACTTGCGGTTGCTGATATCGGCATGGCCATGACCGACGGCACGTCCACCGCGGCTTCCGAATCTGCGCAAGTGGTCATCATGAATGACGACATTGCGTCCGTTCCGCGGGCCATCGCCATCGCGCGCCGCACGAAAAAGGTGATGTTGCAGGCGGTGCTGATCGGCCTCGGCCTTGCGATTATCGGCATGATCGCGGCCGCGTTCAATCTGATTCCCGTGGTTGTCGGCGCGTTCATGCAGGAAGCGATTGATGTTGTCAGCATTCTGTGGGCGCTCACCGTGCTTTTCGACCGTGGCGAATCAGCCTGATTGCGCCTCGAAACCCCGTATCTCGCCTATATATGGCAGATTTGGAGGTCTGTCAGCAAGTATTTCGCTTATATCTGGCAGGTCCATATGAGAAAACCGGACTTAGGGGGCGAGAATACACCCTCTAAGTCCGGTTTCTCAAAACAGCTCTGCCATATATAACGCAGATAGCTCCGGACGAACTTCGGAATCTGCCATACATAAGGCATGTATAAGGCAGATTCGGAAGTTTTGGGATTGTTTACAGCGAGCTCGGGGAGATTTCTCCAGCAATCGATGTGTGCATCCACTTGCCGAAGTCGGCTCCGGTCACGCCTTGAGACAGCAGGAACATGATTTTCGCATACGTGGCTTCCAGCGTCATATCGCCAGATCCAATTGCACCGGCGCGTGCGATCGCATCACCCGTCTCGTAATGGCCGAGCAGTACTTCCGCCTGCTGGCACTGCGATGCAATCACAACGGGAACGCCATCATGCAGCACGTCGGCAATCACGTCAGTCAGTCCAGGCTCGTCGCTTGGCACATTGCCGACGCCGTACGCACGCAACAAAACCGCTTCCGGCCGCGGCGTAAGCATCGCTTCCAACCGTGCCGCGGAAATGCCGGGTGCCATATCGATCACCGCAACATCATGGCGAGAGTAAGGCTGAGGCGACGTCCAACCGCAGCCAACCGCAGCGGAATCGTCCGCATACCAATGCCATGGCGTGCCAGTGCGTGCCAGCGGGCCGACGGAAGGCGCCGAAAAACCTTCAAATGCCCAGCTCGACGACTTGCTCACACGATTGCCCGCAAACAGGTGATGTCCAAAAAACAGTCCCACACCGTGGAATCGTCCGCTCATCGCGGCATTCAGCGCGCCCGTGACATTCGCAGTGGCGTCCGACTCGATCTTGCCAAGCGGATGCTGTGAACCCGTGAAAATCACCGGCTTGCCAAAATCAGCCAACGCATACGCAAGCGCGGCGCTCGAATAGCTCATCGTATCGGTGCCATGCAACACCACGAACGCGTCGGCATCATCGCGGTGCGCACGCAAATCGTCGACCATCGTCTGCCAATTGTCGGGAGTCGCATTCGACGAGTCGATAAGAGGATCAAGTTCGGTGAACGTGAACAGGCTCGCGTCCATGTGCGCGTCCTCCAGCAGACGGAACAGCCATCCGCGAGTGTCGGCGCCCGGAATCAGGCCGTTCGGCGAGTCAATCATGCCGATAGTGCCGCCGGTATATGTGATGTGAATGCGCATTGCCACCTTCTTACGATTGCCTGGTACTTAATAAGTACTTGCTTGCGATTGCGGGATGGACGAATTCCGATATTTCGGATTCCTACATCCCGCGATTCTGCGACTACTTGCGATTGTACGTGCATCTGCCGCGCTCATCGCGTACGATTAATGCAGCCACACGTTGGATTCATCTGGATTCAGCGCAAACACCAACGCCAGTGCGCACAAGGCGAAGAAGTCGTAAGAAAGTACATGGGCGCCCCTGTTGCAAATGCAGGGAATGCATTAGGCTAGAGCGCGTGACTGAAACTCATGAACTTCGTATTGCTGTAATCGGCGCCGGCCCTGCAGGCGTCTACTCCTCTGACATTTTCCTGCGCCAGTTGAAGAAGCTCGGCGAGGAGCTCGGCCTCGGCACCCCGGTGAAAGTTACGCCCGAGTTGTACCGATTGTAATCCGTTATGAATTTATAGGCAAAACGGAAACCGCTTCTTAGGTCGCTCTCATTCAGCGAGTCGATACGCAATTCCTCTTGGACGTCGAACGGAGGCATTTCTTTAAACATCTGTCCGTTTGTACTTCGCATGAGCGATAGCGGAAGCGGGCGGCCTCCGTGGCTAACCTGCGCTTTCAGATTTCCTTGAAAACCGAGCATCGTTAGCAGGAATACAATGTATAAAGAGGTCAACTTTTTCATATCGGGCAAATATAGCTATATTTCTTTACCCCATGATCTATATATCAAGTTTTTTCGCTAAGTTTGCCAATCGAAAAGTACGGACAAACTTAAATAAAACCAATATATAATTAAATTCTAAAGATATGGCAACACCTCCGTTTCACTACGAGCCGATGTTCCAAAAGGGACCGGACACAACAGAGTATTATTTGCTTACAAAAGATTATGTTTCCGTTTCTGAGTTTGAAGGAAAACCGATCTTGAAAGTCGCTAAAGAAGGTTTGACCGCTATGGCTAACGCCGCTTTCCGCGACGTATCATTCATGCTTCGCCGTTCTCACAACGAGCAGGTCGCTAAGATCCTAAGCGATCCGGAAGCTACGGACAACGATAAGTACGTGGCCTTGACATTCCTTCGCAACGCCGAGGTAGCGGCTAAAGGCGTACTTCCTTTCTGCCAAGATACCGGTACGGCTATTATCCACGGCGAGAAGGGCCAGCAGGTCTGGACCGGTTACTGCGATGAGGAAGCGCTTTCTTTAGGTGTTTACAAGACCTACACGGAAGAGAACCTTCGTTACTCCCAGAACGCTCCGCTGAATATGTACGATGAGGTAAATACGAAATGTAACTTGCCGGCCCAGATCGATATCGAGGCTACGGAAGGCATGGAGTATGAGTTCCTTTGCGTGACAAAGGGAGGTGGTTCCGCCAATAAGACTTATTTATACCAAGAGACAAAAGCGATCTTGAATCCGGGTACATTGGTTCCCTTCCTCGTAGAGAAGATCAAGACGTTGGGTACGGCCGCTTGTCCTCCGTATCATATCGCGATCGTGATTGGCGGTACTTCCGCTGAGAAGAATTTATTGACGGTGAAGTTGGCTTCTACTCGTTTCTACGATAGCTTGCCTACGACCGGTAGCGAGGGTGGCCGTGCTTTCCGCGACGTGGAGTTGGAGAAAGAGGTATTGGCCGCCGCTCAGAATATTGGCTTGGGCGCTCAATTCGGCGGTAAATATTTGGCTCACGATGTCCGTATCATCCGTTTGCCTCGCCACGGCGCTTCTTGCCCGGTAGGTTTGGGTGTAAGCTGCTCCGCGGACCGTAATATTAAATGTAAGATCAATAAGGAAGGTATCTGGATCGAGAAGTTGGATAGCCATCCCGGCGAATTGATTCCGGAGGAACTTCGTCAAGCGGGTGAGGGCGACGCTGTCAAGATCAACTTGAACCAACCGATGGCAGATATCTTGAAGGAATTGGATAAATATCCGGTATCTACTCGTTTGTCATTGAACGGAACGATCATCGTGGGCCGTGATATCGCTCACGCTAAGTTGAAGGAGCGTCTGGATCGTGGCGAGGATCTTCCCCAATACATCAAGGATCATCCTATTTATTACGCGGGCCCGGCTAAGACTCCGGCAGGTATGGCTTGTGGCTCGATGGGCCCGACGACGGCGGGTCGTATGGACTCATACGTTGACTTGTTCCAGAGCCATGGCGGTAGCATGATCATGTTGGCGAAGGGTAACCGTAGCCAGCAAGTTACGGACGCTTGTAAGAATCACGGCGGTTTCTACCTAGGATCTATCGGTGGCCCTGCGGCTATCTTGGCTCAGAACAATATCAAGAGCATCGAGTGTGTGGAATATCCGGAATTGGGTATGGAAGCGATCTGGAAGATCGAGGTAGAGAACTTCCCCGCGTTTATCTTGGTAGATAACAAGGGTAATGACTTCTTCAAGCAGATCAAGCCTCGTTGCTGATTCTTTGATCGGTAAAGATAAATGAAAAGCGGTATCCGGCGGCAAGCTGGATACCGCTTTTTTTTTAAAAAAAAAGTCGTACGTGTTTTTTTAATAGGTTAATCCCACGATCCACAACGGTAGTTTCTTGCCAGAGGCGAACTCCATATTGTCAGCCAAGATGAAGGAATCGGGGAGATCCGCTATTCTTATGATACGGGTGCTCGTTTGTGCCAGTAATCGTTCTTGTTTAATAAATAGGCTATCCATACGCTGATTGATTGAATGAGAAATATACGATTTGTTTAAGATAGATAGCAAAAAGTACCCAGATCTGTTAAGAGTAGAAAGCAAAACCTGTAAGTATCCGGTCGTAGCGTACTTTGCGTATTGGTTTTCAAAAGTTTGTATAAATATCAATGAAACTATTACACTTTAATTTTTTACCTTTGTTGCGTTTAAGTGATAAAACAGATTTCCAATGCCTCGTATATACATCCTCTTGATGTCGGTCTTGATCTCGGCTTTTTATGCTTGCGATCATCGGGGGAAGCCTTATCCCGCTACCCTGTTGCAGATCGAATCCCTTGCGGATCCAAACCCGGAGGAAGCCCCC
>OGZB01001325.1_pt1 | contig 14416 bp, 11 predicted proteins | sample 1576691 | NCBI WGS metagenome assembly OGZB01 (sample SAMEA3541479, study PRJEB24748) | human gut metagenome | biome: human gut; feature: human-associated habitat; material: faeces | place: China | collected 2012
TAAAGTGAAATATTTAATGTTACGAAAAAGTGATGCGGCAAAGTTACGAGTTACAAGCGCGTACGTCTGGCTGTAGATGCCCTCGTAGGGGATGTCCGCCTCCCACGGGCTGTCTATGTCCTCCACCTCGAAGGGCAGCCATCGCCGGTTCCCCGTGTCGTCGGTGAGGAACTGGAGGTTGTTCCCGGTGGCTACGAACGAGGCTACATGGGGCAGGTGCACCTTGTTGCGTCCGTAGGCTCGGCGCTCGTCCACGTAGCGTTGCGTCACCATCGCCTTCAGCTGGTTCAGCTCCGAGGGGGGCATGGTGTCGATCTCCTCCAGATTGATCACCAGGTTCTCGGTCATGGTGAACAGGTCGTCCTTGGTCATGCGGCTAGAGTTGCTCTTTGTGGTGTAATATTCGGACAATACGGGCGGCAGGATATGCTGCATGAACGAGGTCTTGTAACTGCCTTGCCGCCCTATCAGGGTGAGGATCACCTGTTTCACCACGGTCTCGTCCAGGGCGGCGGCGATCATGGACACCATCCACCGTTTCAGGATGTCGGCAAAGCGGACGGGAGTTTCGGAGAGGTCGTTCCGTTCCCGGCTTTTGTCCTGCTGCAACGGACTGTGCGGACTTTCCTTGACATGCACCATGGTGGCCAGCCGGCCGATGTAGTCGGTCTCTCCGTCCCAGGGCGGCAGACCGTCCAGATACTCTTTCAACGGATGATATTCCTTGACGAAATCACTGCCGAGCAGCGTATGCAGCTCGTTCAGGTTGACCGCCATGCCATGGTGTTGCATGGCGCACCACAGGGAGTTCTCGATGTGGTCGGTGAGCCGCTGCCAGTGGCAGGCGGAAGCTTCGGGACGGTCGGTGTACGCATCAGCAATCAGTTGTGTCTCAATCTGGTGGGTAAGCATGTTCATCCGGAACTTCATATAGCCGTTGATAAACTCCTCCATCTCCTCCACGGTGGCCTTCTTATGAGAGGAATCATTCTCTTTCTCCTTTTTTCGGACGGAACGGGGCAGGGAGACGGTGTTGAACTCCATCGTGAGCGAGTAACAACTTTTTACGATGGGCAGCAGCTGCTCGCGCGGATAATCGGGAAAAGTCCGGAGGGCCCATACCTCGGCGTCCGCCTGCGGAACACCGTAGCGGTTGGTATGATAGAAACAACGGCTTACGTAGTCGTTGTAGCTGCCCGGTGCGTATGCTATTCCTTCCTCTTCCAACTGTGCACGGATAATCTTGTAGGCACGTTCTGCCGTCACGGTCACGGCAGTGCCGCGCTTCGGCTTCTCGCGGGGCTTCATTCCGCTGGTGTGGAAGGAGGAGGCTTCGGGGCGGAGCAGGGCTTCGGGGTCGTGGCAGAGGACCGACATGCGCGTGGCGTTCTTGCATTGTCCGTCAATCTCCACTTCGCACAGGCGAGCGTAATGGTCGTTCACCCACTCCCATACCATGCGGTAGTTGGCCTTGGTCACTCCGCCCTCCACGTGGCTGATGACCCGGATGCCGCATCCCGAGATGGTGATGTACACCAAAAAGGAATGAATATCCTCCTTTACCAAAGTCAGGATGGCGGCGAATCGCTCGGGGGGGATGCCGTCTATGTCCACCATGATAAATCCCGTGAATCCCTTGACATGGGCGTAGGTTCTCCCTCCCTCCAGCAGGACGGAGGGGATGAATGCCGGCTGTGCGTTCTTCATGTTGCTTTTGGTGAGCTTCCACTGCTCCAGCTGCTGCGCGTCGCCTGTCGCCTCGATGTCGGACAGCGTGGCCAGATGGGCGCGGTAATGACGGGTGGCGGCGGTGTGGGTGCTGTTGGTTATCTCCTTGAAAAGAACCTGCCAGGTGGTGGGTTCAGGCCGGGTGTCGCGCAGGGAGTGGAAGCGCGATGGGTTGCTTGATTTAAAAAAATCTTTATTCATAATGTGTAGCGTAGAATTTTGTGTCTGCAAAGTACAGAGTAAATTTTCAGGAGGACAATAGCGATTTAAAATAATCACTCTATGATTTAAAATAATCGGGAATAATTAGAAATCAAGATAAAACGATAATGAAAAACGAGACTAAAGAATCTCAAAATACTGCGAGGGCAAGTGTTGTTATCAACATTCATGGCGGTAACAATCAAATACTGCCCAACGCTACAGAGGTAGTGCAAAATTTTTATGGTGCTGAGTTCGCCCATGTGAGAACACAGAACAATGGTATGGAAGAGAAAGAGGAGGATGAGGCAGTGCGTATTGCCCGTGGCACGTTGTGCATTTACTACTCTGATGACTGGGAACTGAATGATATCATCCGCCGCATAGCTGATTGCCGCAGTGCATCGGACTTGGCGAACCTTGTGGTGAATGATATGCATAAGCATACCATCCTTACTGCCGAACGTATGGTAAGCAAGGATTTCATAGAGGCGCTCCAGCAGTTCCTGACGTTCAAGTCGGGGACGTCCACGGGTAATATTCGTACTAACATAAATATACGATTTGGTGGTGAATATTTTTTTTTCTATATTTGTATCCGTAACCAATAATATATTCTTTCACTATGAAATGTATATTACTAGTCAGAGTTTCTACAGAAGCCCAATCCTATGAAGAACAGGAAAATGAGCTATATGACTTGGCTCATTTCTATGGGTATAAAGATAAGAACATTTCTTCAATAGCTACTAAAGAAAGTGCTATAAAATTGGATGAGGAGGAAAGATTTGGTCTCAACCGTATGAAAGAGCTGCTTGAAACAGGTGAATATGACTGTGTATTCGCTTGGGAAATCTCACGTATAGCCAGAAGAAAAAAAATATTATTCAGTATCCTTGAATATCTTACTACCAAGGGAATCCAACTAATCATCAAAGAGCCTAGAATTAGACTACTCAAAGATGACAGGACTATTGATGAAGGTGCCGAAACAATCTTCACCCTATATGCCCAACTTGCAGAATCTGAAATGAGGAATAAGATTGCCCGTTTTTCCAGAGCTAAAAAAGAAGGCTATAATAAAGGCAAGTATATGGGTGGAAAAATAAAACTTGGCTACAAGGTTTCAGAAGACGGTTACTGGCAAATTGATGAAGAAAGTTCCAAGTTAGTTCGTCTCATATTTGATATGTATATTTCCGGTGAATATAGCTTAACCGAATTAGGGAAAGAGCTAAAGTCCAGAGGCTATTTCAAGAATCTGTCTGTAACCAATGTAAAAGCAGAGATATATGGTTTGCTAAAAAATCCAATCTATCGAGGTATAAGGACAAGCAACAATATATATCCTCAGATTATAGATGATGATACATGGGAGAAATGTCGTAAGAAAAGAGAAGAAAATAGAACCCGCCCAAAAGCAAAAACTCCCCACCTATTAACACCTTTAATCCGTTGTTCTTGTGGTGCTTCCTATTCGGTAAATCTTATGGATGCAACATATTCATGTAGAGTAAAACATAGTGCAGTAGAAAAAGGATTGACTCACTCACCTGATATCAACATAAATATGATTGAATCTCTGGCCTGGTATGTAGCCCTCCAGGAGCTACATGAGGATATGGTCTGTAAACGTAACGATGCCAAAGAAACATACGAGGAGGAGATACGGATTTACAACCAAAAGATAGCCTATTCACGTGGGATATTGGAATCAACCATGCAGAGACGTTCCGACCTTGACGAGAACTATTTTGTCCATGGCCGTTTCACGAAAGAGAAATACGAAGAACTGACAAAAAAGCAGAATGATATAATAAAAGTAGAGCAAGGTAATATAAGAAAATATGAAGCTGCAATATTAAACATGGAGAAACAGATTCAAGCGGACATTACCTTTGACGATATGATTGATTCTCTTAACCAGTCCTATGATACTCTGAAAAATGGAACGGATATGGAAACCATGAGGAGAATCACCCATAGATACATCACCGGTATTAATATTGAACCGTGGGAAGGCAAGGCGACATCCTTCTGGAAAAAGGTAACGATCAAGACAGTCCATGACGCCGACAAGGAGAAAAAAATGAGGCTATTCAAAGAGCAGGGATTGGATGGCATGATTTTTGCTGTTACAAATACATTCTATGTCAATACCTTGCACAGAAAAGCATATTGGAATAAGGACATGACAAACCGCGTACCAATGGTCTATATGGAAAGGGTGGCTAGAAAAAGAGGCAAATCAAAATGAATCAAACAATTTTTTAATGACAATACCGTGAAAAACAGCAAAAGGCAGAACCGGTCGGTAAATTCCGATACTGAGGTTTATTACAAGGAATTAAAAAAAATGTCTTTGATGTTGGGTATTCGGATAGAAAAAGATTATCTATCAACGCTGTCCGGGTACTACACCTATTGGCTGCTGGAAAAAATAACCGGGAAAGAGAAGTATAATATTGCAAAATATAATTTAAAATACCTGGAACTTGCCTATATCCTATTTGGATTGGTAAACATACTTGGAATAATCATGAAATACAGAGACTTTAAAACATTCATAGGTTTTCTCGCAATATTACATTCGAATTGTAAAAAATATCACTCTACAGCAGAAGACATATATAATATGCTCAAAGAAATACCCGGATTGGATGCGTTAAATCTGCTTGGAAAGATATCACCAGATCTGGCCGCCAGTGAGCAGTTAGCCCATTATCTTCAAAAAAATGACAAGGATAATTTCAGGAAAACACTATTGAACGGAGAGTATAAATTCCCCAATATTAAAGAATTATGTGACATCTATAGATTCGGAGTGAAAATGCAAAAGAATATGCTCTATATATCAAGTAAAAGGACTGATACAAAAATATTCATGCTTGAAGTTGAGAATATCATAAATGAATTGACAGACATTCCTTTCAAATATATGTTCAATACAACAAGAACATCGAACTTTACATCTATGGGGAAGGCTGCAAAAAAGGACGCTTACTCTTATTGTGAAAATATTTTAATATTCTATTTTATGTTCATGGAAGAAACCAAGAACATCTTTCTTGAAAAAAACATTGTCAATAAATTTATTAAAATCATTAAGTTTACCCCTTTGTATAATGATATGTATAAAAAGAGTCATGCCATATACTCAAAAGTAATAAAAGAATCCTTGAAGTCTAAAAGTTTTTCAAATCTCGCAAATGAGTATTTGGAAACCAACCATCCTAATATTCTGGAAATTATTTCTGATAACTTCCTGAAAACAGATTCGAATAATTCTCCCCAGATTAATCATGACGAGATTTCCAAAAGTGATTCTGCCAATCTCAAAAATGCCGGTTCCAGTGAAGCGACAATGAGTGACAGCAAACCTGACAATGATGATAAAAAAGTTGTCATACTACAATTACCTGACGACTATTTTAAGAAACCATGTGATATGAGCGCCAATGTATATGCAGACATACTACAGAATTGTAAAGCCGCCACTCACGAAGTCTGGCGTTTTACAAAATTGATTAACTATATAGCAGAGCAGGGCTACATTGACAAGGATTATGAGACTATGTTAAGCTTTGCCTTTCATTTAACCAGAATATGTTACCCGGAGAATTTTCAAGCGAAAGAAAAAATAAAATGGAACAAGGACTTGAACGCACTATTTTGTATTACAAAAAACCTCTATTATAAACCCAGGTACAAACAGTTGATAAAGTCCTTTATTATTGCCCCCAATGACTACGCAAACTTGGCAGCCGGTTCCGGATTTGCCGAAAGAGTGAGCGACAAGGAATTCTACAAGAAAATGTATGAGATATATCCTAAATATTTCCCAATAATCGAATGATTCGATGACACCTAAGCGTCATACCGCCGCTATCAATTTAGCGACTACGAGAATACCGTATCCACTGATAACAACTAAATGCTCGAATCTTCAATTTGAAGAATTTTTAATCTCCATATCCATGCGTTTGCCTCTTCATTGTCTTAGTTTTATTATTAGCGCTTTCAAGCCTGCTTGTTGATATCTGAAACATATACACCCCCAATTCTCCACTTACGTGCTTCAATATGTCAGTAAAAGTAGTTAAGGGGGGAGGGTGCCTATTTAATCCAAACATCAAGTACACCAGCCTTTGCCTTATTGAGTTGACTCCAAATTTCATTCAGCCTATCCTTGAAGAAGGATTCTAAGATACCTTGCCATTACATAGAAATAGCCATCTGGTACATTCCAACACTTTGCGCTTGTTGGGAGCATTTTCCACTACGCCTTACTTTGCCCAATGCAGCATCAGGAGCATTTTCCATAACGGCGACTATAAAAGCAACCGACAATCTATAGGGACTGCTTTTATGACATATCCGCTCTTTTAACTTTTTCCAAGCAATGCAACGGGCACATCTTGTCACCGACATGTACGACCTAACCGTTTAGGAGATTGACTACCACTGTTTTGTATATATACCCTTTGACTGAAGCCAATAATTCCAAAGCAACCCCACCCATTCACTAACTAAAAAATATAGTTCATAAAGCTTTATAAAATTGTTTTTCGTTACTTCCGTTCATTCGATTTAGGTTCAAAATTGGATGAATTATAGATTTTACCTTTTTCCGGAACAATATTGTCATTTCAATTGAATAATAAATGAGTTTTAGGTACATTTCCCGTTTTAAGAAATTGATTTTAACTCTTCCATTCATAACCCTAACATAGGCCGATTCACCAATATTGAAAATAACCCTGATAATATCTGCTGCTACGCCACCGTCATCACCAACGCTCCGATAGTATCATATACCGTATTGACAGGAGACTGTTTTAGTTACTGGCACAGAACTGGAACGTATTCTCATATAAAAAAAGAAAAAGGCCCCGGACATATCGATTCCTCCAATCCGGTTGACCCTTTTTGTTATAACCCAGTTCTGACAAGACCTTCATGTTCCATCGGCTCACTGCCTGATTTCCAGTCAGTTCAATCTTAAGTATTCCGTTATAACTGTTATGGGAAAGTTATAACAGTTATAACAGTTTGATTATTAGCATATTACCAAAAATTATATAGACATTTGCAGCATCAAAAACATCAGTTGCGTAAGTGACTCGCTCACTAACTGTTGGACTAAAGATATTAATTCATTAGAAATTAAAATATGAAACGGAATATAAATAACACGAATCTGCTGCAACTGATGGAGAGAAAACAACAACTCCTCCTCAGAATAAAAGCTGCCATCACGCTGGGCCGTATGGATCTAGTGAAGGAATTGTCACATGAGTTCCGGGATGTGCTTGAAAAGGAGCATAACCTCACGAAGAATAAAGAGAATATTGACACTAAAATGAATCATGTATACAAAAAAGTAAAATCCTGCGACTGCAATAACAGAGCAGGCAACCATTCAAGCAACGGTAGTGAGAGGTAACAATGTTATGAACCTTCAGGAAATAGTGATTATTACAACAGAATAGAAACCTTTAAAAAAAACAACAATGAGAAAGAATTTTTATGGTAGAAGAACTTTCGGGAGTTCCAATACAAAAAGTGAATTAATTAGTGGTGCAATCAAGTGTGGAATTGCCATAGTCAAGTGTGGAATTTTCATAGGAGGCGTATGGGCCAAAGAAAAGATTGAACATTCCTTTTGGGAAAAGAAACGACAATGTAGAGACTCCTCTAATACCAGTGCGAATAAGGGGCAACCGTCATCCTCTGATAAAACAGACCACAAGCAGAAACCTGCCGAAGAGACACTCAATGACACACTCAACAAACATATCAATATGGAAAGCACACAATTGCTGGGTAATCTTATCCATTCAGGTGAAACGTGTGTACTCTACAGTCATACAGATGCGGGAAAGTCTACACTCGCCATGCAGATTGGAATTGACATAGCGGGGGGAAACAAATCAAAACTGCTCCCGGATACCATAGCAGGCATTCCACAGACTGTCTATTACTATGACACCGAGCTTAGAGATATGGACATACAGCACCGCTACAAAGGGAAAAACAATTCTTTTCCCAGCAACTTCATCCGTCTCTCGAACTGTCATTTCGCAAGTCTGGATGACTGGGCGGATGACATAGAGGAGAAAGTTGGCAGAACAGAGACAGATTGTACGATCATCATTGACAACATCACGCAAGGCGGTGGGACCCATAATGCAAGGGCGGTGAATGATTTCTATAATAGGTTGGAAAACATGAAATCCAAATACATGAGGAAAGGAAGGCATATAACCATTATAATAGTCACCCATACATCCAAGAGCAATTCTGTCTACAACCCCATTGAATTCAGGGACATGTCAGGGTCATCCGCCTTATATAACTTTGCCAATTCAGTCATAGCACTGGGAATGACCGGTCTTGGAGAGGACAAAAGAATGCTCAAAGCACTGAAGGGAAAATTCACCGCCAAGACTGGTGATGTGGTTATTGTTAGATTTGTTGAAACCCCTTATCTGCATTTTGAATATGTGTGTAGCAGACCGGAATGTGAGGTTCTGCCAACAAAACCAAAAGCGGGAAGACCGGGCAATCAAATTCCTTCCGCACCGGACACTAAGAAAAAAACAAACCCTAAAGTGACTCCGGAAATTATCAAAAAGATGAAGCAGATGGCAGACAGTGGAATGAGTCAGGGAAAAATCGGTCATAAACTCAATATAAGCAGAAGAACAGTCAATAAAATTTTGAAGCTGTCAAAGTAAAATACAAAATGGAAGGTAGACCCCAAAAGTCTGCCTTCTTTTTTATATTCCAATTTCTACACACATTTCAGAATTATCCACTAAAGTATACCTTAAATAATATACAAATCCAAACGACAAAGAAATATCGTTCAAACATCATCTTTAAACACGCAGCCAGAACTACTCAATAACCATACAAATTCTTCACCCAGACACAATCTGCAGACCAATGATGAATAGTTATACAATACAGAGTCCAGTTTACAATAAATCAATAGATACCTATGTTACCATAATAGTCCAGTAGCAAAAATACTATCTTTATGACCAACCATAACATTATGAGTCCTAAACCTCTGTAAGTATTAGTCAGAGCAGCAACAAGCCATTATAATTTTCTTACCGGCCAGAAGATAATATCTCTTAGTTTCTCACCCCTATACTCGTCTGACATTTCACAAGGCCGGGAGATATGAACGGGCAAGAAATCAAAGTGCCTGGGGGTATCGGGATAAGACTCATATATTACCTCCCGTTTATTATTCAGGCACTCTTTACTGTTGCCCGTATTCATTCCTCATCATTCCAATTTTTTACCGTCTTCATTTTTATGGCTGTGAACCGATGATAAAATATGGGAAGATTATATTTCAAGGGATTCAGTCTATTTGCATAATTAAAGTTCACACTTCCCATTCTTGCATAATCCACTATAATTCAGTAGACAAATATAGAAATTGGTTCACACCTTCTTCCCATGTTACTTCACAGGTATAGGTTCTCATGTTACTTCACAGCTTCACACCTTGGTTTTACCCAATGAATGACAAATATTATCCAGTATAAGGAGAAAGGAACTGATACTATCCTTCGCTGTCTTTCTCGTATCTGAGTAACAATATTAACAAGTTCTACACACCATATTGCCAACTGAAACCAACTTAACCAAAGTAAACTATAGGAAACAAGATATCTGTTACCGCTTGTTTGTTGCCTTGCCGGTCTTATGAATACTGAGCCTTATTCTATATCTGATGTCATCACAACCGACTGTAATCATCCGGCTTATCCATCATATTCATCGGATCAAGGACTATCTGGCAATATTAATGGGAGACATATACAGCTTGGTTTAAACCGGATCTATTGTAAAGGTAATGGGAGTGGTTTATCGGATTCCTGCTTATACTGATACACTTTTGCCCATACTTCCTAAAACAATATGTATATGGCAAATGAGGAGTTGAAACAATGTATAAGTATGCCAATTCAGCCAGGGGAAAAAGGCAAGTTCATCATTCATGCATTATCCAAACGGTGGGATGGAAGAGTTAACTGCAAGCCCGTTGTATCATACTGTTACTATAATTAATAGTAATACCCACTCAGGCGGCGTGAGCCTACAACAAACGAAAGAAAATATTATATCCCAAAATCAACTTTTTTTCCTGAAATTGGGATTATTACTTAAATAGAATAGGTTTTATAGAGAAAAAAATGATGCATTCTGTCAACTCATCCGACAGTGATTCGGTTATACAGAAAGATTGCATTGTCCGATTTGCTATATCTTCATTTATAGCAATCATACCTTGGCTAGAATGAATAAGATCCCAATTCTCTTGCTGCCTTTTGGGGAATATACAGCCGGAAGAATAAGTGACAAGTTTGGCAATAATACACTTTTTCCGTATTATCAATTTTTCCAGTTTCCAAATCATCATTGAAAGGGTAAACGGAACGCTATCAATCATTTTTTTTCCTTTGAAACATATCATTTATAAGTAATTTCCCTCATTCCAGCAAAAAAAGTTGATCTGAAATTATATACTATTCTTCTCTTCGTTGGATGTAGGCTCACGCCGCCTGAGTGGATATTATCATCAATTGTAATAATCATATGGTATAATTGGCTTTCAGTTAACTCCCGCATACCATTATTTATGTGATATACAATGAGGCTTTATATCCTTTTTCCCTCCATTGGCTGAATGCACATACCTTTAGGGAATCACTTTTGCTCCGTTTGATAATACAGCATATACAGCCGTCAAGAAAAAAATAAGCAATACCGCCCTTCTATCCGTGAACGTACTGCCTATTGATTGCCTATGTTTTCAGTATCTCTATAAAATACACTTTCCTGCCCCTGTCATTTGTCCTCTGTTTTTCCACAACAGGAAGATACAGTTTCAGGTCCGTAGCCTTGGCTGTTTTACCTGAAAGTCCCAAGCTGTCGTATATCTTCTGTAACTTGACCTTTACCTCCTGTTTGGAATAAAGCATGCCGGGAACGAACTCCTGTGCAAAAGGTGAGATGAAAGAAGTCAGCACGATCAGACCGGCATCATTCATCAGCTTGGACACTTCCGCAATCCGACGGATATTCTCAATCCGGTCAGCCTCACGAAAACCAAGACTTGACAGGGTATCATAACCAAGAGTCCCATACCACCCGTGAAATCTGAAATCAATGAACGGATTTTGTAAGAGCAGGGTGTCATATTGCGGACATTGGTTTCTGAAATTCGCATATCCTGCAAGCCTGTCCTTGTCGGGTGCATTATAATACCACTGCTCGAACTGCTTCACCTCATCCGGTTTCTTCCGCATCCCGACCGCAGACTGAATGCTCGTCAACAGTTGGCAGGAATTGTTATAATAGTAACTTCTCTGGTACCACCTGTTCCACATTGCCGCCATTACCAGATGATTGTAACCTATCGTCGTTTGCCCGTTCTCCTGTATGAGGTCAGTATAATCATCTGTAAACTTCTTGTCTGGTTCCATTTTTCTGTAAGAATCCATTAATACAGTTCTGTATTCTTCAGGAGCACTATTGAATACATTGAGGATGTTATTTGTTTTCAAATCCATCATCTTCTGCTTCTGTTCAAACTCTGCTTTCGTCACAGTGGCAGGGTAGGTCTTGTAATATATCGTGGCATCATGACGGAATGGATTTGTATCAAGCCTCTGTCTGCCGAGAATCTGAGGTATATCCAGCATGATGTCAAGGGTCTGCCACTCCTTCCCTGCATTGATGAAGATATAGGTGCTTGCATTGTCCGAGTAGAAATCCACACCTTCAAAAGATGACTTCGTACAGAAAGTGAAAGGTTTATTTTTAGGCTTGTTCCTGTCCGTATCCAATCCGCCTATCGTGAATCCTTTGGGCAGCCTTGAGGACTGGCTTTCAGAACACAGGATAGTCACCTCATCCGGCTTCAGACTGTTTTGTCCGATTATTCTTATGATCGACTTGACCTCATTGAGAAATATGCAGGCTTCACGGGAACAGACAATATTTCCATCCACTATTTTCCTTTCAAAATATCCGTCCCTTCTGTAACGTCGTATCAGTTCCCCACACAGTTTCTCCGCAGTCTCACCATTCTTCATTTGCCTCTCCTTCAATGTCGGCTCCACAATCACATCAGGATCCCATTCCAGTTTATAGTAGGGAATGTTGGCGAATTGAGGTATGTAGTCAAGGTAGATGTCAGGGACAGGTGTAGCGGACAAGTAACATATACGTTTCACTTCATTGTCAAGCCGGATGAGAAAATTCATGTCCGTACTCCCCTTGAACGTCGCATCACCCATAAGACACTGGAACTCATCGACCACAAAGAGGCATGAATCCAGCATATCATTTCCTCTAAGGACACCAATAACCTTGTCCGATGAATCCAGTGTAACCAGTATCTTGGCTGGTCGCATTGGCAAGGGGTTGAATGGTGTGCTTCCATGATGACAGTCCAAGTACGAATCAAGATCCCGTATCATTTGGATTATTGCTTGTCCTCTGTTATTGCACAATGGGACATGGAAATGGAAACTGTCGGGGTATTGTCTGTGCTTCTCTTTCAACACCTGAAGTCGCGGCGAAATTATTACCACAGGAAAGTTCGAATTGAGAAACAGGGATGTACCACCACAACCTGTTACAGTCTTGTTCAGGATAAACTTTCTATCCAATGGCAATTCCCCATTCAAGAGATTTTCATAATCACTCATATACCTGCAACCTTTCGGCATACTAATTGATATCATATTATTTATATCGTTACCCATAATTGTGTTATTTTGTTTATATTCATTTCATATATAAAGGTTTGCAATGTTTTTATATACCCTTTTTACACTTCGATGAGTAAACGGAACGCATCAATTTTTTTCCTTATGCAATCTATTTCTTTTAAGTAAAAATCTCAATTTTAGCAAAAAAAGTTGATTTTGGAATATAATATATTTTCTTCTTTCGTTTGTTGTAGGCTCACGCCGCCTGAGTGGGTATTATAATAAAATATGCAGTATATGTATAATAAACTTGCCTCCGGTTAACTCACAAGGTGTTATTTTACAATATTTTTCACCTGCATCCTTGACATATGGATTCTTTATTGGCTTTGATGAAATTTTAAAGGAGAGCTTATGTAGCATCTCCTTTATCTTTCCAATCAGTCAGTACATTCTCAAATCCAGCACTTGGCATTGGATTTGACTACCACTCTGGTAAATTTCTGAAGTTCGGTTATCAATGCCCGCACTTCATTCCTTGTCGGTTCGGGAAGGGGAATGTCCTGTCGTGAGTTCCTGCCGATATTGACCTGTCGAGGAGAACACATCCTGACAAGTTCAACCATTCCGGGCAAGTCGAATTGTATCAGAGGTTCACAGGTCACACAGGTTCTCATTCCAAGGCTCGCCAGTTTTTGCATGGCTTTGGCACGTTTCCGGGTATTTGGAGCATTCCTTACGATGTCCGGATAGAAGACATTGGTTTCTATGGTCGTACACAAAACCGATTTCCGCATTGCCGGATGACCAATGAACTCCAAAAAACGTGAAGGGTCCTTGGACTGGAAAAGATAGTTGTTATTAAACAGGTTACAATAATCCAGGAACCGGGTAATCCAGTCCGAAGGTATATCGAAAGCCCAGGCATCCGTTCCGCTGCCTACGAAAATGAAGTTGCCTTCACCCAGGTTTACTTCCAGTTCCTTGGGGTCAAACCGTATAGGAAGCAGACCATCGAATTTCTTCATGTAACAATAGGGGCAGTCATGAAAACATATCCCTTTTATTGCATTCCACGTGTGGGTAACAAAAGGATACATGTTACCCCGGCTTTTTGTCAGTGCCATAATTGTTTTTTTAAAGGGTTGGTTAAATCAGTGTATTGTAAATATCAATGTTCCGAAGTTCTTCCCTTCGGTCTTATAGGCGTTGCCCACATGGCTTCTGATTTCCTTTTCATCCATTGTGTCATCTTCCCAGCCATCAATGAAATACTCAGTAGCCAATTCCTCGTCAACACCCCATTTGCACATCCAGCAAGCTAACCTGAAGATGCAGTTTCCCCTGTTGCCTTTTTTCCAATATTCAGGATTGTTCCTCTTCCAGTGGGAGTTCATGATGCTGATGATGCTTTTGTCCGACACTGTTCTTGTCCCGGATGATTGTGGTATCTGTACCTGTGGCTTTATGGTGGGGACATAATGGAATGGTTCAGGAGAAGGGTTAATCCAGATATAAGGATCGTAACTCAGGTAATTTCTGCGTGCAAGGTCTTTACAGCCTGCGTCATTCCTGTCGGCCACATAGAACATGTTTAGTAGCTGATCGTATAAATCCCCATGTCTGGCCGGATCTGCATTGTCGTGCAAAACCAGAGCCTTCAGTCCATTTCCACTGGGTGTAACGAACACACACAGAACGCACGGTGTCATTTTCAGTCTGCTTTCCAGGCTATACATATC